>OGZO01000476.1_pt1 | contig 29870 bp, 43 predicted proteins | sample 1576721 | NCBI WGS metagenome assembly OGZO01 (sample SAMEA3541516, study PRJEB24748) | human gut metagenome | biome: human gut; feature: human-associated habitat; material: faeces | place: China | collected 2012 | reverse complement strand
GACAGCAGAACACCACTACCGTATCTAAGGATGAGTTCCTTGCGATGTTAAAGGATGAGATCGCAACCAAGAAACTGAGCAAGTAATTTGGCAGTCAGATAAAAGAAAAACATGAAAAAGCGTCACTTCCCATAGAAATGGGGGTGGCGCTTTATTTATTTCTTATGGGCAACAAGATGAGCCAGTGGCATCTCGAATTTTATAAAAAAACCAGTAAAAGGAATAAGAATTTCAAATCTGCACAGACTATCCATGACGCGTGGTGGGACTGCAACTGCTCTTTTGCCGCGTGTCCTCTTTTAAAATTTTAAAATCAAAAAAGAAGATGAGACGCCGCAGAAAGCGGCAGAAGGCGAGGGAAACATGGCAGATTTAAAATGCGTTGTGGAAAATTGTACCTATAATAAGGACTGTCTGTGCAGCAAGGGAGACATCATGGTGGGAGGTAAGCATGCCTGTGATTGTGACGGCACCTGCTGCGAGAGCTTTGCGCAGAAGAGAGAGGGAAGAGAGTCTTTCAGTAATTCGCTGTCTCATCCAAGCCATACCATCAGTATCGACTGTGAGGCGGTAAAGTGCATTTATAATAGTAATTATAAGTGTGTGGCGGAGCATGTGGACATCAAGGGCTGCGGAGCCAGCGACTGCAGAGAGACCGCCTGTGCTACTTTTTCGGAAAAGTAAATCACGGAAAAGTAAATCACGGAAAAGAAAATCAGTATTCCGGCTTGACAAATGTTCCGAAACTGCGGATAATAGAGCAAGTGATCGGATTCGGCGGGAGACCGCCGGTACATAGAATACAGTAATCTGAAAAAATGTAATATTATTGTAAAAACGGGGTTGACATCAGGAAAACTTCGTGGTATTCTATTTGAGCGTGTGAAGAACACGGCACAACAAGCAGAGTATCCACTCTCACCTTACGGCGCAGGCTGGTAAGCGTTCAGATTTTTCATAGACAGCGAACTCGTTTGGAATTTGTTTGAATGATGGCAGTCCGTGAAGGGAACAGGTGGATAGTTATGCTATCTGCTTTTTTTATTGTTTAATACATTTTCTTATGGAGGTACACAACCATTAGCGATTTAATGATTAATGAACAGATCAGAGACAAAGAAGTACGACTGATTGGAGAAGACGGAGAACAGCTCGGAATCGTTTCTTCCAGAGATGCTCTGAAGATGGCAGAGGAAGCCGGACTCGACCTGGTGAAGATTGCTCCTACGGCAAAGCCTCCTGTTTGTAAGATCGTGGATTACGGTAAGTACAAATACGAGCAGGTGAGAAAAGAAAAGGAAGCAAAGAAGAAGCAGAAGGTCATCGATATCAAGGAGATCAGACTTTCCCCCAATATCGACACCAACGATCTGAATACCAAGATCGGTGCAGCCAGAAAGTTCCTGACCAAGGGAGACAGAGTAAAGATCACCCTGAGATTCCGCGGCAGAGAGATGGCACACATGAACAACAGCAAGCATATCTTGGATGATATTGCACAGAGCCTGTCCGATATTGCGGTAGTGGAAAAAGCTCCCAAGGTAGAAGGCAGAAGCATGACTATGTTTTTAACTGAGAAGCGTTAATTCGTACAGTTAAAAAGTGCCGGGATCCGGCACGATAGATTAAGTAAAGTTTAGGAGGAACTCGTTATGCCCAAAATGAAGACAAGCAGAGCAGCAGCTAAGCGCTTTAAAGCAACAGGAACCGGTAAGTTAAAGAGATCTAAAGCTTACAAGAGCCATATCTTAACCAAGAAGTCTACCAAGAGAAAACGTAATCTGAGAAAGCCTGCAATTACGGATGCAACTAATGTTAAGAATATGAAGAAGATTTTACCTTATTTATAATTCAGGCGAGGAGGAAATAAGACATGGCAAGAATTAAAGGTGGCTTAAATGCCAAGAAGAAACACAATAGAGTATTAAAGCTTGCAAAGTGAAAAAGCATTATTTCTGGGCACGCTGGATTTCTCAGAGAGCAGCGCGTAAGACAGGGATTGAGATCCATCCGGGTGCAACAATTGGAAAGGGACTTTTTATCGATCATGGAACAGGTGTGATCATCGGAGAAACTACGATCATCGGAGATAATGTAACACTGTATCAGGGGGTTACGCTTGGCGGTACCGGAAAAGAACAGGGAAAACGTCATCCAACGTTGAAAGATAATGTTATGGTGAGCGCCGGCGCAAAGATTCTGGGTTCTTTTACAATCGGAGAAAATTCTAAGATCGGAGCTGGTTCTGTAGTACTTGAAGAGGTTCCACCGAACTGTACAGTTGTCGGTGTGCCGGGACGAATCGTCCGCATGGACAACAAGAAAGTCCCAAGAAGTGATATGGATCAGGTACATTTACCGGACCCGGTACTTACAGATATTCGAGAACTGCAGGAAGAGAATATAAAACTTCACAAACGTTTGGAATCTATGATAAAATATATGCGATGTGTGGAGAAAGAAAATAAGGAGAGTAAGAACGATGAAGATTTATAATACAATGTCAAAAAGAAAAGAAGAGTTTGTTCCTCTAGAGGAAGGAAAAGTAAAGATGTATGTATGCGGTCCGACTGTATATAATTACATCCATATTGGAAATGCAAGACCAATGATCGTGTTTGATACTGTCCGCAGATATTTTGAATACAAGAATTATGATGTGAATTATGTATCTAACTTTACGGATGTCGATGACAAGATCATTAAGAAAGCAAACGAAGAAGGCGTTACAGCAGAAGAAATCTCACAGCGTTACATTGCAGAGTGCAAGAAAGATATGGACGGCATGAATATTGAGCCGGCAACAAAGAATCCGCTTGCAACAGAAGAGATTGACGGTATGATCAGCATGATTGAGACACTGATTGAGAAAGGCTACGCATACGAGAAGAACGGAACTGTATATTACCGTACAAGAAAGTTCAAAGATTATGGTAAATTATCCCATAAGAACCTTGATGATCTTCAGTCAGGCGGACGTACCCTTCTTGTAAGCGGTGAGGATGAGAAAGAAGATTCTCTGGATTTTGTTCTCTGGAAGCCGAAAAAAGAAGGCGAGCCTGCATGGGTTTCTCCATGGGGTGAGGGACGTCCGGGATGGCACATTGAGTGTTCAGAGATGTCCAAGAAATATCTTGGTGAGCAGATCGATATTCATGCAGGTGGGGAAGACCTGATCTTTCCACATCATGAAAATGAAATTGCGCAGAGTGAAGCAGCGAACGGAAAAGAGTTCTCCAGATACTGGATGCATAACGGGTTCCTGAACATTGATAACCGTAAGATGTCCAAGTCTCTTGGAAACTTCTTCACAGTTCGCGAGATCAGTGAGAAGTATGACCTTCAGGTACTTCGTTTCTTCATGTTAAGCGCACATTACAGAAGTCCACTGAACTTCAGTGCTGAATTGATGGAAGCAGCAAAGAGCGGACTTGAGAGAATCATTACAGCAGCTGATCGTCTGAAATTCCTTATGGGAAGCGCGAAGACAGAAGATATGGCAGAGACAGAGGCAGAGAAGTTTGCAAAGTCAGCAGAATATGTTGGAAACTTTGAGAGCGCTATGGATGATGACTTTAATACAGCAGATGCGATCGCTGCAGTATTTGATCTTGTAAAATTCATTAATACGATGACAGACGAAGACAGTTCCAAAGAGTATCTTGAGAATCTGTTTGACCGTCTGGTAAGACTGACAGAAGTACTTGGAATTATTGTTGATAAAGAAGATGAGATTCTTGATTCTGACATTGAAGCACTGATCGCAGAGCGTCAGGCAGCAAGAAAAGAGAAAAATTTTGCAAGAGCAGATGAAATCAGAGATGAACTTCTTGCGAAAGGTATCATTTTGAAAGATACAAGAGAAGGGGTACAATGGAAAAGAGCATAACAGCAGGTTTAGAAGAGTATATCCGGACAATTCCCGGAATGAAAGAGATTGATGCAAAGCAGTGCTCTCCGCTGGTTCTTGCCTATGTGGGAGACTGCGTGTATGATCTGATCATTAAGACAATGGTGGTTGGCCGTGGAAACAGGCCGGTCCACCGTCTTCATGAAGAGACAAGCCAGTATGTGCAGGCATCAGCACAGTCCTTTATGATGCGTTCCATGCAGGAGCATCTGAATGAGGAAGAACATGGAGTTTACCGGAGAGGAAGAAATGCACGATCTGTGTCTCCGGCAAAGAATCAGTCAATTACAGATTACAGAAGAGCGACAGGTTTTGAGGCATTGATCGGACATTTATATCTGACAGGTCAGTATGAACGACTGACAGAGCTTGTAAGTATCGGACTTGAAAGCATTGAAAAAGAGATAAAGGAAAAAGGAGCAGAACATGCAGGAAAATAGAGAACAGGGAACAGAGACATTTGTAATTGAAGGAAGAAATGCCGTATTGGAAGCATTTCGTTCCGGACGTACGATTGACAAGATTTATGTTCTTGACGGATGCCAGGACGGACCGGTAAGAACAATTGTACGTGAAGCGAAAAAACACGGATCTCTGATCAATTTTGTGACAAAAGAAAGACTTTCCCAGCTCTCAGAGACAGGGAAGCATCAGGGCGTGATCGCGCATGCGGCAGCATATGAATATTCTACGATTGACGATATGCTTAAACTGGCAGAAGAGAGAGGCGAAGCTCCGTTTCTGATTCTTTTAGACAATATTGAAGATCCGCACAATCTTGGCGCGATCATTCGTACAGCGAACCTTGCAGGTGCACACGGAGTCATTATTCCAAAGAGAAGAGCAGTTGGTCTGACAGCGACAGTTGCGAAGACATCTGCCGGAGCTTTGAATTATACACCGGTCGCAAAGGTGACGAATCTTGTGAAGACAATGGAAGAACTCAAGGAAAAAGGACTCTGGTTTGTATGTGCTGATATGGATGGCGAGCAGATGTATGACCTGAACCTGACAGGACCGATCGGTCTTGTGATCGGAAATGAAGGTGAGGGCGTTGGCCGCCTTGTGAAAGAAAACTGTGATTTCGTTGCAGGAATTCCAATGAAAGGTCAGATTAATTCTCTGAATGCATCTGTGGCAGCAGGCGTTCTTGCTTATGAGATCGTAAGACAGAGGATTTCGCAGAAATAAATATGAGTATTGCTCGAAAAAAGAGTGATAACAGGTGATAATCGGATGAGTAAGTATGACAGAATGACAGATGAGCAGCTTTTATGTGATTACAAAAATGGAAATCAGGAGATTATGGATTACCTGATGGTGAAATATAAATCCATGGTAAGGAAGAAAGCGCGTGCAATGTATCTGTTGGGTGGAGAGAACGAGGATCTGATCCAGGAAGGAATGATCGGTCTGATCAAAGCAGTGCGGGATTTTGATGTAACGCAGAAAACATCATTTTCAAGTTTTGCAGAACTTTGTGTCTCCAGACAGATGTACTCGGCAATTGAGGCATCAAATCGAAAAAAGCATCTGCCTTTGAATTCTTATGTTTCGTTATATGAAGACAGTGAACAGGTAGGAGAGGGGAGAAGTCTTCCTTTGATTGACACGATAGAATCATCGAAGGAGAATGATCCGGAAGTTCTTTATTTTGGAAAAGAATATACAGAAGCTTTTGCGGAGCAGCTCAAAGAATTGCTCAGTCCATTAGAAAATCATGTTCTTTATCTGCACTTGATGGGAACGGATTATCGGACGATTGCGGAATTACTTGGAAAGAGTCCGAAGTCAGTGGACAATGCACTTCAGAGGATCAAGACAAAAGCACAAAAGATTCTGCCGTAAAGGAGAAATACGGATGAAGAAAAAATACAATTACCTTTTGGCACTTGCAGTCTTTCTGGTGATCATGATCTGCTTTAACAAATTCGGATACATCATTTCTTATCTGGCCGCAATTGGCGGGTCTCTGGTTATGGGAAACAATGGAACAATGGTGGTTTATGAGTTCCTGATGAGTCATTTGAATCTGGTATCGGCAATTTTGTACCTTATGGTTCTGCCTATTCCTGCTTTATGGTATTATCTTGCTTTTCAGCTGCGTGAAGGAGGAATCCGTGCAATCCCAGGCAAATGCAGAAGAGTCGGATTGGACGGATGCGTTTTAATCGCGCTGTTTACTTTTGGCATGATACACGTGACCAGTATTATACTGACAATTGTAGCACGGTCACTTCCGGATGCGATGGATAATTATCAGAATCTGATAGAAAATTCCGGCCTGACAGAATATTCGCTGATGTGGGTTTTCAGTACATTGATTCTTCCACCTCTTGTGGAAGAAATGATTTTCCGGGGTTTGATCCAGAAATATCTTGAACGTGCCGGAATGCATTGGATCCTGGCGAATGTTGTACAGGCGGTTCTGTTTGGAGTGTTCCATCAAAATCTCGTACAGGGAATTTATGCGGCACTTTTGGGGTTTGCACTTGGATTTGTGGCGCATCGCTATAACACCCTGGCGGCATCCATGCTGATGCACATGTTCTATAATCTGATGGGAACGCTGATCGTAGATCTTGAGAGCAGATTCCTTCCGGCAATAGTAATGGGAATGATTATCCTGATCAGTATTCCGATGACAGTGAGTGCTGTGACGTTGATTTGTCTGACAACAAATAATAAAAAAACAGAGGTTTGAGAAGATGAGATTTGTAATACAAAGAGTAACAGAGGCATCTGTTACGATTGATGGTGAGATATCAGGAAAGATTGGAAAAGGGTATCTTGTTTTGATTGGAGTAGCAGATACAGACACAAAAGAGATTGCAGACAAAATGATACGAAAAATGATCGGACTTCGTATTTTTGAAGATGAACAGGGAAAAACAAACCTTTCGCTTGCTGATGTGGACGGAGGTCTTCTTCTGGTTTCACAGTTTACGTTATATGCAAACTGTAAGAGAGGAAACAGACCAAGCTTTATTGAAGCAGGAAAACCGGATATGGCGAATGAGATGTATGAATATATCATTGAAAAATGCAGGGAATCAGTGGATGAAGTACAGACCGGAGAGTTTGGAGCTGATATGAAGGTTCAGCTGCTCAATGACGGGCCATTTACCATTTTGCTGGATTCAGATCAGCTTTAACTTGACAATCAAACTCAAGTAGTGTATATTTAATTTTGCGTTCTGCTGGAACGCAATAAGCTGTCTTGGCGCAGTCGGTAGCGCGTCGCCTTGGTAAGGCGGAGGTCGGGGGTTCAAGTCCCCTAGACAGCTTTGAATCTTTCCCCGGAAACGCCCGTAAGTGCGGTGTTTTCGGGGTTTTTCTTTTGTGAAAATTCCAATCCGTAGGAATTTTACAGACTTTCCTATGGACTTACAGGCTTGAAAGAAAAAAGCAATTCCTTGTTGAAGATTCTTTCACTTGTCATAAAATATGTTATACTGAAGTTAATTGAAGTGGTGGTTCAAGGTGACGGGTTCTGCAGAAGGGGAAGCCGTATGAGCGAAAAGAATTATGAAACAAGTGAATTAAAAGAACTGAAAGATGCGTTACAGACGTTTACAGAGTTTGTATGGGAGATGGAAGAATATCTGCCGGAATTTTATCATTTTTTTGATGCGATGAGGCAGAACATTGAGATTTTTCTTCAGGTTGGCGAAGAGGATGAAGAACAGATTCATGAGATTTTGGAACGGGATTGGGAGAAAGCACATGCACCGCTTGTGGGAGTACAGTGTTATGATTTTCAAGAATCACATCCAGAGGCAGAAGCAGGAACTTGTGTTTATTTTGCGAATCTTTTGACAGAAATCGGTCGTTTTTTTGAACCGATGAGTATGTTGGGAGTGTTTTGAAAGAAGTGAAAAGGAGGAACGGATATGGCATCGTTTTTAGAAGACATCACACCATTTTATGGGACAGGAGAACGGAATGGGAAAGGACAGACACTGGAAGAATTTCTGGAAGAATATGATCCATATCGATATAAAAATCCGTGTTGTACAACAGACACAGTTGTTTTCTCTTATAAAGATGAACAGGCACTGAAAGAGGGACGATTAAAGGTGCTTTTGGTTAAGAGAGGAAATCATCCCAGTATTGGGTGTTGGGCTCTTCCGGGAGGATTTGTAAATTTGCGGGAGAATCTGGAGGATACAGCAAGACGGGAACTGCAGGAAGAGACCGGAGTCAGCGGACTTCCGGTGGAACAGTTTGCCTGTTATGGAGATTATCAGAGAGATCCGAGAGCGAGGATCATTACAAGTGCGTATCTTTCTATTGTAAAGGAGTCGGATGTAAGTGTGGAGGCCGGAGATGATGCGGCAGATGCGGCGTGGTTTGAGATAGAGATGGAACCGGAGACAGTATATGAAGAAGATGGATGGGAAAAGACGGAATATCATCTGACAATTCAAAATCAGGATCAGAAAATGAATGCAGTTGTTCAGAAAAAGGAGCTGACAGGATTGGTCAAAGAAAAATACTATGTTGTAAAAGAGGGTGGAGGAATTGCAGTGGATCACGCGGCTATTCTGGCACAGGCTTATGAATTATTAAAAGGCAGATTGTAAGAGCAGAGTTACTGTTCACTCCCGTGTCAATCACTCCGCTGATTGACACGGAGGATGCATGTTTTGGCTTGAATGCATCTCGCCCCATCGCCAAAGGCGATTTAAAATGGCGAGATGCGTTGCTGGTCGCACATTGTGTGAACAGTAACAGAGGAGGCGAAAAGAATCTCTTGTGGTTGTTCTTTTTATGTGATAAGATATTGAGCATGAAAGCCTGTAGGATAAATCACACTTCCGAAGGAATGTGACAGATCATCCGGATGGTACTTATGGTTAGTAGGAGGAAGATATGGAGAACGAAACAGTTTCAAAGAATTTTATTGAACAGGAGATAGATAAGGATCTGGCAGAAGGAGTTTACGATCATGTATGCACCCGTTTCCCACCGGAGCCGAATGGATACCTTCATATTGGTCATGCGAAGTCTATCCTTTTGAACTATGGACTGGCAGAGAAGTATAATGGTGAATTCCATATGAGATTTGATGATACGAACCCGACAAAGGAGAAGACAGAATTTGTTGAGTCTATCAAAGAGGATATTAAGTGGCTGGGCGCTGACTGGAAGGATCATCTTTATTTTGCATCCGATTATTTTGATCAGATGTATGAGTGCGCTGTGAAGCTGATCAAGAAAGGAAAAGCATTCGTCTGTGATCTTACAGCAGAACAGATGCGTGAATATAGAGGAACACTTACAGAACCAGGAAAAGAAAGTCCATATAGAAATCGTTCTGTAGAGGAGAACCTTGAGCTTTTTGAGAATATGCGTGCCGGAAAGTATGCAGACGGAGAGAAAGTTCTTCGTGCAAAGATCGACATGGCATCACCGAATATCAATATGCGTGACCCGATCATTTATCGTGTTGCCCGCATGACACATCACAATACAGGTGATAAGTGGTGTATTTATCCAATGTATGATTTCGCTCATCCGATCGAGGATGCAATCGAGGGAATCACACATTCCATCTGTACACTTGAGTTTGAAGATCACAGACCTCTTTATGACTGGGTTGTAAAAGAATGTGAATTCGAGAACCCACCGCGTCAGATTGAGTTCGCAAAACTGTATCTTACGAATGTTGTAACAGGAAAGCGTTATATTAAGAAGCTCGTAGAAGATAAGATTGTTGATGGCTGGGATGATCCAAGACTGGTTTCTATCGCAGCGCTCAGAAGAAGAGGATTTACACCGGAGTCAATCAAGATGTTTATTGATATGTGTGGTATTTCCAAGAGCCAGAGCTCTGTTGATTATGCGATGCTTGAGTACTGTATCCGTGAAGATCTGAAGATGAAGCGTTCCCGTATGATGGCTGTACTTGATCCGATCAAGCTTGTGATCGACAACTATCCGGAAGGAGAAGTTGAATATCTGGATGTTGCGAATAATCTGGAGAACGAAGAACTCGGACAGCGTAAAGTTCCGTTCTGTCGTGAACTTTACATCGAGAGAGACGACTTCATGGAAGAACCGCCAAAGAAATATTTCCGCTTGTTCCCAGGGAATGAAGTACGCCTGATGCACGCATATTTTGTGAAGTGCGAAAGCTTTGTAAAGGATGAGAATGGTAACGTGACAGAAGTTCACTGTACTTATGATCCTGAGACAAAGGCTGGAAGTGGATTTACAGGACGTAAGGTGAAAGGAACAATTCATTGGGTTCCGGCACCATATGCACAGAAAGCAGAAGTAAGACTGTATGAGAACCTTGTAGATGAAGAGAAGGGTGTATACAATAAAGAGGATGGTTCTCTGAACCTGAATCCAAATTCTCTGAAGATTATCAAAGATGCTTATGTGGAGCCAAGCTTTGCAGATGCGAAAGCTTATGATAGCTTCCAGTTTGTAAGAAACGGATTTTTCTGTATCGATGCAAAGGATTCTACACCGGAGAATCTGGTATTTAACCGTATTGTTTCTCTGAAGAGTTCTTTCAAACTGCCGAAGAAATAAAAAACGGACTGCCGTGATCACAATGAGAAATTGTTCACGGCAGTTTTTCATAGTTATAGGTGTGATGCAGAGGGAGAACAAGAATGTATGAATTGACAATGAGTTTGAATCCAAAATCAAAAACTCCGCTGTACGAACAGATTTATGAATTTATCAAGGAAGAGATTCAGAATAACGTAATACAGAGTGGAGAGCGGCTTCCATCTACAAGAGCATTGAGTAAGCATCTGGTAGTGAGCAGGAGTACAGTAGAACTTGCATATGAACAGCTCCTGTCGGAAGGGTATGTGGAGGCAATCCCATGCAAAGGATATTTTGTCGCAAAGATCGAAGGCATATATCAGCTTCAGAAGAGACCGGAGATCAAAGTTGAACCGATTTCTTCAGGAGTGACAGAATATTCGTATGATTTCACTCCGAACGGTGTGGATCTCAACAGTTTTCCGTATAATGTCTGGAGAAAATTATCCAAAGAATGCCTGATAGATGATAAGGCAGAGATGTTCCGATTGGGGAATCCTCAAGGGGAATATGGGCTTCGGAATGTAATCAGCAGTTATTTGCATCAGGCAAGAGGAATACACTGTCATCCGGATCAGATCATTATTGGAGCAGGAAGTGATTATCTGCTTATGCTTTTAACGACAGTGATTGGAAATTGTCATAAAGTTGCGCTGGAAAACCCAACCTATGGACAGGCCTATCGTTTGTTTGAACGATTAAGCTATAAAGTCTGTACTGTTGATATGGATCAAAGCGGGATGCGGATTGATGAATTAGAGAAATCAGGGGCGGATATTGCATTTGTCATGCCGTCTCATCAATATCCACTTGGATGTGTTATGCCGATACAAAGAAGAATGGAACTTTTGAAATGGGCAGATGGGGCAGAAGGCAGATATATTATTGAAGATGATTACGATAGTGAATTTCGATATAAAGGAAAGCCGATTCCGGCACTGCAGGGAAGTGATAGCAATGGGAAAGTGATTTATACAGGTACCTTTTCTAAATCACTGGCACCTTCTATTCGAATGAGCTATATGGTGCTTCCGGAACATATTTTGAAAATTTATCAGGAAAAATGCAGATTCATCAGTTCTACTGTCTCCAAGGTGGATCAGATGATTCTTCAGAAATTTATGGAAGAAGGCTATTATGAGCGACATCTGAATAAAACACGCGCATTATATAAGAACAGGCATGATGTTCTGATCAGTAGCCTTCGGAAGATGAAAGAGATTCTGGAAATTTCCGGAGAAAATGCAGGTGTTCACCTGTTGCTGCATTTTAAGACGGATGATTCCGAAAAGGATTTGATTGAAAAAGCGGCGAAACAAGGTGTCAGAGTTTATGGCTTATCAGAGTATTGTGTAAAAGATAATGAAGACAGTACAGGAAAAGCGGTGATTCTGTTAGGTTATGCAAACATGAATGAGGAGAGAATCCGTGCAGCAGTTCAACTACTCTGTAAGGCATGGAAATAGATGATAGAAGAACAGGCTGTATTTTAATAAAAAAGAGAAGCGGATCGTTCAATTTTATTAAGTGTAAGATTGAACCATCCGCTTTCTTTTTTATTATTCGTTTTCAGCAATCGTATCATCTGATTCATCAGAAACTGCTGGTTGTGTTTCTGCTTCAGAAGAGTCAGCGCTGTCAACATCAGATTTTTCAGTTAAATCATCTGGTCGGGCTGCCTGCAAAGATACATAAGATCTTTCCTGTGTTGGTTCAAGATCCTGATCCAAATCAAATGTATCGGAATCCGTTTCTTCTTTATTGCTATCGGTGCTATCTGCTTTTATATCAGAGGATGTACTTTTTGATTTTTTGATCAGACGAACAGCAAGAAGTCCGATTGCAGTACCAACAGTGCCAAGTCCAACTATCCATTTGATTAATTTTTTCAATTCTATAGTCTCCCTTCTATTAAACTAAATTTGATACTGATAAACAGTTTGCTCTCAGGGGAAAACCGCCTGATTTACTTTCTATTGTAATACTTTTATCGCAGAAATACAATATTTCTGACATTTAAATAAAAAAATGCGAAATAACGTTTTACAACCCTGCAAAAGTATAGTATAATTTTTAAGGCGGTAATGGTTATAAGTACCGCTGATTAATATTATTTACAAGCAAACATACGCAGGAGGGTTTGAAATGGTAAAAGCAGTAGTTGGTGCAAACTGGGGCGATGAAGGAAAGGGTAAGATCACAGACATGCTCGCCAGAGAGGCAGATATCATCGTTCGTTTTCAGGGTGGTGCGAATGCAGGCCATACAATTGTGAATGATTACGGAAAATTTGCGCTGCATACACTGCCATCAGGTGTGTTCTATGGACATACGACCAGCATCATTGGTAATGGTGTCGCACTGGATGTGCCGCGTCTTTTCGCAGAGGTACAGTCTATAGTAGAAAAAGGTGTTCCGATGCCGAAGATTCTTGTATCCGACAGAGCACAGATGGTAATGTCTTATCACAAGAATTTTGACGCATATGAAGAAGAGAGACTCGGAGGAAAATCTTTCGGTTCCACAAAGTCAGGAATTGCTCCGTTCTATTCAGATAAGTATGCAAAGATCGGTTTTCAGGTTAGTGAGCTGTTTGATGATGAACTTTTGAAGGAGAAGGTTGTGCGCGTGGCAGAGCAGAAGAATGTACTGCTTGAGCATTTATACCACAAACCACTGATTAATCCTGATGAGTTATATAACGAACTGATGGAATATAAGAAAATGGTAGAGCCGTTTGTAGCTAATGTATCTCTTTATCTTCACGAGGCAATCAAAGAAGGAAAGACAGTTCTTCTTGAAGGACAGTTAGGATCCATGAAAGATCCGGATCACGGAATTTATCCAATGGTTACATCTTCCTCAACACTTGCAGGATACGGTGCGGTCGGAGCAGGAATCCCACCATACGAGATCAAGCAGATCGTTACAGTATGTAAAGCATACTCAAGTGCAGTAGGAGCCGGAGCTTTCGTAAGCGAGATCTTTGGAGAGGAAGCAGACGAGCTTAGAAGACGTGGTGGTGACGGCGGAGAGTTCGGCGCTACAACAGGACGTCCAAGAAGAATGGGATGGTTTGACTGTGTTGCATCCAAATATGGCTGCAGAATGCAGGGAACAACAGATGTAGCATTTACAGTACTCGATGTACTTGGATATCTGGATGAGATTCCGGTATGTGTTGGTTATGAGATCAACGGAGAAGTTACTACAGAATTCCCGGTAACACATCTTCTTGAGAAGGCAAAACCGGTTTACAAAGTTCTTCCGGGATGGAAAGAAGACATTCGTGGAATCAAGAACTATGAAGATCTTCCGGAAAACTGCCGTAAATACATTGAATTCATTGAGAAAGAGATCGAGTATCCGATCACAATGATCAGTAACGGACCAGGAAGAGACGATATTATTTATCGTAATAAATAATGAAACAGAAATACAGGACAGGAAGTGAAAGCTTTCCGTCCTGTATTTTTTATATATTAGGAAAGTTCTTTCCTAATATATAAAAAACGCTCCATTCAGGATATACACGGAGGCGTACAATGTAGTTGTTGCTCCGCGCAGGATCTGCACGGAAAACAAAAAGATAGTAATAAATCAGAAAGTTCCTCATATAATATATAGCTGAGAAAAAAGAAGGAGGAATTCGATGGAACAGAACAGCAATGAAAAAGACAGAGAAAATTTATCCATGGAAGAATATCTGAAGAGGAGACAGGCAGTAAAAACCCGGGAAACAGCTTCGCATGTCGCCCGGGGAGTTGATTCTGTCAGTGCATTACTGACTGCAGTATTTTATTTATGATCAGAATTGTCTTTTGAATCATCTTTCAACAGTCGTGTGACCAGCAACAGTCCATAGAGAATAACAGGAACGAAAATGGTTGCAGCGATAGATGCTTTGAGAAGATCAGAAGCAACAGGTGAATCAATCAGTGCAAAAATCAGCGTGCACAAATACATTGCGATAAGAATAAAAACCCCTAACAGTGCAGAAATACGTTTCAGTTTTTTCATGTGACCAGTCCTTTCATACGCCAATATAGTAATAGTAACAGTATATATCAAATAATTGTTTACGGCAAATAAAATTTGTTATATAATAAAAAGGCGATTGAATTCGAAGTTTAAAGATAAAGGAGCAATATACAATGAGTGAGAAATGTTTATTAGACCAGTGGCGTGATATGGCCTATGACCGTAATCTTCCGAAAGATCAGTTGGAGAAGTTCTGGGGAACATACTTTACAATCGAAAGAGAGATTTACGAGCAGCTGCTCGAGAACCCGGATGAAGAAGTGAAGGGAACAGTGAAAGAGCTTGCTGAGAAATATGGACAGGATGTCATGACAATGGTTGGATTCCTTGACGGAATCAATGACAGTCTGAAGACAGCAAATCCGATCGAGACAATGGAAGAAGATACAGTTGTAAGTCTTGCATTTGATAAAGAACTTCTTTACAAGAACATGATCGATGCAAAAGCTGACTGGCTGTATGGACTCCCACAGTGGGATAAGATCTTTGATGCAGAGACAAAGAAACGTCTGTATCGTGAGCAGAAACAGTCAGGTACAGTTCGCAAGGCGAAAAAGATCGGAAGAAATGATCCATGTCCGTGCGGAAGTGGAAAGAAATATAAATTCTGCTGTGGAAAGAACGCATAAGAATCAGATTACTGGCGGTATGTATTGAGAGATACATACCGTTTTGTGTTTTTGGATATAAGTGTATATATTTAAAAGAAAGGGACATACTGATATTGTTCTAATAAGATTAAGAGGAGGAAATCAGTATGCCAGAATTAAGCTGTACTGTACAGACATGTGTACACAATTATCAGTATCTTTGCGAACTGGATAAGATCCAGGTGGGAGGAAACAGTGCGAAGAATGCACAGGAGACCTGCTGCGATAGCTTTGAAGAAAGAAGAGAGGGAAGTTATAGCAATAAGACGGATTCGATGAAGTCTGTTTCAGATTGCTCAGATGTTGACTGTCAGGCGAAAGCTTGCAGATATAATGAAGAGTGCAAATGTCACGCAGGGAAAATCAGTGTAGAAGGCGGTGACGCCTGCCACAGCAGTGGGACAGAATGTGCAACATTTGATAGTTGCTGTAATTGAGTATCAGATAAAAGTATAAAATCGTGATAAATAGAAAGAGATTTGGAAGAGAGGATCTTCTGAATCTCTTTTTCTACTGTTGACTCTATTATTGCAACCGCGTTATAATCGTAATATGTATATTTAACAGAAGAAAGGAAATGATCGTACATGAGTGAATATCGACAGGATGAGCATACGACAGCGAAAGAGGCGTCAAAGACTCATACAGATCAAAGTTATAGGCACAATTCGTGGGAAGAACATGAAAAAAGAAGGTATAGCTTCAAAGAACAGGCCATAAAAAGTATGACGTTGTTCTTCGTAGTTGCGACATGTATCTTATTTTATTTTGCACTTTTGAGATTGGGACAGATTTCATCTGTATTTAAGCAGTTTTTAACAGTGGCAAAACCTATTATTTATGGACTGGCAATTGCATATTTGCTGAATCCGATTGTGAAGTGGATAGACCGTCGGATGATTCCACTTTTGGAGAAACATTGTCCCAAATTAAAGAAGAAAAAACAGATATCAAGAGGAGTTGGAATCTTCGTATCTGTCATCTTAATGTTGGCATTGATTACTACACTTCTCAATATGATGATTCCGGAGTTATATGGAAGTATCCGCGACATGATTTTCAATGTGCCGAGTCAGATGAACCGGTTTATCCATGAATTCAGTAAGATGCATTCTTCTGATTCAACAGTTGGAAAGATGTTGGAGAGCATAGTTGAAGAAGCAAGTGATTTTGTTCAGAACTGGATGAAGACAGATTTGATGGAGAAAGTGAATCTGTGGATGACACAGCTTACTGTGGGAATGATTCAGATGGTTCGTGAGGTCTTTAATTTTATTATTGGAATCATTGTCTCTATTTATGTTTTGTTTAGCAAAGAGAAGTTCCAGAAACAGACAAAGAAGCTGATCTACGCTGTATTTCGTCCGGGACAGGCTAACATGATTCTCCAGATTGGCGGAAAAAGTAATGAGATCTTCGGTGGATTTATTATCGGAAAGATTATTGATTCTCTGATTATCGGAGTAATCTGTTTTATAGGATTATCAATTCTGAATATGCCATATACAATGCTGGTCAGCGTGATCGTAGGAGTGACAAATGTAATTCCATTCTTTGGACCGTATATCGGAGCAATTCCGAGTGCAATTCTGATTCTGCTTGCAGATCCATTGAAAGGACTCTATTTTATCATTTTTGTTATTGCATTGCAGCAGTTTGATGGAAATGTGCTGGGACCAAAGATTTTAGGAAATTCGACAGGACTTTCCTCGTTCTGGGTTGTTTTCTCAATCCTGATCGCAGGGGGATTATTTGGTATTCCGGGAATGCTTTTTGGTGTACCGACATTTGCGGTGATTTATTATATTGTAAATATGCTGGTTAATTCTATCCTGAAGAAAAAAGAACTTCCAACAGATACAGAGTGCTATGGGAAGAACGGATATGTAGATTCCGAAGGAATTTATATACAGAAAGAAAAACAGGAAGAGATAAAAGAAATACAAGAAGAAAAGGGAGATAAGGACAATGCCGATTCGAGTACAAAATGATTTGCCGGTAAAGGAAATATTGGAGCAAGAGAACATCTTCGTGATGGATGAGATGCGTGCGGCACATCAGGATATCCGTCCGATCAGTATCGGACTTCTGAATCTGATGCCACTTAAGGAAGATACAGAACTTCAGATTCTGAGAGCGCTTTCAAACTCTCCGCTGCAGGTGGATGTTACTTTCGTAAGAGTGACAAGTCATGTATCAAAGAATACATCAACAAGTCACATTTATAAGTTCTATGAAGCGTTTGATGATATCAAGGATAAAAAGTTTGACGGATTTATTATCACGGGCGCACCTGTAGAACAGATGCCGTTTGAAGATGTAGATTATTGGGAAGAACTGAAACGTATTATGGAGTGGACAAAGACAAATGTTGTGTCTACACTTCATCTTTGCTGGGGAGCACAGGCTGGTATTTATTATCATTATGGAATTGATAAGGTACAACTTCCGGAAAAACGTTCAGGTTTGTTCTGGCACCACGTAAGGAACAGAAAGATTCCGATTGTCAGAGGATTTGATGATAAGTTTCTGGCACCGCATTCCAGACATACAGAAGTTCCGCAAGATCTTTTGGAGAAAGATGACAGAATTACAATTCTTGCAGATTCGGAAGAAGCAGGAGTTTATCTTTGTATGGCGCAGGATGGACGTCAGATCTTTGTAATGGGACATCCGGAGTATGATAGAATGACACTGGATTCCGAGTATAAGAGAGATCTGGGGAAAGGATTGAATCCACAGATTCCGGAGAATTATTATCCGAATGATGATCCAGAGAAGAAACCAATGCTGACTTGGAGAGCGCATTGCAATAACCTGTATACGAACTGGTTGAATTATTACGTATATCAGGTGACACCTTATGATCTGTATGGAACACCGTTCTAACACTGAGTTTATAAGGGTTTCAAGCAATTTGGCATACACACTGAATTTTATAAAATTACACGTATTTACACGAATTTACACAGCAAAAGTGTGTAAAAAGTGTGTACGGTACACAGCAAAAGTGTGTACGCAAAATAGTAAATAAAATAGAGCCACTATATGACATAAATATGAGAAGAAAGTGAAAACTTGCTTCTCTTTTTTTATGCGAAAATTTAACCATAAGGAGGCGGTCAAATGTTTTCAGATGCGATACTTGTTCAGATATTCAGTGATGATCGTCTCAATGGCATCCCACTTGAATATCAGTCAACGGTTGTTCATGTTGTAGAAGATGTGATTGACAGAAGATTCTACACTGATAAACCGTTCGCTTCAAGAGAAGAGATACTTGAGGATGTGGGTGAAAGATAGGAGGTCTATCATGTACGAGAATCCATATTTTGGAAATCCGTACTTGCAGCAGAACCAGCAGAGGTACGGAAATCCATATCAGCAACCAGTTCAACAGATGCAAGCTCAACAGCAACCTGTTTACAACCAGATGCAACAGGTACCGCAGCAGATTCAGCAACCGCAACTGATTGGTCACATTGTTGATGGGCAAGAGACGATACAGGCAAGTGACGTTCCAATGAACGCTCCTTATGCGCTGTTTCCTAAAAATGATTTGTCAGAAATCTATTTGAAGTCATGGACTGCCAACGGAACTATTCAGACAATCGTCTTTAAGCCTGTTCAAAATCAGCAGACAGACAATTTACCGTCTACTCAATCAGAAATGAAAATAGGGCTATCTGACGATGCGACAGAAGCGTTTATGAAGAGATTTGACGAGCTTGGACGGAAGCTTGATGAACTGGAAAACTCTATGAGCAACAGCAAACCGAAAACACGGTCTACAGTCAAAAAGGATGGTGACGGAGAATGAACCCAATTAACCTTATTCAAATGATGAAATGTGGAAATCCCCAACAGATTGTCATGCAGATGATGAACAATCCGCAGATTGCAAATAACCCTATGGCTAAAAACATGATTGAAATGGCTAAGATCGGAAATTTACAAGGGATTGAAGAAATGGGAAGAAACATTGCAAAAGAAAAAGGAATTGATTTCGATAAGGCTTTTTCTGATTTTAAAAGCCAATTCAATCCGAAATAACGGTACTAAATTCTTGCAAGATTTAAGTATATAAAAAGTTTTACAGGAGGTAAATACTATGTTTAACACAACAAATGCACCTTTTACAATGCCAGTAACTCCTTATGATGGAGCAAGAAACGATGTCTTCGGCGATGGTAATGGCTGGTGGATTATCCTGTTTGTCCTCTTCTTCGCTTTTGGAGGTTGGGGAAATGGCGGATGGGGTGGTAACGGATCCAATTCAAGTTACTACACAGATTCCGCATTACAGAGAGGATTCGACACACAGAACATCGTTGGAAAACTGGATGGAATCAACAATGGAATTTGTTCACTTGGCTACGATCAGTTAGCACAGATCAATGGAATTAACCAGAATGTATCAAATGGATTCCACGGAGTTGACAACGCAATCTGCAATCTTGGATACCAGACACAGCAGGGATTCAACACAACAAATGTTGCTCTGATGCAGGGCCAGAATGCATTACAGGCACAGCTTGCCGATTGTTGCTGCCAGAACAGAGAAGCTATTTCTCAGGTAAGATATGACATGGCACAGGACACATGCGCTTTGCAGAACACAATGAACACAAACACTCGTGACATTGTAGAGAATCAAAATGCCGGTACCAGAGCAATACTGGATTACTTGTGTGCGAAAGAAAATGCTGACCTTAGAGACAAAGTTCAAAAGCTTGAGCTTGCAGCTTCACAGGATAGACAGAATGCTCTTCTGACTACTTCAATGACAGCTCAGACAAATCAGATTATCAATGCTGTGAACCCGACACCAATTCCGGTATATCAGGCACCTAACCGGAATGCGTATTACGGATGCGGTAATGGATGTGGTTGTTAATGACAAACAATCAAAACGGAAACTACTCTTTTCTTGATATGTTGAACGTCTTTTCAGTTATCTTGCAGATGATTGGATACGACAAAGATCAGAAGCAAACGTCTAATGATGACTTGCTAAGAGCCTTGCAGAGACAGGACAGGGAGTATCTCGAGAAGATAATTTCCAATCAAAATCAAATCTTGGAGATTCTTTCCAAGACGAATGAGTAACTTAACTTAAATGTTATGTCTGCTATAAGCAGTATTACGAATACGAAGGGGCAGACTGTAAACGGTTTGTCCCTTAAATTATGGAGGTAAAAGACTATGGCTGAATATGTAGCTGTTTCTGCTCAAGAAGTAGCAGTGAACGGAAATGTTATCTTTACAAACACGGCAGTTCAAGGAAATAACTGCATCAAACATCGTGAGGGTTCTGGAATCGTGACTCTGAGAGGAATCACAAATCAGTGCAGAGCGCGCTATTTTGTTGAATTTTCAGCAAATATCGCAGTACCGACCGGAGGTACAGCCGGAGCAATCTCACTTGCTATCGCAATCAGTGGAGAGCCTGTTCTTTCTTCTCAGATGATTAGTACTCCGGCAGCAGTTGACCAGTACAATAATGTATCTGCTGGTATCTATATTGACGTACCGGCCGGATGTTGTGTGAATATTGCTGTCGAGAACACAAGTACGCAGGCAATCAACGTAGCAAATGCGAACCTTGTTGTGACTCGTGAAGCTTAGGAGGTGAAAATATTATGCATATCAAACATATCCATGAATTGATTGAAAAACTTTCTGAGTGCGCTTGTTCTGAACTTTCTAGCGGTATTGAAAACGTTAATACTTACGAGATGGGACAGGTCATCGATATGATTAAAGACCTTGCCGATGCCGAATACCATGCAAGAATCTCAAAAGCTATGGAAAAAGCTGAGGAAGATGAAAAAGAGGAAGAGAAGTATCTTCTGAAAATGTTCAAAGACCAGTACGGTGAAGAGGATGCCCGGAGATATTATGACGAATACCGTTATAAATCCGGCAGATTCGCTCCGAAAGGTCACGGAATGAGAAGAGGATACAATGAGCCGCCTTATTGGCACATGACTCCTGAGATGTATCGTGACTGGGACACTGATCGTGACATGGACAGAGACAAGCACGGAAGAATGTATTACACAGAGCCTAAATCATCCAGTCGCTATGATATGGCTCGCCGTGGCTATACAGACGCAAGAGATACACACAAGGACAAGGACACGAAGATGCATGAGCTTGAGTCCTATATGACAGAACTTGGAAAAGATGTGACTGATCTGATTTCTGACATGACGCCGGAAGAGAGAACTCTTGCAAAATCAAAGCTTGCGACTCTCATCAATAAGATGTAATTCACGGGAGGGCGAAAGCCTTCCCTTTTTAAGTAGGTGATTTGATGAATTTCTATATCAATGATGAATTATGGCATGTCCAATATGAAAATCCATCCAGTGAGCTACTGAGACGGTCAGACGGTGTTTACACGCTCGGTGTTACTGACAGAATGACCAATACAATCTATCTGTCTAATCGTCTCTCAGATGCCATGTTTGACCGCGTTCTTTCCCATGAGCTGACTCACGCTGTTTGTATGACCTACGGAATTTCTCTTCCTATAGAAACAGAGGAACGCCTTTGCAATTTCATTTCTGACCATGCAAGAGAAATTATTTCATTGACTGATTTGATTGAAAATATTTTGCTTGCTCGTGTTGTTTATTAATTCCATTTGTGTTATAATAATATCAGCGACGAGAAATATGTGAAGAACGAATGAGATTCAGATCAACAAGGGTCAGGAATCGTCAGCCTGAGTATACTGAGAAAAAGGATAGTACAAAATGCTGTCTTTACTCTCAGCGTACTCAGGCTTTTTTATTTCACAAAAAATAGGTTTTCGGATTTAAAATCGGAAAACTAGTTGCGAATCATACTCCAGTGATGGTGCTGGATAAGAAAAACGGAATACCGACCAGTGATGCGGTTGGTTACGAATTGAACGGAGCAGAGTCTATTGATTTAGGCTCTGCTATTTCTGACAAAAAATAAGAGTTGCCACCTACCAAAGAAACAACTCTTAAAACAACCAATCTAAAAGGATGCTTACTAAATTATAATAGCACATCCTTTTGGAAAAACCAATGTTTTTTAAGAAAAGGAGAAGAAAAAGATGGAAGCAAAAGTAACAGTATTTAACAATGAAGAGTTTGGAGAAGTTAGAACAGTAACAATTGATGGAGAGCCATGGTTTGTAGGAAAGGACGTTGCTGAAAAATTAGGATATGCAAATATTAACAAAGCAGTTGCCATGCATATAGACGAAGAAGACAAGAGAATCCTTGATTTTAAAGGCTTTTCCCAAAATGGGAACACGTCTAAATTATGGAGCGGGAATGATTTTTCAAATAAAATAGTCGTAAATGAATCCGGCTTATATTCCTTAATTTTCGGAAGTAAACTAGAATCAGCAAAACGTTTCAAACACTGGGTCACGGATGAAGTCCTCCCATGCATCCGAAAGAACGGAATCTACGCAACAGATAACGTTATTGATAATATTTTGAACAACCCGGACTTCGGTATTGAGCTTCTGACCAAACTGAAAGAAGAAAGAGCAGCAAGAATTGAAGCTGAAAAGACAAACGCTATCCTTATGCATGTCAACAAAACATATACCATGACAGAAATTGCGAAAGAGATCGGTCTGAAAAGTGCAAATGAACTGAATAAGATTCTGGCTGAAAAGAAGATTCAGTATAAGTCAAATGGAACATGGGTTATGTACTCTGACTATAGTGATCTTGGATACGAGTCTATAAAGCAAGAAACTCTTGATAACGGTCGTGTTATTTATCACAGAAGAATTACACAGCTTGGAAGAAAGTTCATTTTAGGTTTGTTTGATATGGCTGCATAAACCACACTATAAGAATAATATTTTGGTAACGGAAATTGCACGGTTAATCCGTGCTTTTTTTGTGCAATCTATTGAGTTTTTCAAAAGAATGTAATACAATTACAGTATATCGAAAGAAAGGAAAAAAGGATTATGGGAAACTCAAAAGACACAGGAACAAAAATTTGCAAGCATTGTCAGTCAGAAATACCAAAGAAAGCAAAGGTTTGTCCGAATTGTAGAAAGAAACAGGGTGGCAAGCTGAAATGGATTATCATTGCAATTGTAGTGATTGGAATTATCGGAGCTGCTATGGGCGGTGGTGGATCAGACGATTCCACAGCAAAGAGTGATTCAAACAGTAAAGGTGCCACAGATGCTAAACAGGAAGAAACAATTGAGTATACACAGGTTTCTATCGGTGACATGATGGATGCTCTTGACAAGAATGCAGCAGCAGCTTCTGATGAGTACAAAGACAAGTATCTTGAAATTACAGGAAAACTTTCAAATATAGATAGCGACTCATCATACATTAGTATTCTTCCTGAAGATGATGACTTTGCACTTACTGGAGTTCAGTGCTACACAAATGGAGATGAAGATATCATTAACGCTGTGAAGACTCTTTCAACTGGTGATACTATTACAGTAAGAGGAAAGTGTACAGATGTAGGAGAGGTTATGGGATACAGCCTTGACCTTGATGAAATCGTACAGTAACAATTGAATATGGATTATTTTGGAGAGGGATTTTTATTCCTCTCTATTTTTTTGAATTTAGGTATTGACTTATGTACGGACATAAGTTATTATTTATGTACGGACATAAAAGGTGGTGAGAAATATGAGTCCTAGAACTGGAAGACCAACTGATGATCCAAAAACAAAAAGAATGGAAATAAGAATTTCTCTTCTTGACAGTATAAAGCTTGAATATTGTTGTGAAACTCTCAATCTTTCAAAATCGGAAGTGATAAGAGAGGGCATAAACAATGTTTACCAAAAAGCCTTAGAATCATCAAAAAAATAGAACATTGCCCGACTACCAATCAACGCAATGTTCTACAAATGTTAGAAGTTTCCTTCTGCAAATATTATAATGCAGACGGGGACTTCTTTCAAGAACAATTTTTTAATTGAAAGGAGTTTTTATTATGCAGGAAATTAACTTAGAAGTAAATATCATGAAGCCAGAGGACAACAGAGCAATTCTCCATTACATTGCGGACAATCTTGTCTGCTATACCAGTCTTGCCGAACTTGCAGGATTTTGTAAAATGTACGCAGCAAAGTATGATTTTATAATGATGTCTAAGGGGGACAAATAAATGAAAGACGTTGATTTTTACGAAGACAGAGATGGATTTTACAGAGAGATTTATAGAGATGACATTAAGAAGCTGGTAGATGAACTGGAAGATGTTGATGCAATCAGGGTACTTCTTGACTATGCATTTGGCTATCGGGAACTGCAAAAAGCGAAAGCAAAATCAAAGGTAAGAGCAACAGTGTAATTTGATATGGAGGATAAGAATATGACAAAAGAGAATTTAGCAGTAAGTGAAATAGTATTACCTATCAGAGAATACAAAGGACAGAGAGTAGTTACTTTCAAGGACATTGATGAAGTTCACCAGAGAAAGTTTGGAACTGCTAGAAATAACTTCTATAAGAACAAATCTCACTTCTTGGAAAATGAAGATTATTTCGTTATCACAAGAGAAGATTTCAATGTGGCTAATAACCACATTGGAGAAATCCCACCAAAGGGAGTCACTTATTTGACCGAAAGCGGTTATCTGATGATTGTTAAGACATTCAAAGATGAATTGTCGTGGAATGTTCAGAGAAGACTTGTGAATACCTATTTCAGAGCGAGAGAAGTGGCAGAAATTCCGCAGAGACCGAAGGTATCTAGCATCCCGGCACCTAAACCAGTGACGTTCTACAGAAAAAACAGATATAAAATAGCAGCTATTTGTAGCAGCTACGGTGTAGAAGAAGAATTTTTGTTTGAGCTTATATTTCCTTACATTGAAGAAAAATTCGACCTTGAGGAAGCAGAAATCAGATATATTATGGGGACAGGAAAGAGACTTGAAAGCAAATTAGATTTATTTGACTTCTTCCCTGACATGGCTGAACGTGCAAAAACCGTGATTGACAGCATTTACGAATCAAGGGTAGAACATAGAGAGGAGAAAAATAATGGTAGCAAGGAAGCTTAAAGTAAAAGTCAGCGATATGAGAAGCACGATGAATAATATCGAAGAGAAAATTCGCCCGATCAGCGACAGTGTGGTTACAGATTACTTTGCGGAAGACCTGCTGCCATTGGTTACGATTGCCGACAAAGTGGAGATGGGGAAGACAAAAGCACTGATCTACGCTTTCAAGCTCGGTTTTAGAGCCGGGAAGATGGAGTTAAAAGAAGAATTGCTGAATAATTTCCGCAAATAATCAAATAGGGGAGATCATTTCTCCCCTTGCTTTTTCCTTATAAACCGCTTGATTTCAAGAATCATCTGCTCTCTGCCCTCATATCTGTGGATATCATCAACATCCCTGGAAGTGATCGCGGAGCCGATATCGCGAGTATTTTCCTTGAGACGTTTGTCCAGGTACTCTAAAATGTCCTCGTACATGCTAATACTCCTTTTCTTTTTATCATAACATTTTTTCAGAACGGAGTAAAGTTCGCGGTTTTAGGGAAAAAATTTGAAATTTTTGAGAAATTTTTAGAGAAAATCTAAATACCATTATATAAATACAATTAGATGCAAACTATATATGCAAGATATATATAAAAGATATATAGTAATGATATATAGCAAAGATATATATGATAGATATATAGTATTTATATATAGTGTTTATATATACCTTTTATATATAGCTTGATATATAGCTTTTATATATGTTATTATATATGCAAGATATATATCATTTATATATATAAAAGATATCGTTTAAAAAGGAGTGATTCCATTGAAAAAATACCAGAAAGACGCACAAAACCGTTACAACTCAAAGTTTGATATTGTGCAAGCTAGATTACCGAAAGGAACGAAAGAGCGAATACAGAGCCTAGACTACACTATAAACGCTTTTATCGTTGAAGCCGTAGAAACTATGCTTAAATCACTTGAAACGCCAACAGCCCCGATTTTAGAGCCTACAGAGAGCGTTTTGACCGAAAAAGAGACGAAAGAGGTCGACCAGATGGCAGCAGTTGAAGTGATGCCATGGGAAGAGGGCTACACGGAGTCAAAACCTGATCCAGTACATGAACAGGAAATGAAAGAAGTAAATGACGTCAAGGCGAAATACTATGTCAGAAAGTATGGGGAATCAATCTTGACTGATTCAGTAATTCAAGGAGAAATTCTTCTCACTTGTGGCGGGGAAGTGCTGGGGAAAGTAAAAGAGTACGTTGACCACCCGGAACTGCTGGAAGAACCGAAACAAGAACAGCCGAAGCAAGAGGATGACAAGATTACTCTTGAAAACTGGCAGAAACAGATAGACAAAAACAGAGCTGAGGAAATCAAGAAGCTTGAAGATGAAGAAGAACAGCAGAAGAAAAGACGCGAAGAATGGCAGACCTCGACAAAGAATGACATCTTTAACCACGTCAAAAGAATTAGAAACGGTTCAGAAATGACCGAGGAAGAGAAGAAGAAAGAAGCAGATCGGGAAGAGTGGAAGAAAAAGAACAACAAGGAATTCTGCATTTGATTCTGTGACTTCGCAGAATGTGCCTAGAATCAATTTGAATTGGTTTAGACTAGACTTTATTGATTGATAATAGAAAATGGATTTAAAAAGAAAATAGGAGGGACCTATCATGCATGAACAACTTTACAAAGTTATTTTAGAGTATCACTTGAAAGCTCATAAAGTTACTAAGTTTAGCAAGCCTGTGTATATGCCTGAAAGCTTGTATAATATGCTTAGAATCGATTTAAAGAGCGGATGCGATGTTTCTTACCTTTTGGACGGAATAACAGTTTATTTGGCAGATATGTACATTGAGAAGAAGATGAGGAGTGCTCTTGATGATGGTAGAATTTAAGACGCAGGAAGAGCAAAACAAATACGTTGACACTCTTAAAAAGTTAGTCGCCAAACAAAACAATAAGCCTTGTATGGAATGGCAGTGCAAAGAAGCTTTAAAAGGTGAATGTGACAAAGCTCCTTGTAAATCCTGCTGCTATTATGGTTGTTGGTGTTGTCTGTATCGTGATAAATGTGTTTTGAAAGAATACGAATAATAAACAAAAAGAGCCGGGATTTCTCCCGGTTCTCTTTACCTTCCAAACAATCTTTCAAAGAAACCTTTCTTTTTCGGTGTGCACTGCCGCATCCAGTGATTAATCAAACGCCATGTTTCACTCTTGTCGTACATCGGAACAACTATTTTTTTTACTCCGCTATCAGGATTCATATAATATGCTTGCCCATAGCGCGGTAAATACTCGCAACCGTTAAAGCCTAATATATTTCTACTGTCTTGCGCTGACCTCGTACGCAGTCCAACACGGGCATCAAAGTTGACTTTGATTTCTGTCGGTATGACCTTGGCAAGTGGACACTGAGTCGCGCAGATTAGATGGACTCCGGCGGCACGTCCTATTTGTGCTATGCGTTGGATTAGTGGCATTACCTGTTTTTTGTTCGTGGTCATTAAGTCTGCTAATTCGTCAATAATAACATATAACTGCGTTCCCTGGTATTTTTTCTCGTGTGCTCTCTGCATCTGTGTATATCTCATTTCAATGGTATTCATAGCCATCTGCAATCCTATGACCATCTCAGCCGGTTCGGATGCGTAGAACGCCGTGTGCGGAAGATATCTATAGTCTACGAGTTCCACCCTCTTCGGGTCGATAAGAATGAACTGTACTTGAGACGGTGCTTCGAATAGTGCAGTTGTGATAATCCCATTGATTACCACGGATTTTCCTGATCCAGTAGCTCCAGCCACTAACAAATGCGGCTGCTCCATCATGTTCCCATAGATTACAAAACTCTTTCCATCTGGTGTGATCCAATTTCTCTGTGCTTTCATTTTCTCAAGTCCTCCGTTTTTCTAGTTTAATGCCTTGTCGATCGCTTCTGCTAAATGTGGGAACGCTTCTTGTACTTCCTGCATTGTGTCCGCTGTAAAGTCTCCGATTGTTTTCTCGTCCTTGTAAACATTGCCATGATAAACGCAATCTAAATCGCTAAAGCTCCAATCTATTCCGGTTATTTCTTTTGGGTTGTTCTTGTACCACATATTAATACTAATCATGCTATTTCCCTCCTGATCTGCTTAAAAGCTCCGGGGATTGCTCCCCGGTTGGTCTGTCTATTTGCGTGCGCCTTTCTCAAGTTCTCTGTAAAGAAGGTTGCAAGCTAATTTCTCCGCTTTGTCCTCTGTGTATCTTGCCTTTTCTTCCTCTGTCTCTTCAAGGATATTTCCAAGAAAGTCGATCGCTGATCTGAGAAAAATATCATCAGCAACCGGGAACGCTGTTGGAAGTCCCTGCATCCAGTCCATGAACATTTCGATTCTGCTTGCTCTTCCCGCGATGTAATAGCAGTCGTTTTCAAGCTTTTCAATTCTGAACGCCTCCAGGATGTCTGCGCAGATCTCGTTAAAATCTGTCTTTGCTTCTCTGCCTTCGAATGTGTAATATTCGTTTGCACCCTCGTAGCTGTCCATGATCTCTTTTTTGATGTTCTCCATTGCTTTTTTGCTGTTTGTTCTTAACATTGCTTTTTTCCTTTGCTCCTGTTATAATAGAGCTACCTTTCTTTTGATTGGTGCCGATCGGGTTGTTTTCTAGGCTTTCCGATCGGCTTTTTGTTTTGTTGTTTTCTATGGTTATAATATATACTAATTTTGGTATAATGTCAATACTAAAATACACAAATTTTAGACTATTTTTAAATTGACTTTTTTTGTGTCCGATGTTACATTATATATATGAAAGAAAAGGAGGAGCGCAAACATGATTAATTATAAGATAGACGTATTCAAAGCGCTGTAAGTGCCGACGGCAAGGTATCGGGGGGAATCGTCGCCAGCGAATCTCGCAGCCGGAAGATGGACTCCCGAAGGGCCGCTTCGGTTGCCGGCAGGCTGTCCGGCAACTGCCCTTCCAGCGAATCCGTGCGTATTTCGGGTTGCAGGGCCATCAGTCGAAGTAGCGTTTAAGGGTAATGCGGATATCGGTGCCTTTGCCCAGTTCGGAGTAAACGACGCCGATCCGGCCCTGGTGATACTCTTCGATCACGCGGCGGGAAAGGGAGAGTCCGAGGCCCCATCCCCGGGTTTTGGTCGTGAAACCCGGTTCGAAGATTCGTTTCCAGTTGCTTTTGGGAATCCCCTTGCCGGTATCCTTGATGTCGATCATCACGTATTTTTCGTCCGAGGAGATCTCCACATCGATCCGTCCGTGCCCCTGGAGGGCGTCGAGCGAATTTTTGATCAGGTTCTCCACGACCCATTCGAACAACGCGGTGTTGATCTGGGCTTTGACCGGCGCGATAGCCAGCCCGTTATAGTCGATCACTACGTTGCGGGGTGCCCGCGTGCGGAAATACATCACCGATCCGCTTACTATTTCGTTGATATTCTCGGGGGTGAGCGGAGTTTCGGAACCGATTTTCGAGAAGCGGTCCACGATCTTCATCAGGTGGCTCAAGTCCTTGTTCATCTCTTCGACGGCACCCTGATCGACGGGCTGCGTGCGCAGGTATTCGATCCATCCCAGCAGCGACGAGGTCGGGGTTCCCAGCTGGTGGGCGGTCTCCTTGGCCAGTCCGATCCAGACGCGGTTCTGCTCGTCGTGCTTCGACGAGCTCAATAATATGATTCTCTGCGTTGCTG
>OGZO01000464.1_pt1 | contig 30059 bp, 32 predicted proteins | sample 1576721 | NCBI WGS metagenome assembly OGZO01 (sample SAMEA3541516, study PRJEB24748) | human gut metagenome | biome: human gut; feature: human-associated habitat; material: faeces | place: China | collected 2012 | reverse complement strand
ATATTGACGCAGATGAACAATTTGCAAAATATTTTGCTGATGGAGAAATAAAACAGGTAGAACAAAAATCACTTTCTGATTTGTAGACAATCCTGATGAAGCTTTTGTCTAACACTTCGTCTAATTCCCTCTTGTACCACACAATATTATGTGTTACAATACAAATTAAGAAATACAAGCAATTATCCGTTAGACGGTTTAAAGCCTATATGTGGTGTGTAGGCTAATAAATTTTATATCTATTAACACAAACTTAACCGCTAAGACTTATGGCGGTTATTTTTGTGCATCTTTCTATCAATGAATCTTACTAAGTATGTAGCAATTGTACTACCTACTATTCCGATTCCAAGTGCAACTAAAATATTAATAGTGTCGTCCTCCTTTCTTGTTATTTCCTCGAAAGGATTATATAAACATGAACAAAGTATTACTACTTTGGTACGACTCTAAACCGCCTACCATCTCATCTAGCCCGTAATGAAATGTTGAATAATTGCTTGTCTGACTCATTATATATCTTCTGACAATTTCTGTCAAAATATTCCATGAATAAGAGAATAATAAAATATAACAAGCTGCTCACATTCAAAAGGAAGTGAGGGCGGTCTGTCAATCCGTTGATAGATTTTAAAAAGTGAGCTGTCACTGACCGATATGTGGCATAAATATAAAGGTCGGTTTGCGAAATTATTGACCTTGGAACGGTCTAAAACTTCCCACTGCTTACTGCTCATTGGCGGTGTTGTTTCACAATGTACATAACATTGTATTTTGACACAAGGAGAGGTCTTGCCTTAGTAGACGATTAAAAATAACGAGTAATCCACCACCATTAAGCGTGGAACGATGAAGTTTGGCATTTCTACATCTTGTAGCATTGTAAGCCCTACTATTTCACTAGGTAGAGCCGACAGTTTAGCGACTCTAGTACGCACGAAACCTGGTGGGATAATTTTCGTGCTTCTCTACGTTAGTGAGAACTTTATATTGAGATAACCGAATTGATTTCGGTTGAGAGACAAGAATAATTTCTTGTTTCTTATAAATATGAACAAAAATCGTAAGAGATTTTTATCAGAGGTGGTGCTTGCACCAAAACTGAATTTCACTGTATACGGGTAAGACACCCGTATTTTGCCGTTATAGCTCAATTGGTAGAGCAATTGCCTAGTAAGCAATAGGTTATGAGTCCGAGTCTCATTGACGGCTTTAAGCAACCGTCTTATTGTCGGTTTGCATAAATCGACAAAATATTTTAGAAAGGAGAAATAAATGTCTAATATAGTTTTAAATGATAAAAATGAAATTAGAGCTAATAAAATATCTTCGGACAATAATGATATTTCAGAAATTGAATTTTATATACCTGACAATTATAATTATGATTCAATTAAAGTTCTGATTTTTGATAAAAATAATATTTATGATATTTGTTCTTTAGTAAAATTGGACGAACGAATTAATTATAATATATGCAAACTAGACTTCTCTTCTACTATCAGGATATCTAGTGGAGAATGTCAAATTGGATTGATTAGAATAGATGTTAAAAAACATACTTGCTATACTACTAATATTGTAGATGTAACATTAGATATTAAAAGTTATTCGGCTTCTCATTTAACTTTTGTATCCACAGAATTAAACAATTCTATAAATGAATTATACCAGAAGATAGTCTCAATGACGGAGATGAACATTGAAATATACGATAAAATAAACGGAGGTGAAAAACAATGATTACTTCAGCAGAAGAATATAAACAAGCCTTGTTAAATATTCAGCAAGGTTCAATTGTTGTGCATACAACACTTCCAAGTACAGAGCCTCGTATTCCTATTGATTTAGACACTCGAAATATTAACGTTCCCGATGAGTTTAAGTTTTTAGCAACAAAGAAAGAAACAAAGGCTGAAACAATTTATTTTATTTGCGATAGATATTTTGATGATATAGATTTATCCACTAAAACATGTGTAGTTCAGTATGTCAATACGGATGGCAAAACTACAAATCGTGGATTATACCCTGTTACGGAAATTGATGTTGATTCTATTGACGGAAAGATAATTTTCGGTTGGCAGATACAAAGTGAATCTACACAATTGGCAGGAAAAATAGAATTTGCAATAAGTTTCTACGAAATTGGAGAAGATGAAACAGGAATAAACGAATTTAAATATAATTTAACTACTCTTGCTACTTCTTCTTTGATTTTAGATACGTTAGATGTTTGGAAAATAACAACAACTCCTATTACAACTCCTAGTGAGTTTCAGATTTGGTTGAACAAAATAAATACAATTGCACAAGAGGCAAATTCTAATAATAATGAAACTAAAGCAAAAATTAAAGAGTTTGATGACAATTTTAACGGAAAAATTAGAGATATTAATACTACAGCTATAAGTCAGATTAAGGCGATTAATTCTGTTGGAACAGCTAATATTCGGAGTGTTAATGATGTTGGTAAACAAAATGTAGACAGTGTTAGTAACGCAGGTAGCCAAAATATCGACCGTCTAAATGATACCTACACTGAAAATTTAAGAAAATTTAATAACAACGCAGATAATGTATATAACGATAAGGTTAGCTCGATTAATCAAGTTGCTTCGGCTAAAATAAGTGATATTAATGGTACAGCACTAAGTCAGATTGATGCTATTAATAATAGTACAACTGCACAAATTCATGAAATTGAGAATCATGGCAATGATATTCTTGATAATCTTGGCATTGTAAATAATGCAAAGTTATATACGGATATATATATTGATTGCCAAAGCTATAATCGCTTTATGATTACTTCATTTACAATTGACGGTGAGGATGCAATTAAAAACGGAAAAGGTGTAATTTATGTAACTAAATTAAAAGCAGACGGTTCTACAATCGTGGATAAGATGATTGCTCTACCTATTGATTGTGCATTCAATACTGAAATTAATATTGGCAATTGTGCAAAGATTAAAATCAGACTCAGTTATAGTGAAACTTCTGCTACTTCTTCTACTACTCCTGCTTCTTTTACATATGCATTATATAGTGATTATAGCGATGTTACTAATAAATGTGACGAGACAATTAATACTCTTAATAATCTTGCTTATCTTTCTATTGATGAAACGGAAGATGTTGCGGACGAACCTATAGATTTTGCAACTAAGTCATATGTATTAGAACAAATACAACTTTTGAGAGAGGAGTTTAAGTCTAATGGCTAAAATTGCAACACTTAAAGACAAAAACGGCAATGCCACTTATCCTACTACTTTTTCCGATTATGTTTATGACGATAAAGGAAATTCAGTAAAAGGAAAATTTGATGAATGGAATTTAAATGCACCCGTTAACAGTGAATCTTCAACAGATTTACTGTTAACAGATATGTCTGATTTAGATAAAAATTTAGAATTAAGTAAGATAGAAGCTAATGTTTCCTATCAGGATAAAACTGAAGGCAAACAATTATTTCCTGCTATAGTTGGAAAAACTTATAAAAGTGCTAATGGTAAAATAACGGCAAAAGTAACGAAAAATAAAATAAATATATATAGTTCTGGTGGTTTAAATCTAAACAATAACGATAATAATAATAATGACGTTATGATTTTAGGTGGAAATGATAGAGGTTCGGAATCTGATTATGAAACATTTGATTTATTAGAAGCTGGTAAAACTTATATCTTCTCATGTCCGAGTTATAGCTTTATACATATTTATTTTGTATGTTGGAGTAATGGTGATAAAACAACTAGACAATTAGATGGTCATGATCATATTATTACTATAAATGAAAATGATAAATATCGAATTTTAATTAGACCAATTTATGCTTATGGCTTTGAATTGAATATAACTCCAAAAATTTACCTTAAAGACAATCCTTTAACTGACTATGAATATTTTACTTATGGTAAAGAAACTCCTAATAAAGATTATCCTTTAGATATATATAGTACTAGTAAAAAAATTAAAATACAAAGTCCTAACATAAATAAAGGTATTACTCCATTATTCGCAACAAATCTTGGTAGTTCTTATTTTACTGTTGAAAAGGATAAAAATCATATAAAAGTAAAAGTTACGGATGATACTAGCGTTTCTATCAGTGGTAAATATGCTTATTTTGGACTAAAAATTAAAGATTTAGGTATAACTTTAAAGCCGAACACAAGTTATACTTTAGTGTTTAAAAATTTAAAAAATTTAAATAAGATTATTATTAATACTAATGATTTTTCTAAATCTTTAAGTACTGATATGAAATTTTTAAATAATGGTAATTATAGTTATTCGACTATAAAAACACATAAAGATATTTCTTTATTAAATGATGAACATCTTTTTTATATGTCAATTATTTTAGCATATAATACTGAATATGGTTTTGATGATGTTGCTATTTATGAAGGAGATGATTATTTAACTGAAATAGTTCCTTATGTAGAACCACAAACTATAGAAATTCCTGAACTTTATGGAGTTGATAAGTATAGAGATTATATATCTGTAGATAGGAAAAATAATAAAGTAGAATTAGTAAGAAAATGTCATAAATTTAGTTCTAAAGATTATAATAAATTTAATAATTATTCAGTGCATTTATTAGAAAAATATAAAAATAAAAAGTTACAATTAGTTTTAGGACACAATAATATTCTATGTTTAAATAATACTGCTGTAGTACCATGTACTAGATTTATAGGAATGAAAAGTTGTTGGAGCACAACAAAAACTTGTGTTGGTGGAGTTGAAGCTTATAGAACTGATTTTTCTATAAATTTCTCTGATTTTGGGTTAACAAATGATATGACTGATACGGAAAAAATGAATATTATGAATGAATGGTTAAATAATAATCCTTTTGAATGGATTAGAGTTTTAATAGAACCTACTACGGAAAATATTACTTATACTGATTTAGGACAGATTTTATTAAATACCAAAACTTTAGATAATTATACTAAAATATATAGTGATGATATAAATGAACTAAAAGCAACAATAATAGCGACTTATCCAATTAATCTAAAGAAATATATTAGTAATAAATTAGCAAAAATAAAAGCTGTGATTGGGGGTGAGTAAATGGGTGCACCGAATTATATAACAGATAATAAAGGTAATATTGTATATCCGAGAACTTTAGCAAAATGTGTTAAAAAGGGTGGTACTACTCTTGATGATTATTTAGATAAGGTTGAAGATAATTTATTAATTAAACCCACAGAATCAGGAACAGAAATGATGTTAACCGATAGTTCAGATATGAACATACAGGAATTGCATTTGTATGGGAAGACGGAGCAAGCAAGTACAACAGGGGTAAATTTATTTGATATTAATGATAGATTAAGTTTTAACTCTATATTTAAGGTCGATGAAGAAGGGTATATTACAGCAACAATTCCTGCGAATAACACAGAAGACTATCAATATTATAACTTTTTTACAAAAAAAAGCAACTTAGTTAAAGCTAATACAAACTATTTGATTATTTGCGAAGTTGTAAAAATGCCTACAACAAAATGTTCAATAAGATTAACTTCGGTCGACAAAAGCACGCCAGGACAAATCGATGGCAACGTAACCATATCTGGAAAAGCATCTGGTTTAGAAATTAATCTTATGAAAACGAAAAGCGATATGTCAGATAGCGAATCTTTTACAAGAGGATATTTTTCGACAAGCCCAGGATTTACGGAAAATCAAATCAAATTTAGGGTGTCAGTATTAGAAGATACAAGTATAACAGCTGATACATTTAAGTATGAACCTTACACGGGTGGTATGCCTTCGCCGAATCCGGATTATCCGCAGGAGATTGAAAGCGTTGAAAATCCGAGTGTTATTGTTACTGGAAAAAATTTAGCTATAACTCAAAATGTGAGAGGTTCTAATAATCTGGTTAATGCAAAAATTGTTAGAGGTCAAAAATATACTTTGAGTTTCGACTGCAACAAAAGAGTTGCTATGAATATTAACAGTAAAAGACAAAGTGGGACAACTTTAAGAAATATTAATCCTTTGAAAATAGGTAGAAATTCTTGTTCTTTTAGAGCAATTGATGATGGAGATATATTTTTTAATTGCTATGGCTCTACAGATAATACAGATAACTTGCAAATAAATAACATTCAAATCGAGCGTGGAGATACTTCTAGTGACTACGAACCTTACAAGGGAATCCAAACAGCAACTCTTAACTACGAATTAAACGGAATTGACGATGTTCGAGACGAGTTAATCGTTAGGACAGATGGAACAGGACAGTTGATACAGAGAATTTCAGAAGAGAAATTTAAATTTAAAGGCTTTAGTGAGTCAGCTGATTGTCCGGGAAGATATGTAAAAATCAATTGTCTAAAAAATAATTATAAAAAATCTGTAAAAGGCTTTTGCAACATAGCGAGTTATTCCGACTGGGGAACACCTAAAGATAATAGTTGGATATTTGGTATAACACAAAGGAATATGTATTTAGCTCCTCCCAAAAATGAAAATTATACATTAAATGAACTTAATGAATATTTGGCTGATATAGAGATAGCTATCATTGCTCAATTAGAAGAACCAATTGTAACCGACCTAACAGTCGAAGAGGTTCAAAAACTCCTTGCATTGCATACAAATAAGCCGAACACGACAATTTGGAACGACCAGAATGCAGAAATGCAGATTACATATGTAGCAGACACAAAAAAGTATATTGATGATAAATTTGAAGAATTAAGCGAAGCAATAACCACTTCTACTACTATCAACTCTTTGGATACATCTAATTAAGTTAATTAATGTTTCGAATTAAATATTGATTTAAGAAAGAGCGGTTTCAACGCCGCCCTTTCTTAAATCAGATAAAAACCTTAATTATTTGACATACGAATTATAAACCTGATTCGAAAAACCCAAGAATGAAAAATAATTAAGGCAATGAATATTATATAATTAAAATTAGCATATGTCAAATAACAAAGAGTCACGCATTTTTGTGTGGCTCTTTTGTTACATACACCTTTAGCTTAATTGGTAGAGCAACGATCTCCAAAATCGTCAGGTCTATGTTCAAATCGTAGAAGGTGTGTTAAGTAACGTAAATTACACTTCCAAAACATTCGAAATGTTTGTACAAATGGTTTTGTATACAAAAAAATAGAGAGTATTGTCAACTCTCCATTTAATTATACTATTACCATAAATCAACGGTATTTTCTTTATTTACTTCTACCAAGTAATCTTCATCTACATTAAATGACTCAGTTTTCATATTGCACTTATGGCATAATGGAACTATGTACCATTTATTGCCTTCATATGTTTTCTTAACGTGTGCTCCTACTTTTGCCTCATTTGAACATCCTATGCAAGCACATTTATTAAGAGTAACAAATATAGAATTGTTTTCCCAATAATCTAGCCACGAAGAATACCCTTTAGGATTTGAATATCTATCCTTTGATGTACCGTTTATATTTTTAACTTCAACCATTATATCATCTCCTTTTATAAGTTTGACATATTTTATCGCCATCTGTCGAATTAGTCAACTGTAAATTGTGTAAAAGAGAATAAATATATAGCCAACTATGAGAGGATTGTTACTGTTTCGATTGCAGGTAGTTGGATTATGGATGGAAGACACGTTGAGTAGCTACTTCGTGTTATGTGGTAAATCACTCACACCACTCTTCCATCTTGTTAATAAAAGTGAGTGAGAAAGTGAGTGAAATAATTATGCAAGGAATACCAAATAATCCAAAAGAATTTTTGGAACGAGTTAATAAAATTAGTCCAGAATTTGAAATAACTGGAAATTATACAAAATTATCTGAAACATATTTACATTGTAAATGTAAAAAATGTGGGCATGAAAGAAATTATTCAGCGAAAACATTGTTAGAAACACAACATTGTAGATATTGTGAAAGAATGAAAAAGTATGATGATATATTAAATATATCTGACGATGAATTTAAGAAAAGAGTCCAACCCAAATATCCAGATTTAAACATTACTGGCACATATAAACCTGGGCAAAAAGAAATCACATGTATTTGTAAAAAATGTGGATACAAAAATAGAATAAAAACATTATCATTATTAAATGGTTCATATAAATGTTTGATCTGTAAAAATGGAAAAGAAAATATTCAAATAGGTGTGAACGATATAAAGTCTATTAATCCTGTCTTATATGATTGTCTTGTTGATAAATCTATCAATGAAAAATTTACAATAAATAGTCGAAATAAAACAGATTTTATTTGCCCCTCTTGTGGTCAAATAATTAAGAATAAGACAATAGATCATGTTAATAAGCGAGGTCTTAAATGTAAATGTCAAGACGGTAATAGTCTTGGTGAGAAATATTTATATCAGGTATTGAAATCTGTTGATATAAATATAGAATCTGAGAAATATTTGAATAATAATTATTCTTACAGATATGATTTTTATGGTAATTACAATGGCATTGAATGGATATGTGAATTGAATGGTAAACAACATTATGAGAAATCTTTTCATACATTAGGTGGAAGAACTCTACAAGAAGAAATCCAAAATGACAAAGATAAGAAATTATATGCATTATCGCAAGGTATATCCATTTACATAATTATTAATTCAAAAGAGTCAGGATTTAATCAACTCAAAGATGCAATTATTAGAAGTGAATTTTCTAAGATATATGATTTATCTCAAGTTAATTGGGTTGAATGCTATAGAGAATCTTTAATGTCAGATGTATTTAAAGTTGCTGATTTGTGGAATGATGGTTATAAAGTAATGCAAATATGTGAAATTACTGGTTTTAGAAAAGGAACTGTTAGAACATTTCTGACAAGAGCCAATGATGTCGGATATTGCAAATATGACCATACAAGAAGTAATCACAGATATGTTAAATGCTTAGAAACTGGTGAGATTTTTAATTCTCTTAGAGAAGCCGAAAGAAAATATAATATAAAACGAGGGTATTTATCTGGTTGGCTAAAAGGAAGACATACTCTTCCTGTTGCAAATTATACATGGAAATATGTTGAAGAAGAGTCAGTTGCTTAACTACTCTTCTTTTTTTATTGGAATAAAAGGAGGTGGTCGTTAGTTTGGCTACGACAAAAGAAACACAGCCCACAAAATTAACGGCTGCACAATTAAAGAAAAAAGTTGAAACACAGGAAGAGAAAATCAAATCACTTAAAGAAGGTGCTTGGTGTTACATGTGTGATACACATAAAGCAAGGGATAAATTTTATATGAGTACAGATCTTATGTGTAAAAGTGGTCTTACTCCTATTTGTAAAGATTGTGCTCGTAAAATAGCATTAAAAGTAGACAATAAGAATGTTGAGCATGAACCTGATAAAGAGTCTGTAAAGCTTGCGTTGAAATATTTAAATAAGCCATACCTTGACAGAATATGGGATTCAAGTATGCAGGAAATGGAAAACCTTGCTTCTGGGAGAGTTAAATCTAATATTTGGGTTGCATATATCCGTCAGATCTCAATGGGACAATATAATGGTATGACATATTTTGATTCTGATTTTTATAAAGTCAAAACAAATATATCAGAAGATAGTTCTGACAATTCTTCCATAGAAAATGAAGATAGTTCAGATGAAGAAATAATGTCAGCTTATGAACAGAATAAAAAAGATGCTATAAGGCTATTAGGCTATGATCCATTTTCAAAAGAATCAACTGCTGAACAGCCTTTTTTATATGCAACACTTATTGGTTATTTGGATGCTGCTGAAGAAGCAAATGATGATAGAATGCGACTCTCCTCTATTATTGAAATTGTAAAAGGATTTAATCACATAGAGAAAATGAATGATATTATCGCAAGGCTTATGAATGACTACACAAATATTGAAGCAAATATATCTACCATTAAAAATCTCGAAGATACAAAAAGTAAAATTACTGCTTCTGTATTGAAACTTGCAGCAGATAACGGAATTTCGTTGAAGCATAGTGTTAATTCGACTAAGGGCGAAAACACATGGACTGGAAAAGTCCGTAAAATGAAAGAAATGAATTTACGTGATGCGGAAGTAAATTTATATGATGCGGAATACTCTGCTGGTCTAAAGCAAGTTGCAGATATCAGTAATGCTTCTATCTTAAAGCAGATTATGTTAGACGAAAATGATTCAGCAGATATGATTATTCAACAGAGAGAACTTATTACAAAATATAAGAGAATTGCTGATGAGTATGAAGAAAAAGCCCGTATTTTACTAAGAGAAAACATTGACTTAAAAGCTCTCGTGAAAGAAAACGGAATCAATATTGAGGAGGATTAGTTATGGCGTTTGAGACTACTAAATCTGGAATATTGATACCCAAAAATTATGAAATTTATGTTAAACCAACTGAATTTCAAATATCTGAAAGGAAGTTGGAAGGATATAAAAAATTAGCGGAAATAAAGCAATTTGGGATTAAATACCCGACAAAATTTATGAAAGAATTTATAGGAGTTGAGCTTCTTGACGCACAAGAATATACTTTTATGAATTCATGGACAAAACCATTTGTGTTATGGTTGGAAAGTCGTGCCGCAGGAAAGACGACATTACTTGCTTTATTTACCATAATAAAGGGACTTCTGTTCAACAACTACAGAACGTACATTTGTTCAGGAACAGCAGACCAGTCCCAAGAAACTTTTAAGAAGATTGAAGATATTGCATTAAAAAATATTGAATCAATGACTGGTCTTACAGATGTTTTTAAAAATGAAGTTGAAATATCGCAAGCAAACTCAAATGGATTTATCCACAATCCAATGGGATTTACATATAGGCTGTATAATGGTAGTTTTGTAAAAACATTGAATAGTAATATCAATGCCAAAAGAGGTAAGAGGTGTGAGTGCGTCTGTTTTGATGAGGGCGGCTGGCTCTCAGAAGAAGAATTTAATGTTATTGGTGCATTTACAACTCTTGATTCAAATTTCAAACTTGGTGGAAATATTGATATATCTTCTCTTCCAAAGGAATTTCCACATCAGCTCTTATATGCTTCTTCTGCTTCTTCTATTGATACAGCTTTTTATCAAAAGTATCGTGATTTTTCCAAGAAAATGATGTTAGGTGATCCAAAATATTTTGTAGCAGATATTAACTGTGATGTTGTTATTAATGCTACTTTTCATGGCAAACCTTATGTTCCACTTTTGAATAGAGAAACCGTTGAGACAGAATTAAGAAATAATCCAGAAAAAGCTCAACGTGAGTATTATAATAAATTCACTCAAGATGGGAATGCGAACCAGATTATTAAAAGAGCTTTAATTGTTAGAAATTCTTATACTCGTCCACCTGTATTATGTAATGATACAAATGAAAGAACATTTGTTTTAGCATATGATCCAGCACGTTCAACCGATAATTCAATTCTAGGTATAGGTGAATTACTTTATAACGAGGAAGATGGATATACAATGGATATTGTAAATGTTGTATCCTTTTCCGATTTAGGTCTTAGACGAAAGACACCCATGATGACTCAAGACCAGATAAAAGAAATTAGGAAAATACTTCTTGATTATAACGGTGAAGCTTTGGATTATGACAATATTGAAATTTTCTTAGCCGATGCTGGTTCTGGTGGAGGTGGAAACTCTTGGGTTCGAGACAGTTTAATTGAAGATTGGAAAGATAAAAAAGGTAATGTTCACCGTGGTTTATTGGATAAGGAATATAACAATGGTGATGTATATGCTAAAAGATACCCTAATGCAGTTGAAAAACTGAAATTAATTGAACCATCAAAATATAAATCTGAAATGTTTGAGGCTTTAATAAAAATGGTTGAAGCAGACAAAATTCATTTCACAGAAAAATATGATAATAAAGGTTATCTCAATATCATGGAAGTTGATACCAAACTTATGAATGAATCGGAAGAAAAGATTCGTGCAGAATTAGACAAATTGGATTTGAGTATTGATGAATATGAAAATGAGATGGAAGAAAGACTTTCATTGATTGAAGCTGCTAAAACGCAAGTATATAAATTAACACCTGATGAAGAAGTTGCATTAGTTCAGATTGATGCAATGAAAGAGGAAATTGTTAATATCTGTAGAAATAAGCGTGAAGGTGGTAAGGATTCATTCAAACTTCCTGCGTATAAAGACGCTGATACAGGAGCTTCAGAAGCTACTATGCATGATGACCGTGCGTATGTTTTGGCTATGCTTGGATGGTATTTATCTGAAAAGCGAATGGATCATATTAGAAACAAGAAACGTACAAATAACTTTGACATCACAAAAATGGTCGGTGTCTCAAAACGCCCTAAAAAATGGGGATTCTATAACTAAGGAAAGGAGGAAATCAGAAATATAAATGGCAACACAGAAAACAAATAATTCTGCAAAGAAATCAGTACAGACAGAACCATCACCAACTCGTAAAAATGAGCTGACTACTTCTACTCAGAAGTATGCACAGATGATTAACTTTCAGGAATTACAACGTATCTTACAGCAGAATATATCAAAAGGTACATCGAAGACATATACTCAATACACAAAAGAGAAACTTCAATCATACATAAAAAGTCCTCTTGCCAATATTGACAATCTTCGTGATATATCTGCTTTCTTATATCGTATCAGTCATAACTATAAAAAGATTATAGAATATTATGCTTACACTCCTATTTTTAGTTATAACGTATCTTATAATACTCCCGATTGGGCAAATCCCCCACAGGATGCATCTGAATACATTAAAGGATATCAAGAACTTTGTACCAGATTAGATAAAATGGATCTGAAAGAAATGGGTTCACAAATAATTGCCACTTGTTTAAGAGATGGTATCTATTGTGGATTTTGTTACGATGATGGAGATTCGTTCTTTATACATCCACTTGATCCAAAATATTATAAAATCGGTTCTCGTGCAGAAAAAGATACATGGATTGTAAAATTCGATGCTTCTTATTTTGATTCTGGTAACAACAAGGATTTCTTATATGGTACTGGTAGTGAAACTGATTCAGAAGAAGGCTTATGGGATGATGTTTTTGTAGAAGGCTACGAAACGTATAAATCAAAAGGTAATGATTATAAATGGTTTGAATTACCACCAGAGAAAACTATCTGTATTATATGTGGTGATGATCCAGTTGTACCACTGCCCTATTTTCTACCCGTATTCGTATCTCTCTTAGATTTGCTTGACTACGAAGCTCTTATTCGTTCTAAAACAGAACTTGAAAATTATGTTCTTCTCTTATCAAAAATCCCTATGAATGAAAACTCAGGCGAAGTAAATGACTTTGCCGTAGACCTTGAGATTGTACAGGCTACTCAAGCTGCGATTGATGAAGTATTACCAAGTCTTGTTGGCTCAGCATGGACTCCATGTGAAGTCGAAAAGATTGAGTTTGGTAATAAAAATCAGGTTGATGATACTAATGTATACTCACAGGCAATCAAGAACTTATTCTCTTCTCTTGGTATATCAGAAATGATATTCAATGGTCAAAAATCTGGTTCTGTTGGTCTTAAACATTCTATTACAGTTGATATGACACTCCCTATGGAATTATTAAAAAGAATTGAAGCGAATATTCAGAGATATATCAAATTGAATATTACGGAGGATTTTGAATTTTATTTTCATTATGTATCTGTATTTGACCTTGATGAAAAGATGTCTCAAAGGAAAGATAAAGCTACGTTGGGTATAGATACAATGGATTATGCAACTTTGGATGGTTCTTCACCTTCAAGGGTTGTTAATAATGCTTTTATGATGAGGTCATTAGGATTAATGAATTACTTTACTCCTCTCTCATCTTCATATACGCAAAGTGGTACAAGTGATAATGAAGGTGGCGGTCAGACTAAGAAAGACGACCAAATTGCAGACTCAACAGAGGAAACTCGTGACGCAGAAAAGAATGAAACAACCAAGGCAGGAAAATAAGGAGTAGTTGAATGGAAGGAAAATTTTTAATCACAGCAGATGCTACCACTGCTTCTGCTCTTGTGAAATGTGGTTTTCAGAAAATGGAAACTAGTAATAAAAACATCTACACATTTCTGAATAATTCTTCAATTAGTTTTTCAGATAGTGTTGATATAAATAAAGTAAAAAGTACAAACATACTTACATTTTAGTCGTCTTCCTAGACGGCTTTTTATTTTGTCGGAAAGGAGGATAAATGGCTAAGAAGAATACAAAACGTCTTTTATTTATGGAAGATTTATATGATTTTTATTCAAATAAATATAAGCGTTCAACACATTTTAGTGCAGAAAAATCAGGACATCAAATTTTCGTACAAGTACCTGCCGAATTTGAAGTAGATAAAAACGCTGATTATAAAGATGAATCACTTCTATTTTGCAAAGTCAAGTTAATGCATTCTGGCGAAAATAGAAATCATTCTAGCGTAACAGATGAAGCATTGAAAAAAGCTTCAAAAACATTAGCATACAAGCCTGTATTGGCGAATTTTATGGAATATGAAGATGAAGAAACTGGCAAGACATTAAAAGATTTCACTTCACATGATATGGAATTAAACGATGATGGCTCAGTAAATTATATCGAAAAACAGGTTGGTTGTTTTACATCTGATAAACCATTCTTTGAAGTTGAAGAAGAAACTGGACACAACTTTTTATATGGATATTGTGCTATTCCAGTTGATTATACAGATGCAGCTTCAATTATAGAAAGAAAAAATGGAACAAAGATTAGTGTAGAACTTGCTGTCAATGAGATGGAATATTCTGGAAAAAATAAAGTTCTCGAACTCACTGATGTTGTAATTATGGGTGCAACTTTGCTTGGCAAAGATCCAGACACAAAAAAAGATATTGGTGAAGGAATGCTCAATGCAAGGTTAGATATTGCTGATTTTAATGCAAAAAATAATAGTCTATTTTCAGACTATGATTCTACTTTAATTGATTTACAAGAACGACTCGAAAAACTTGAGTCTGCTTGTTTCAATAATAAAAATGATATTAGTGGAAAGGAGGAAACAATCGAAGTGGAAAAGGAAAAATTTGAAGAGGAAGTTGCTGAAACTGTAGAGGTAACTGAAACAGAAGAAACCACTGAGGAGGAAGTAACTGTAACAGAGAATGAATCTGAGGAAACAGTCGATGAAACCTCCGAAGAAACAACTGAAAATGATCCAGTTGAAAATACACAGGATGAAACTACAGATACAGGTGTAACAGAAAATGAATCTGTAAATCCAGAAAAATATTCTGTAACAATGTCTGACGGTTCTGTAAAAGAGTTTTCTTTATCATTAGATGAGATTACTATGTCTCTTTACAATCTTGTTAATCAGATGTATGGAGAAGCAGATAATGCTTATTATGGCGTAACTGTTTATGAAGATAATACTCTTATTATGTCTGATTATTGGAATGGAAAATATTACAGACAGTCATTCAATAGAGATGGAGACAACTTCTCATTAGTAGGCGATAGAGTTGCTGTTCACTCTGTATGGGTAACTGACGAAGAAGATGCTTCTCTTAATGAGATGCGCTCCAACTACTCTTCTGTTGTAGAGGAATTAAACACATATAAATCTGCTGAAGTATTTGCAGATAAAATGACTGTATTTGATGACGAAGCATATTCAGAATATCTTGATACAGATGAATTTAAAGTACTTATGTCTGAGGATTCTGTAAACAAATATTCTAAGGAAGAGTTATCTGAGAAGGCTGATGCTACTCTTGGAAAACTTGTTAAAAAGAATAAGACATTCTCTTTTGCAGGTGAAACACCACAGAAGAGACATGTGAGCAGAGTTGCGTTTAATGCAGAAAAAGAAACAGAAGATACATATAAACCATATGGTGATCTGTTTGATTAAATAAAAAACTAAATAACTTTATGAATTAGCACTTATGGAAAATCCATAGGTGTTTTTTATTGCACAAAAATTAGAAATTTTAAGGAGGAAATAAAACTATGGCTAGTAATTTCATTTCATATACTAAGCACGGTGTTGCTGAGTCAACTTTACTTAAGGCTACAAAAGTTGGTCATCACTACAACTTAGTAAATGAGTCTAAGGATATTGACAATGGTTCTGTTGCTGTAATTGGAGACAGAAAAAGAGCAGATGTATTTGAAGCAAAAGTTCCTGCAAAAGGAGACAAAATTGTTCTCATTTTAACTGCTCCAAAGATTTATGAGGAATATACAACAAAGATGCAGGAGGAATCTAACTTCTATAACGGTAAGGGTGAACTTATGAGAGCTTACGAGATTCAGGACACTGATAGATTCACACTTTCTACAGAAGCTTTCAATTCTGATGCAGAGTTAACTGTTGGGAAATATGTATTCGTAGATGGTACAGACTTCAAGCTTACAACTGGTGAGAAACCAAGTATGACTGAGTATGGTTTTGTAGGACACATCTATGAGGTTGCTGCAAATGGAAATTATCGTATTTGGGTAGATAAGAATGCCCAGGTATATGCGTAATTCGGTAGAAAGGAGGATTAATATACTATGCAGAGATTAAGATTTAATGAAATGAGCGATGTAATCGTTGAAAAGTTTGATGAGACAAAATATAAGAACTTCTCTCGTCTGTGTGTTGACACAGCAAAAGGTACTGTAAAGCAGTATTCTATCGAAGAAGCAAATGATAAGATTCGTAAGACAATTATCGAGATGGCAGGTCTTTCTGAGACTCCGACTCCTAATGAGGTAAGAAAGGCATTTAAGAAACAGTCTGTAAGAGAAGCCGTATTCGAGGTTATCGAGGAGACTGTTGAAGATACTCTTGTATCTGGTTGGACAAGTTCACCTGTATTCCAGAAGTATGTAGAAGTTAAGACTCTTGCTCTTGGACAGACAAATAAGTTCTATACAAAAGATCCTTGCATTATCACTGTTGCTGAGATTGCTGATGGTCATCACAGTATTGAGAGACAGAGACTTGGTGCTGGTAAGGATTTTGGTGTAAACGTTAAGTCTTATGGTGCAAAGGTTTACATGGAAATGTCAAGATTCCTTCAGGGCGTTGAAGATTGGAGTGAGTTAATCAATAAGATTGCAGAAGCATTCACAAGATTAATCAATACTCTTCTTCATGAGGCTGTTATGAGTGCTGGTACTTCTCTTCCTGTTCCTGCTAAGTGGAATATCCGTGGTGAGTTAAATGCAGCTAACCATGATAAGTTTGTAAAGCTTATTTCTGATGTTCAGCTTGCTACAGGTGGTGTCGCTACTATCGTTGGTACAAAGGTTGCTCTTGCAGGATTAAAGAACCTTGGAGATATCCAGTGGGTTTCTGAAGCTGCAAAGAACGATGTTTATAACACTGGTAGAATTGGTACATTTGAGGGTACTCAGATTATCGAGCTTCCACAGGCATTTAAGGAGAATGACGTAGAGCATTACCTTGAAGATGATACAAAGCTTCTTATTCTCCCATCTAATATCGACAAGTTTGTTAAGATGTATTATGAGGGAATGGATGAAACTAAGGAAGTATCTGAGTCTGGTGATAATGCTGATGATACAAAAGAGTACGAGTTCAAGTCTCGTTTTGGTATCAAGACTATGACTAACACAAGATTTGGTACTTGGACAATCGGTGCGTAATCAATAGAAATATTTGGACTGTATATCTAAATGATATGCAGTCCTTTTTGAATTGAGTGAAAGGAGAAAACATAAATGGCTTATCAGAAGAAAGCTACAACTACTTCTGCTACAAAAACAAAGGCAGAAGATACAAAGGTTGAAAAAGATACAGTAAAGGAAACAGTTGCAGAGGTTAAGAAACCTAAGAAATATGAACCAGATGATTTAATTCCATGTCGTTCTATGTATGCAGGTACTCTTTTATTTACTGGTGATAAGACAAAGATTACATATGAGTTTAGTAATATGGGTGATTTTAGATATATTGAATATCAGGACTTACTCTCAGCTTTGCTTGTTCGTAAGAAGTCTTTATTTGCACCTTATATCATTATTGAGGATGATGAGTTACTTGAAAATGTGCATTGGCAGGAAGTTAAGAAAGTATACGATGGTTTATATGATAGAGAGGATTTAATAAATCTTATTAATCTTCCAACTATGCATTTTAGTGAAGAATTCAGAAAACTTCCATCTGGCTTCAAGAGTACAATTGCAACTATGGTTTCTGAAATGATTTCAGAAGGAACTTTTGACAGTATGAATAAAATCAAGATTATTGATGAGGAATGCGGTACTGATTTGAAGTTACTTGCTGAGTAATATATTGGAGGTGTTATATGAATATCTCCTACGAAAAAGTATTTGACAGATACTTTGGATTAATTGATGATGTCAAAGAATTGTCTTTAGAAGAGTCTGATTTGTATGAAATATTAGCAGGGCGATTACACTCTGCTATCTCTAGTCCATTTATTCGTAGATTATTTTCCACATTAAAACTTGATGACGAAATTCAGCAACTTGAATTTGAATTAACAACTTCTGTTGATGAGTATTCTGATGAAGAATTTGTTATTGAACTGTTTAGCAAAGGTATGGCTATAAAATGGCTTGAACCAAAAGTTAAATCATTGGAAAATACTGTGAGATTTTTTGGTGGAAAAGAAGAAAAAAAAATGAAGGACGATTTTTCATTGAATAAGGCATTGCTGAAAGAAATGAAAATTGAACAGCAGAAACTTATTCGTGATTATGGTTTTGCTTTTAAACCATATTCGTCAACGGAGTCCTAATATGCAATACATATATGGCAACTTCACAGACAAGCAAATCAATGAAGCAGTTCGTGCAATGCATGGCGACATTCACAAGCTACTGCTCTATAAAGACAAAACAATTGAAGAGAAAATATTTGAAGATGATGAAGCATTTCTCGTCTTCTTTGAAAATGTTATGTTTAAATTAGGTGGTACAAAAACCTTATTTAACGACAACGGACTTATGGTAACTCTTATGGCAACTTTACAAGGTGCTATGGATAATTTTAAGAGCGACCATTTTAGTTACAAAAAATTCCGTAGGGCAATCTTAGATTCTCACGGATATATTAAGCAGATGTTTGAGGAGGTGGGTTGCGATGCCGAGTCTATCAACAGCTAGGCGTGTCGCAAACGCCAAAACCAACGGAGCTAAAACGATTGGTCAGATTTATAAGGAACAGTCTGACGACATGATGAATTGGACTTGGGATAACGATATCCAGAGTAAAATCTGTTACATTTATGATTTCTATCATGATGATCAGCCACGATTAGCAGAAGGAATGACATATGAAAATACAACCAAAACACGCATAGATGCAAAGTTTATTGTTAAGTCATATCAGTCTATGGATAAAGACCAAGTGGAATATTACGTTCAGTTTAAACCAACACAGAAAACACATTTTTCTGAAGGTGACGAACTCTACTATTTTGAAACTGATTATCGTAAAAAATATCATAATGATAATTTTATCGGCTTATTCATTGATATTCCAAATGATGAAAATATCTATGAGAAATGGATGATTCTTCGTACTGAACCAGCAAATCAATTCCCAAAGTATTTAATTCTTAAATGCAATTATGAATTGATGTGGATTGAGAATAACGGAACAGAAAAAATCAAGCGTAGAATGTGGTCTGTTTTAAAAATGCAGTCTAGTTATAATTCTGGACTTTGGACTGACCTACGATTTACTTCGCAGGAAAACCAAGATAAAGTATGGCTACCATTAAATCCAATAACTGAGAAGATTTGGTATACAAACGAATCATCAAAGAATATGCGTGTGCTTGTTAGTTCTTTTACCGACAATGCAATAGCTTGGCAGATCAGTAAGGTTGAAAATGCTCAACCACTTGGTGTTCAAAAATTAACTTTATATCAAGATTTCTTTGACCAACATAGAGATTATATTGAGAAAGATGAAAATGGTAATATTATTGGTATGTGGGCTTCATATTTCGATTCAGAAATTACTCCAACAGATCCATCTAATTCAACCACTCCCCCATCTTCTATTACAGCAAGAATTTCAGCATCCACTTCAACAATTAAAGTTGGTGGTTCTTATAAAAATCTTACAGCAAATCTATTCAATGATTCCAATGAAGATATTACAACTGAATATGCTGACGCAAAATTCATATGGACTTGCTCTATTGATAATAAAGATTGGACTGATAAAGTAACTTGGCGAGATGGTACAGAATTCAATCAAAAGAAATTGAGGTTTCCAAATGACACTTCTACTATCGGCAAAATATTGTCTGTTAAATGTGAAATTATTAAGGATAACTTGACGATTGAATCTGAAATTTTGTCGTTGGAATTAACTGAATAGGAGGTGTTTTATGGCAGAAAAATTAGTTACGAAGAATGATTTGTTAAACAAACTTCGTGCATATAAGACTACTCCTGATGATGAAAATATTCAGTATAAGAAAAAGATTGAGAAAGCACTTATGCTTAATCCATGTCTTTTATATGCACTCAACGAGAAATCATTAGAATCTGAACTTTTTAATGATGATGGCAATATTAACTGGGAATGGAATGAAGAAACAAGGGAGTATGAACCTCTTGGAGAATGGGATAGATATTTTGGTGGAACATCCAATATCCGTCCTTATTTATTTATTCCTGATACTCAGACAGAAGTGAAACACTATATATGTTATCAAGTAGCATTTGACGAAATGCCTCGTTATCAAGATACATTAAAGTATACAAATATTACATTTACAATATTTGTTCACGGTAATGACAGAAATGATAAATTAACAGGTATTCCAAGACATGACCTTATTGCTTCTATTATAAGAGAGCGATTTAATTGGTCAAACATCTTTGGTATGCAGACACATCTTATTTCATCAAAGGAATCAACAACGGATAACAATTATCTTGTTCGTACTCTTGTATTCCAGGTAGTTGATACAAATGGAATTGTTAATACTCCGTATGGCGGTAAGACTTCCTTTAATAATTATCAGTTGAGAAAGTAGGTGATTGTTAATGGATAGTTTAAATATGCTTGACAAACTTCAAGCCGAAGTTCTTAAAGATAGCACAAAAAAATCATCAGACAAAAAGGAATACAATTTTGACAAACTTAGAATGTATTTTGGCGAAGATTATGAAGTCAAAGGCATTAAAATTTCTTGTCCAACGATTGGAGATATCTTAAGAATTGGAGAAGATAAATTTTATGCAGGAATCGCACCGTTTACATACAATTCTACTTCTATACGAGTTTTTTTATGGGATTTAGGAAAGGATTGGACACAATTTAGTGACATAGAAATATTTAGTTTGTTGATTCAATCGGTTGTTAACAACAAAGAACCCTTAAATCTACTATTTAAGACTATTGATATTTTCGATTTTGAGTTACGACAAATTAAAAGAGTCCCGGAGCAGGAAGAGTATGAATTTGTTTTATACTCTCCGAAGCAAGACATCCTTCTATATGAGGAAGATTTTATGGAAATGGCTGAATATATTCGAGAGTTATTAAATTTTCACCCAAAAGTTGAGAAACCTACTAATAAAACAGCAAAAAAATGGATGATACAAGAAGATAAAATGAACGCTATTGCAGAGAAGGCACAAAATAAAAAACATACCTCTGCACTTCTACCGCTTGTTTCCACTTTGGTAAATCATCCGGGATTTAAGTATAAATTAAATGAGCTAAAGGACGTAGGAATCTATCAATTTATGGATTCTGTTAAACGAATCCAAATATATGAATCTAGCATTGCTTTAACACAAGGAAGTTATTCTGGCTTTTGCGATGTTAGTAAAATCGACAAAAAACAATTTGATTTTATGCGTCAGATTGATGATTAACCGAGCAGTTTTATAACTGCTCTTTTTTAATACAAAAAAATTATTTAAGGAGGAACTATTATGGCTTTTAAATTAGGAGACGTAATTATAGACAGACTTCAGTTTGGATATGGTGCAACAAAAAACGGTGTACCACTTTACGCTTTAACTCAGTTATCAGAAATGAGCATTGAAGTAACAGCTGATTCATCCGACATTAAAGATAAGGATGGAAATCTTGTATACAGAAAATACAATGGTAAGACAGCCGAAGTTAATGGAACTAATATTTTCGTTAATCTGGCAGTTATCGAAACACTTTCTGCTACAGATGCTGAAATTGCAACAGCAGATAACAAAATTAAGATGCCTTACATTGCTACAGTAAAGGCAGGTGAAAAACTTGATATTACAGGCTATGTGAAAGACAGTGTATCAGTTAGTGCTCTTTATAATGGAGCAATGGGTGAAACTTATACTCTTGCTACAGGAGATGCTGCAACGGCTAAAGAATTTGTAATTAAGCATACAGACGCTGTAAATACACCACCTGAAAACAAAGCACCAGCAAAAGATGAACTTATTCCACCAACCGCTGATGGTGAAGTTGAATTCATTGTTAAGTATACAAAAGAAGTTGCTTCAGGTACTAAGATTGTTAACTCAGCAGATAAGTATCCAAAGGCTCATGAATTGTTCTTTAAGGCTCTTGCTGTAGATCCATGTGATAAAGAAAACTTCAAGCCTGTTATTATCAGAATTCCATCATTTATTCCAAGTCCAGAATTAACACTTTCATTACAGGGTGGGGATTCACAGACAATGGACTACAAGGGTGCTATTCTTGCAGATACTTGCTCATCAGATAAAGTTCTTTTCGAAGTTTACTTTATTGATGAAGATGAAGAAGCTTAATTTTTACTCAAAAAATGGGTGGTTTTAATACCACCCGTTTTTAATTTAAAAGGAGGACTATATGAAAAGAGAAAAAATCTGTGCAGTATGTAGACAGCCGTATAAATATTGTCCACACTGTAGAGAAGACAAAGATAAACCTGCTTGGTATTTCACTTTCTGTTCTTCTAACTGTAAAAATATCTATGATGCTACTTCTTCTTATGAAAATGGAAATATACCAGCAGACGAGGCAAAAAAGATTTTGGACAAATTAGATTTATCTAAAATTGTTCCTGGCACAAGTTATTCCATGTCTGTAGAAAAAATTAATAACAATTCAAAGAAAAAAGTAGATGTTTCTACAAAAAAAGAAGTTAAGAAAACTGTTGAAAAAACAGTTGATATTGAAAAAAGTTTTAAAAATGCCAAGGAAAATAATAACAAGGCAAACAATGTTGAATAGTGATTTTGAATATATAGAATAGGGAACAATTTTACTATTTAGCCAGTAATTTGTTCCCTATTTTTTACGATTATATACTAAGGATTTAAAAGGATGATTAAAACAAATTTAAAAAATGTAAGATATTACTTACCACATGAGGTAATTCGAATAGTTAATCCTAAGCAATATATTCTTTATATAAAAAACGGTGTTTTTCCTATTGATGTTTACCCTAGTATAGACGAAAAAACTAATAAGGATATATTAGCAATGGTTTTTCTTAGAGAAGATACTACTGAGGTATATAAAAAGTGGTGTAATTACGAACTAGATTAGGTGGTGATTATATGTATTTAGATAACGCATCCACTACTCCACTTCTACCGGAAGTTAAAGATTATATTATTAGTATATTAGATAACTACCAAAACCCCTCTTCTCTTTATCAATCAGGTAGTCATTCAAAACAAATAATTACCAAAGCAAGAGTTAATGTTGCTAATTTTATTAATGCTAATCCTGGTAATATTATTTTCACGTCAGGTGGTTCAGCAAGTAACACTTTAATGATTAAGGGTTATGTTCAGAAGAATGATTGTATGGTCTTTTATTCACCAATTGCCCATAAGTCAGTGTTAAAGTGTGTAGAATCGCTTGAATACAAAACACCATTAAAGGTTGACAGAAGAGGTTATATTAATATAGAAGTTTTAGAACATCTATTAAAACAAACATTTATGAAAAAATTAGTTGTTATAGATTATGCTAATTCTGAAATAGGAACAATTCAGGACGTACAGAAAATTATTGAAGTATGTCATAATAATGAAGCAATGGTGTACTTGGATTGTACTGGTTCTATCGGTCAAATTCCTGTTGATGTAAAGGAATTAAATGTTGACGCAATTGGGTTTTCAGCACATAAACTTGGTGCTTTAAAAGGAACGGGTGTATTGTATAAAAAATCTAATATTGAACTTGAGCCATTGATATATGGTTCTCAGGAACAAGGGTTATTTGGGGGAACAGAAAATATCATAGGCATTGCTGCACTTGGCAAGGCAGTCGAAAACTATGATTATTCTTCTATTAATTCAAATGCCCGTGACAGAGTACTTGATTATATTCTAAGAAACATACTTGGTAGTTATTTAATTGGTGATATAAGCAACAGATTACCACATAATCTTTATGTCTGTTTTAAAAATGTTCAAGGTGAATCTTTAATGATTTTATTGGATATGAATGATATTCAGGTTAGTACTGGTTCTGCCTGTACAAGTGGTGATTTAACTCCTTCCACTACTTTAACGGCTATTGGAATGGACAAAGATGATATGAATAATTGTATTAGAATTACTTTCAGTGGTAATGAAACAAACGAAGAATTAGATAATTTTTGCGAAATATTAAATAAAAATGTGTCTCTTCTTCGTTCATTAAAGCAAGGAGGAAAAAGCAATGAAAAAATTAAATCTTAAAGGACTTACTCCAAGTTCAATAACAACAGTTGTTGTTTTATTAATCGCATTAATTAATGCTGTATTACAGATATTTGGAATTAATACAATTCCTGTTACTAATGATGAAGTATCTGAAATAGTATCTATTCTCTTTTTAATTGTTACTTCTCTATATAGTACATATAAGAATTTCAATATAACTTCTGCTTCTCAGACTGCTCAGAATATAACAGACGCAATCAAGAATGGTGAATTGGTTGCTGATGATATTGAAGAAATATTAAAAAAGATTAAAGAAAGCAGGTAATAGTATGAATGGATGCAATAAAGGAACTTACACAGATTAATTATGGTACTTTAATTATTGCCATTTGTACTATTTTGTTAGCATTTAAATTTATGTGGACGTTATTTGATTGGTTCATTAAATTGTTAGGTTTGGAAACGAGGTCTATGCGACTAAAACGTGAAGAACATGAATTGCTTATCAAAACTTCAGAAGCACTTAATGAATTAAAAGATAAAGAGGCAAAAGATACGGAACGTGCTATAAAACATGATAAGGCAATAAAAGATGATTTAGCAAAATTAACAACGATGTTTGTTGAAAAAGAAATTAACGATTATCGCTGGGAAATTAATAATTTTGCAACAAAAATTTCAGAAAACAAGCCTGTCAATAAAGATTGTTTTAAGCATTGTTTTAAAACTTATGCCCTATATGAAAAAATATTGGAAGAAAATAATTTGAAGAATGGCGAAGTTGAAAACTCGATGCAAATTATTAATGATGCTTATCAAGACAAAATGAAAAATGGTAAATTATAAACTTTGAAAGAGCGATTTTATTTTGGAATCGCTCTTTTATTATATAAAGGAGTGAATAAAAATACAAGAATTAAAATTAGTGATTGACAACTCAACTCTTAAAGAATATGAAATATACTATTTTAAACAGCATCCTAGAGCTAGTAAAAAACCAATAGAAAACCCCTATCATCCAACGATAAATCAATGGATGATAATGAAAAGACCTATGATGAACGCTCTTAAAAAAAAATGGAAAAATTTCATATGTTGGTTTATTAATAACCAAGGTTATTCTAACCTACACATTGAAAAATGTGAAATGAGATTTATTACATATTACAAAACTAATCGTAGACATGATATTGACAATGGTACTCCTAAATTTCTCCTTGATGGACTTTCAGAAAGTGGCTTTATTATTGATGACGATAGCAAACATATAACCAAATTAATAATGGAATGTTATGTTGATAAAGAAAATCCAAGGACAGAAATATTTGTCTACATTAAATAATTAAATTTGTTCAACATATTGAACACCTACGATGGTAAAATTTACATAAATAAAATATTTAATCTTAGAACACACTAAAAAATAAAAAAAGGTGTGAAAATGAGAAATTATTTGCAATTCATAATGTACACAAAAGGAATTACATATAGACAGTTATCTAAGTTATCAGGTGTTAGTATTGGTGAATTACACAATATTGCTATGCAAACTTCAGATCCTACGCAGTCCACTATGATTGCAATTGCAAAAGGATTAAATATGGAAGTAACCGAGGTTTTTAATCTAAAATATAAGTGAGGTGATTGATGTGGAAAAACAGTTTTTTAAATTAGTATGCATTGACGAAAATGATCCATTTGAGTACAAAGTTTTAGAAGATGTGAATAAAGGAACTTTAGAAGATGTTCATTCTTATGTCAAACAAAACATACATAAACACAAGTCGGCTAAATGGACTCTTATCCCATATAGCTGCAATTTATAAAATTAAATATTAATCATTAACTAAAGGGGTTGGTTTTTGCCAATCTCTTTTTTATTGGAAAGAAAGGAATTATGATCATGAAAAAAATCGGAATTAAAACATTTTGTGAAGAATATTCAAAGAGAATTGATAGTTTAAAAGAACAGTATATTAAGGATAACTTAAAGATAACACCTTATGTTCCATATGTAGTAAAAGGCTCATTAGCAGATAGTTTATTGAAGATTACTATGGTTGATAAAAACGGTAATGTTAAGGCTAATTCTTACGTTGAATATTTATTACTCACTCGTATTTTTATTGAACAATACACAAACTTAAAAGTTGAAACTGAAGGATTCTTTGAAGAATATGATGCATTAAAGAAAAGTGGATTGTTCGATTTATTATTTTTCGGAACAGATGACAAGCTTTCACTAATTCCTTATGCTGAAATTGAAGAATTTAAGTTTATTATCAATGAAAAGAAAAAGGATATTATGACAAACAAGTATGAGATTCATAGCTTTATAAAGGAACAGGTTGAAAGATTTGGTCAGTTAGCAAACGTAACATTAAATCCTATCGTTGACGCTGTATCAAAGTTAATTGAAGATGTGCCGGAAGAAGATATTAATAAGGTAATAGAACTTGCAAAGAGAACTGATTTTAGAGAAGACAAAAGTGAAAAATAGATATATTGGAATTTAAAATGAAATTCAAATTTCTTGAGGTATTTTATGAGTGATTTTATAGACAATAAAATAATTATTCCCATGAATAAATTTGCAGACAAACATCCAAATTTTATTTTTCGATTACAAGTAATATTATGTATTATTTCTATGATACTTTCAATAGCAAACTTAATAATGATATTATCATCGACATAATCGAAATAATAAGGGCGAATACAGATATATAAGTTTTTATCCAATCTCTTCTATTAATAGTTTTTGCACGTTTTTTGTTGTCAAAATATTCTAAACATTCAGATTTAACAGTAATTTTCCAATATAAACTAAAATCTTTATGTGGTGACTTTGGCTTGGCAATAATCAGACCATCTTCATGTAAAGTATTAAGTATTTTGATGATTTCCTTTTCTGGAATTTGCAAAACACTTATATCATTTTTTTCTATCTTTATTGGGTTGGAATTATTGTTGTTAAATTCATTTATAAGTAGTTGGATTACTTTTTCTTTGTTATTCATGTTTTTCGCCTTTCTGTACCAAAAGGTACTCGAATAGGGTTAATAGTTACATAAAAATGTAAACATCTACGAATAGAATTATATCACAGATTGGTGAGGAAATAAATAGGCTCTATGCGTGTCACAGCATATAGGGCTTTTCTTATGGAGAGCGGTTACTACTGCTCTCCTATTTTAGTGTAAAAATAGTGAAATTATAGTGAAAATTTTGGAGGTGATGATGAATGATAAAAAAGGGAAAATTAACAAATTTTATTTTGAAAGATGTCAAACAAGTTGAAAAACAATTAGCGAAAGAAGTTGCTCCTGAGATAAATAAATTATTCAAAGAATCTGTATATGATTCTCTCATCCAATGGTATAGCGAATATTCACCAAATATGTATCAAAGAACAAACAATTTTATGAATGTATATAAATCTGCCAATACATCATGTCATGGAAACATATTAACGATGAGTGTCGATTCGTCTTTTATGAATGATTATCCAGGTTTTGATATTCCCCCATATCCAACTTATGAAAGACAAACTTTATATGCAAATACTGCTTTCGATTTCATGTTTATTAATGGAGAACATGGTCATGGTCGTTGGATGATGCATCAAAGTATATCTCCGTTTGACAGAGTGGATAGAGATTTTCGTAATGGTTTTGGTGGCAAAGTACAGAAAATTATTAATGATAAAGCAAAAGAAATATTATTTGGATAGGAGGTAATTATATATGGCTGGAATGGCTGATTGGCAAGCCCAAATTACTATTGATGTCGATGATTTGAAGAAAAAAGTCAAAGCGGTAGAAGGCGAATTAGATGGGCTTATAGAAAGAGATTATAAGGTCAAGTTAGATATTGATACAAAAACACTAGAAAGTGCAGTAAAAAAACTTGACAAAATGCTTGATTCTATTGGTAAGGGGACTGGTGACTTTAAGCAGTTTGAAACCTTATCTAAGGATTTATCAAAGGTTACTTCTGAACTCAGTGGTTTTACTAAGGCTTTTGGCAAGATAGACGACTCAGGAACTAAGAGTTTACTTGATATGGTTCAGAATATTGACAAGTCGTTAAATAATCTATCTAGTCATGTTACTGATGAGTTTTTAAACAAGATTACATCTTCTGTTGGAACTGTTAAACAAAAGTTTGCAGATATTGGAGATGGCTCAGAATTTGAACCTCTTTTGCAGATGATTAATAAGATTGATTCATCAATTAATAATTTAGCAAAAGAAACTTCTAAAATCAAATTAAATATGAATCTTGATTTTGGAACTGAAATGTCAGAAAAAATGAATCAGCAAGTTTCTAAGGCTGTTAGCCGACAAGCACAGGCTTATAAGAATCTTTTTGAAATAATGAAGGGTTCAGGTAAAACAACTGAAGAAATGATTAAGTTCTCTTTGCCTGAAAATGCTTCCAATTCTGAAATAGTTGGTGCTTACAAAGGCGTAATAGAACGTGCTGAAAAACAATATGGTAAAAGCACATATAGCCTTAGACTGGGTTCTAAATATAACGATGCAAAGAACGAAGTTAAAAACGCAAATGCCGCTTTACGAAGAGCTGAAATTAAGCGTACAAACAGTAACGGTGTTAGTGATTTACTTGGTGGTAATTTCGGTGATGTAATTAATGAACTTTCAAAAATAGCAGCAAAATTAGATGAAATATCTTCTTCTGCTTCTGGCTTAAAGTCAGCTTTTGAAACAGGTTTTAATGTCAGTGCATCAGTTGAAGAAATTGCACAGCTTACTAATAAAGTTAAAAAACTTGAAGATGAGTTGCAGAAAGTTAAATCGGTTTCATCTGGTACAGTTTCTACTGGCGTTACTCTTGGTAATGAATCTAATATTTCATCTGAAAGGAAAGATGCATTTCCTGACAAAGATATTTCTGCATCTGTAGAATCTGCTACTAATTCCATTAAAGAAGAGAATAATGTATTAGAACAGAATACTCAGAAAGTTAAGGAAAATACACAAGCCAAAGAACAGAATACCGATGTAAATCTCAATAAATATGATAAACGCTTGGATTCTTACAATGGTAAGGTTGATAAATATCAAGCTACTATTGACAGATTTAATGATGGTGGTTGGACAAGTGATACATATTTAAAAAATGTACAGGCTGTACGTGATGCTATCAAACAGTACGCAACTCTTCTCGATAATATAAAGACCAATCAAAATGGTATCGCTAGTGATGAGGATATTCAGAACTTAGACAAGTATGAAAAGAAAATCAAAGATACTATCGCTACTGTTACTAATATGTCGGCTGCTGAAAAAGGTTATAACTTTGTTTCAGGTCAGAAGGAATTAGACAAGATTCATAAGCTTTTAGCTGAGAACAGTAAGATGTCTTCTGATTTTGAGAAGCTCTTCAACATTCTTTTCAGCCTCGCTT
>OGZO01000463.1_pt1 | contig 30091 bp, 28 predicted proteins | sample 1576721 | NCBI WGS metagenome assembly OGZO01 (sample SAMEA3541516, study PRJEB24748) | human gut metagenome | biome: human gut; feature: human-associated habitat; material: faeces | place: China | collected 2012 | reverse complement strand
AAAATGCTTTGAACTTTATTTGCGCCTGCGGGCGCAAACTCTGCGAGGCTTTTTCGATAGGCTGTGCGGTGCGCCTGAATGGGCGCACCGCTTTTCGCTCTTTTCAGAAGGGGAAGAATATGGTAAAATGACGCCGGGAAAGAGAGGGACGGCCATGCATCGCGAACCGTTTCAAAATCAGCTGCGCCGCTCGTTCATCGGCTACGTGGCTGCCATACTGGCGCTGATCCTGCTTTTGTATCTGGGCGGCTTCGCGCTGAACTTCTTTGCCGTTGTCGTGCGCGGCTGCCGGAGAGACAATCGGGAGCTCGAAACGGCGCTCACGCAGCAGCTCGCGGCGTATGACCGCGGGGCAGAGGAGTTGACCGGAGCGGACGCGCTGCGCCGCGCCGTCGTCCGCGGCGATCGAGGCGAGTGTCTGGAAGCCAACCGACTGCTCTATGATTTCACCAATCAGCAGAAGCTGCGCGCGTATTTCGTGCTGCTCGGCGCGGATATGCAGGTGCTCAGCTCCAACTTCAGCGCGCACAACCAGTCGATCTTCGCCTCGTCCGCGTTTGCCGCGGGCGCTGCGACGCGCATGAAGCAGGAACCGGCGGCAACGCTCCGGTATGTCTGCACCGCGCCGGTGAGCAGCGAGCAGGCGTGCGCTTATACGCTCTGCCGCGCTGTGCCGGATGAGACCGGGGCCGCGGCGGGATATCTTCTGCTGAATCTCCGGCAGGAGGGCTTCCGGGACGCTGTGCGTGATACCGATTCCGAGGTACTGCTGACGGACCGATACGATAACCTGATCTACACGACGCTCGATCCGCGCGAGGACCCGCAGGACAAGCAGCCGAGCAACAAGTTTTCGCTGTCTCTCGAGGACGACGGCATCCTATCGCTGGACGGCAGCCGGTACTATGCCGTCTGCGGTGCGGTAGGGCCGCAGGCGCTGCGGCTGTATACGCTCACGTCTCTGGATATGCAGCTTCGGATGCTGCTCTACAGCGGCGGCCTTTTTATCGTCCTTCTTCTGCTGCTCACCGGCGTCGTCGTCGCCATGACGAAGGCGTTCACGCGCCAGAACGCCATGGAGCTTGGCGAGCTGACCGCCGCGGTGGAGGATCTTTCCAAAAACGGCGGCGCGGAGGCGCTGCCGCCGCAGTGCTCCGAGGAGTCGCAGGCGCTCTATACCCGCTTCCGGGAGCTGATCGCGCATAACGACGAGCTTTTAAACCGGCGGCGTCAGATGGAGATCAAGCATCTCGAAGAGCAGTTCAACCCGCACTTTGTCTACAACGTCATGGAGACCGTACGCTATCAGATCAGCGAGGATCCGGAAACGGCCTCGGAGATGCTGCTCTCGTTCGCCTCGCTCATGCGCTACAGCGTCAATTACGGCCACACGAAGGTGCTGCTTGAAACAGACGTGGAGTATGTGAACGACTATCTGCTGCTGCAGAAGGCGCGATACAACAACTGCCTGCTCTATGATTTCGATATTCCGGAGGAGCTGCTCGAATGCCGTGTGCCGAAGCTCCTTCTGCAGCCGGTCATCGAAAACAGCATCGTTCACGGTTACCGTGCCGGGCGGACGCTCTCCATCCGCGTGCAGGCGGAGCACCGGGACGATTCGCTGCGCTTTACCGTAACGGACGACGGCGTGGGCATCCCAGCCGGGCGTCTGGCCGAGCTGCGCGAGAGCTTCGAGCACGATCTCACGAACGAATATGCCGCCCATGTGGGGCTTTATAACATCCAGAAGGTCATTCGCCTGACCTACGGCGCGCCCTACGGCGTGCAGATCGAGAGCACGGAGGGGCAGGGTACCGCTGTAACGCTCACCATCCCTTATGAAGTGGAGGAGAACGAAGGATGCTGAAGGTTTTGCTGGTGGAGGATGAAAATCTGATCCGCCGGGGACTGCAATACAAAATGGACTGGACGGAGGTCAACTGCGTGGTCGTCGGTGAGGCCGCCACCGGGCAGGAGGGCCTGACCCAGATCAAAGCGCTGCGCCCGGATATCGTCATCACCGACATCCGTATGCCCGATATGGACGGGCTGGAAATGCTGCGTGAGGGTCGCGCTGTCTGCCCGTTTCACGCGATCATCATCTCCGGCTATGGCGAGTTTGACTATGCGCAGCAGGCCATCCGGCTGGGTGTGGCGGAATACCTGCTCAAGCCCGTGGACGTGAACGAGCTCAAGAACTGTCTGCGGCGCATCGCCGCCGGAGCGCCGGACGGACAGAGCGGGGAAACCCCGGAGCCGGACGAAAAGCCCGCGCCGCTGCAGAATAAATATGCCGAGGCCATGATGCAGTACATCCGGCAGCATTACGCCGAGCACATCTCGCTCACTGATCTGAGCCAGCAGCTGAACATATCCTGCACGCACCTGAACGCCAAGTTCAAGGCGGAAACGGGCTACACGTTCCACGATTTTCTCAATTACTACCGCATTCGGCGCGCCGTGGAGCTGCAGAAGCGCGGCGAGCGCAAGCTCTACGAGATCGCGGAGCTGGTGGGTTTTTCCGATTACAAGTATTTCAACAAGGTCTATAAGAAGTATACCGGCTATTCTCCCAACGTGATCTTCCCGCGCGGGGAGGAACAATGAATACATCCCCTCCCGCGTTCATAGGATGTCCGCGAGGGGGGATAAATTTATGATGGCAGGTAAAATCGGCGGCTTTCTCTCACGGCACAATAAATTTGCTTCCGGGGCGGCGCTCGTGCTCGCTGTTGCGGCGATCTTTGCGTTCATATACTCTCCGCGCGTCGTCGGCGCGGCGGTCACGGAACGGGAGCTGCCCGTATACAGTGTGGAGCGGGACGGAAAGTTTGTAAGCCTTTCGTTCGACGCGGCCTGGGGCAACGAGGATACGCAGATGCTCATCGATATCCTGGCAAAGTACAACGTGAAGGCGACGTTCTTTGTCGTCGGCGAGTGGGTGGATAAATACCCGGAGAGCGTAAAGGCGCTCCACGACGCCGGGCACGAGGTGATGAACCACTCCGACGCTCACCCGCATATGGCAAAACTCACCGCAAAGCAGATCATCGACGAGGTGAACCGCTGCAGCGACAAGATCGAGGCCGTCACCGGCGTGCGCCCGACGCTATTCCGCTGTCCTTACGGCGAATATGACGACAACGTTATCGGCACCGTGAACGGCATGGGCCTCACGGCGGTGCAGTGGGACACCGACTCACTCGACTGGAAAAAGCTGACGGCGGGCGAAATCTATAAGCGCGTATCGTCCAAGGTGCAGCCGGGGAGCATCGTTTTGTTCCACAACGCGGGGCTGCATACGCCCGAAGCGCTGCCCTCTATCATCGAATACCTGCTCGCGGAGGGGTATACGATCGTGCCGATCTCGGAGATCTTGCTCACGGGTGACACCTACATCGACCACACCGGCCGCCAGCACGCCGCCTCCACATAAAAAAGCATCCTTGTGAAAGGGAGCCGGCTCGCCGAAGGCGAGACGGAGGGATGATAAACCGCCTCCCCAGGCGAACCGGGGAGGCGGTCATTTTTTTACATTCCGGTATATATATCCCCCGCAAGGAGAACAAGGCATTCCTTCTCTTCGCCGAGCGTGTTGAAATACGGACTCACGGCGATAGGCACGGCGTAAACGTGGAAAGAGTTCCAACGCGAGAGACGGTCAACGCTGCCGGGGACGATCACAAAGCACGGGTACTGATAATTGCGCTCAACGGCGAAGATGCACGTCATCTCCTTGCCGCCGGGGACGAGAGCGCCGGTGCGCGCCGTGATGATGCGCATGGCGTAGATCTCCATCCAGTACGGCTCCTCGCGGAAGGAATCGTCCGAAAAACACTGCGTGATCGAAACGTTTTTGGCCCGCAGCGCCGCATAAGCGGAGTTGAAGAATTCCTGATGATCCGCGCGCTCCCAGAGATCGGCGGTCTCGCGAAGGAAGGCGAGCTGGTTTTCCGTGAGCGTGAATTCCGGCTCGCAGGTGCCGAGAGAGACGAGCGTCTCAAGCCCGTCCGGCGTAAAGCGCCCGGCGGTGAACGTGCCGGTGCGCATGTAGAGGTTTTCTGCGTCGTAGGAAAGCGTTCCCTTGCCGTCCATGAGCCCCGCCGACCATTCGCCCGTATAGGTGAACGGAACGCCGGTCTCACTCTCGCCGGTGAAAACGCCTTCGCCGTCCGGCAGACCGTCGCAGCCATCTCCGGCGTAGCTTCCGGCCGTTTCGCGGCCTTCGACGGAGACGATGCAGTGCTCGTCCGTCAAAACGCCGGGGCCCGCGGTCTCGCCGCCGCTCCAGCCGCCGTGCCAGGTGAACTGCTGCCCGGCGGCGTTCTCGCCGCCGAAGAGTCCTTCGCCCTCGGGGCCGGCGCTCTCGAGAGGGCCGGTGTAGGTCCCGGAAAAGCGGCTGCCGCCGTGCAGCAGTGTCCACGGCAGATCGGCTGCCTCGCCGCGTACCGCCGTGCCGCCGGAAAATTCGCCGGTGAACGAAGCGCCCGAGGCGAGCGTGAACACGCCCTCGCCGTCCGGCATGCCGGAGACGAGCGAGCCGGTGTACGTTCCGTCCTCCACGCTCCCGAAGAGCGCGGCGCGGCAGGGAACATTTTCCCCATCGCCGGTGAGAAGGCACTCGGCGGTGAGCGTTCCCTCAAACCGCCAGCCGTCGCCCAGCACGGTGCCGGTATAAGTGCCCTTGGAAAGCGTGCCGGTGAATGCTGCGGTTTCCTCGGGGAAGGAGAGCGTGAGAGGTTTATCCGTCAGCTGCTTCGTGCAGCCGGTGAGCAGGAGAAGCGAGAGCAGCGCCGAAAAGAGAAAAAATCGTTTTTTCATGTGCTCTCCTTTCAGCCCGGCAGCAGCTCGCCCGCGAGAGAGCGGGGCAGCATGTCGTCTGTGGCGGAAAACTCCTGATATCCGTGGCGCCGCCGCGCCGAATCGTCCATTTCATAGAGATCGGACGCGCCGCGGTCGCGCCGCACCGCCATTTCGATCTCCACATCGTAGGTGTACCGCTCGCCGCCGCGCAATATCTCCACCCAGCCGTGCGGCGCTTCTTCCTCGCCGTAGGTGCCGCTGACGATCTTCGCATCAAAGCCGAGCGCGCGCGCCGCGGCCCAGAACGCCGAGGCGTAGCAGTAGCAGTTGCCGCGGCCGGTCGAGTACATCGTGAGCGCTTCCTGCGTTGCCCAGCCGACGTCGCCGGTCTTGTAGTAATGGCGGCGCAGATAGGTGAAGCTGTCGCGGACATAAAGATACATCGCGCGCAGCATCTCGTCGCGCGTCATGGAATCGTCGGTCGCCTCGCGCAGCGCGGCGAGAACGTAGCCGTCAAGCTCGGCGTTGCCGGAGGTATAGCGTCCGGCACTGTCAAAAAAGAGCGAGCCGGAATAGGCGTTTTTGAGAAAATAGCCGTCCGCTCCGGCATAATAGAGCTGTGAATCGATCAAAACCGGCCCCTCGGCGGGGCGGCCTTCCGGCCCGTCCCATACGGCCGCGCCGTCCGCGGCGGTGTAAATGTCGCCGCTGCCCCATTCGCCGGGAATAACGTCCGGATAAAACGCAGTCTCCGTATCGGCGGCGGGCAGAGAGAAGAGCCGGTCAAAAAATACCGCGGCCTCGGCGCGCGTAACGGTCTCGCCGCCGTGCATCGCAATGGCCGTCATGGCGTTTTCTATGGTGTCGGTCGGAAAAGCGCCGTCAAGCAGCGCCGCGAGCGATACTTCCGTGAGCGGGAGAGAGGCATCGTCCACGGCAAGCGTGATACCGGCGGCGCGCTGCACGGCGTCCGCGGCCTCTCCGGCGGTCAGCGTATCCGCGCCGCGGAAAAGGCCGTTTTCACAGCGCATATACCCCGCGGCATACACCGGCGCGGCAGTGGCCTCCGGCGTCGGTTCGACCGTTGCTTCTGGTACGGGCGGCGGCGTGGCAGCCGCCGGAGCGGGCGTGCGGAGAAGGCTGACGCCGGGGCAGAAGAGCGCGAGCGCCGCGAGCAGCATGACAGCAAGCACCGCGCCCGCGACGATGAGCCAGACGGTCTTTATCCGGTTTTTCACCGGTTTTTTTGTTTCGTTTACCTCGGCCATGGGATGCCTCCGAAAAGAAAGTGTGCAGGGGGTGGGGATAAGAATGAGCGGCGCGCGGAGCGCCGCTCAAAAAAGCCTCGCAGAAGTTGCGCCTGCAGGTGCAAAAAAGTTTAAAACATTTTTGCCGGCGGCGTGTACGCTGGTAAAACTGCTTCCCGGCTCGCAAACGTGCGAGCAAAGCGAATACGCTGCGGCGCGCTGCCGTCCCCGTCAAACGAGAGCCATGCAGCGCAAGGCTCTCGTTTGCGTGTTTACAGTAGATGGACGCCGCGGGCCTTGCAAAGGTTCACCGTTTCTTCATCCCAAATTCCGGATTGTACCTCGCCGATGTGAGCGCAGCCGATGAGCAGCATGCAGAGTCGCGACTGGCCGACGCCGCCGCCCATCGTGAACGGCATTTCGCCCGCGAGCAGCGCCTTGTGGAACGGCAGCTTCCGGCGGTCGTCGCACCCGGCGAGCGTGAGCTGGCGGTCCATGCTCTCGGGGCTGACGCGGATGCCCATGGAGGAAACCTCAAACGCGCGGTCGAGCACGGTGTTGCGGAAGATGATATCGCCGTTCAGGTCCCAGTCATCGTAGTCGGGGGCGCGCCCGTCGTGCTTCTTGCCGGATCGGAGCGTTTTGCCGATCTGCATGATAAAGCAGGTCGGGTGCTTTTTGGTGTACTCGTTCTCGCGCTCGGAGGGCGTGAGATCGGGATACATATCCTCCAGCTCCTGGCTCGTGATGAAGGATACGTCGCGGCTCAGATGGGCGCGCAGCTGCGGGAATTCCCATTCCAGCTCGTCGCCGGTCATGCAGATGGCCGTTACGATGCGCCGCACGGCGTCCTTGAGATAGTCGAGATTGCGGTCCTCCTCGCGGATGACCTTTTCCCAGTCCCACTGGTCTACATAGACCGAGTGGATATTGTCGAGCACCGGCTCGTCGCGCCGGATGGCGTTCATATCGGTGTAAAGGCCCTTGCCCTCATAGAAGTTATACTCGCGCAGCGCCCAGCGCTTCCACTTGGCCAGAGACTGCACGACCTGGCACTCCGCGCCGTCCACGGCGGGAACATCGAAGGAGACCGGACGTTCGATGCCGTTCAGGTCATCGTTCAGGCCGGTATCGGTGCGCACGAACAGCGGCGCGGATACGCGCTTGAGATTCAGCGCCGAGCCCAAATTCTTCTGAAAGCTCCTCTTGATAAATTCGATGGCTCTCTGCGTCTCGTAGACGTTCAGCCGGGGCGTGTACCCCTCGGGAATGATGCAGCCGCTCATGTTTACCCCTCCTTGTAAGAAATTTTTTATGAAGATATGCGCGGCAAAAAACTAAATCTGATACGCTTCGGCGAACTTCCGGAGATGCTCCCGCAGCGCGTCCACGGCGCTCTCCGGTGCGAGGAGCTTTATGTCCCCGCCGAACGAGCACAGCCAGCCGAAAAACGGCGCGCTCACCGCCACCGGCACGGTCACGGTGAAATATCCCTCGCGCGAGGGGATGAGCATGGTGTCCGTGCCGAACCGGTCGATCACGGCACCGGCGAGCGTATCGCGGCATTCGAGCCGGATGTTCTCCGGCGTGCCCGAAAACATGCCGAAATGGGCGCTTGTATACGCGCTCATATCGAGCGCGGCGAAGGCCTTGCTCCCTTCGCGCCCGTCTCCGGCGGTGCACAGATCGGAGATCTTGTCCACGCGGAAGTGGCGGATCTCGGAAAAGGCACTGTCGTAGCCGATGAGGTAGTAGTTCTCGTCGTCCCAGAGCAGGGCATAGGGGCTCACGTCGTACCATGCGCCGCCGCGGCGCAGAACGCGCCGGCCGTGCCCGTCGTATCCCGTGTAGTGGAACCGGATGCGCTTGTCGCCGTTGATGGCGGTGTGCAGCTCGTCCACCAGATAATATATGGATTCGTTCATCGCCTTGATGCGGTTTTTGACGACGACCTGCCGCCGCAGCTCCTTGGCCTGATGCACGCTGGTCAGCCCTTCAAGCTTTGCGATCAGCTCCAGCGACTTTTTGCGCGTAATGAACCGCGAGGACTGCACGCTGTCGGCCAGCAGCCGCAGCTCCGGCAGCTGGAACACCCGCTCGCCGATGTACCAGCAGGTGATGTTCCCGTCGCGGACACGGATCAGATCCAGTCCGAAGGACTGCAGGGCCTCCAGATCGCTGTAAATGCTCTTGCGCTCGGCGCTGATGCCCTCCGAGGCGAGATACTCCAAGAGCTGCGCTGTGGTGACAGGGTGTGCTTCGTCGGAATTGCGCTCGAGATACTGCCGGAGAAGCAGCAGCTTGAGCTTCTGATTGGCAGAGCGTGCCACGGCGGTCTCCTCCCAAAGGTTTTGTTATGGAAAATGTTTTTGCCATTATAATACCAAATCTTTCACAATGCAATGGGTAAAAGACATTGAATCCGGGCCGGGAAAAGACTATAATAAAGAAAAATGACGAAACCTTCGCGCGGTGCCGCTGAAAAAGAGCATTCCCCGCGGAAAAGAGAAAACCGGAGCAATTTATGGAAAACCATCGTTTTTATCTTTCGACGATCGCCGCCGACGCTGCCGGTACCGCGCGGCAGTACGCCCTCGGGCTGGAGATCGCGGAATACTGCACCGCCTGCAACATGGACGAGCATTTTCCGGAAACGGACGCGGCGGTGCGCAAAAAGCTCGCGGGGATCGCGCGCGTGACGCTGCACGCGCCGTTCAACGAGCTTTTCCCCTGCGCCATCGATCCGCGCGCGAGAGCGCTCGCCGCGGACCGCTTCCGCGAGGCGATCGCCCTTGCAAAGGGCTACGGCGCGGAAAAGATCGTCATCCACGGCGGCTATAATCCCCAAATGTACTATCCCTGCTGGTACACGGAGCAGTCGGCCCTTTTCTGGAAGGACTTTCTGCGCGAAGACCCCGGCGTGGACATCGTGCTGGAAAACGTGCTCGAGGAAGAGCCCGAGTATTTGCTGGACATTGTCCGCTCGGCGGATCATCCGCGGCTGGGACTCTGCCTGGACATCGGCCACGTGAACGCCTATTCTGCCGTTCCGGTGATCGAATGGCTGAAGCGCTTCGCGCCGTATCTCCGGCATTTTCATCTGCACAACAACGACGGCTCGTTCGATGCCCACGCGCCGCTCAATGAGGGCAGTATACCAATGAAGGAATTTTTGCAGAGAGCGCTTGCACTCTGCCCGGCGGCGACCTTTACGCTCGAACTGCAGGAGGACACGGCGCGCGGCGCGCGCTGGCTTTTAGAAAACGGATTTATCACCAAGGAGACAAACTCATGACACTCAGAGAATGGACAGCAAAGATCACGCCGCCGGACGCTGCGGCCATGGAAGAGGCGCGCCGCCGTCAGGCGCAGCTTGCCAAGCCCCCCGGCAGTCTCGGGCGGCTCGAAGACCTCTCCGTGCAGCTCGCGGGGATCACCGGGCGCGTGCATAACAAGATCGAAAAAAAGCATCTTCTCGTTTTTGCCGCCGACAACGGCGTTGTGGACGAGGGCGTTTCGAGCGCGCCGCGCTCCGTGACACTCTCGCAGACGATCAACCTTACGCGCGGCAAGACCGGCGCGGCGACGCTCTGCAAGCATTTCGGCTGCGCGATTACCGTCTGCGACGTCGGCGTCGCAGCGAACATCCACGAAAAGGCGGTGCTATGCCGCAAGATCGCCTACGGCACGAAGAATATCGCCCGCGGCAGCGCCATGACGCGCGAGGAGTGCGAGCGCGCGGTGCTCACCGGCATCGAGCTTGCCGCGGAAACGGACGCGGACGTGCTCGGCGTTGGTGAGATGGGCATCGGCAATACGACAACGTCCTCCGCCGTGCTCGCGGTGCTGCTGGACGCGCCTGTGGAGACCGTGACGGGTCGCGGCGGCGGCGTAACGGATGAAGCGTTCACCAGGAAAAAGGCCGTCATTCAAAAGGCCATTGCGATCAATGCGCCGGACAGAAACGACGCTCTCGACGTGCTCGCAAAGGTCGGCGGCTTTGATCTCGCCGCCATGTGCGGCGCATTTCTCGGCGCGGCTGCGACGCGCCGCCCGGTCGTGATCGACGGGCTCATTTCCGCCGTGGCGGCGCTCTGCGCCTGCCGGATCTGCCCGGACGTGCGCGCGTATCTTGTGCCGAGCCACGCCTCCTATGAGATCGGCTACAGGCTTGCCATGGACGAGATGGGGCTGGAGCCGATGCTGCTGCTCGGCATGCGTCTCGGCGAGGGCAGCGGCTGCCCGCTCGCCTTCGAGGTGCTGGACGCCGCCTGCGCCATTATCAACGATATGGCGACGTTTGACGAGGCCGGCATCGACGACGGCTATCTCGACGAGATCCGCGAGGGCGATAAGTTCACCGTGGAGGGCGCACAATGAAAGCATTCATCTCCGGCGGCGCGAAAAACGGAAAGACGACGCTTGGACAGGATCTCGCTGTTTACCTCGCCGCGGGGGAAAAGCATTACTACGTTGCCACGATGATCTCCGCCGACGCCGAGGACGATGAGCGTATCCGCCGCCACATTGCCGACCGCGCGGGGCTGGACTTTGAAACGATCGAGTGCCCGCGGCGCATCCTCTCGTGTCTGGATACCGCCGACAGAAACGGCGTGTTCCTGCTCGACAGCGTTACGGCGCTGCTGCAAAACGAAATTTTCCCGCCCGAGAAAAACTACGCGCTAGATCTCCCGGCGGCGGAACGGTGCGCGCGGGAGCTGCTGGAATTTGTCCGCTCGGTGCGAAGCGTCGTGCTCGTGAGCGACTATATCTTCTCGGACGCCGGGGAGTATGACCCCATGACCGAGCAGTACCGCCGCGCGCTCGCCGGGATCGACCGGATGCTCGCGCGCGAATGCGATACGGTCGTGGAGCTTGCCGCCGGGCGGCGCATCGTCCATAAGGGGGTGCTCCCGTTTTGAAAAGGTATCTGCACGCTCTGGCCATGTGCCGGAGCATGTTCTGCGCGATCCCGTGCTTTTGGCGCGTGTGGGACGAGGAAGCGCGCGATAAAATGCTTCTGTTCCTGCCCGTTGTCGGGCTGGAGACCGGCGCGATCTGGGCGCTTCTCGCGTGGCTCTGCCGGTATCTGGCGCTCCCGGCGCTTGTGCAGGGCGCGGTACTCGGCGCATACCCCTTCGTCGTGACGGGCTTCATCCATCTCGACGGCTTCATGGACGTGACCGACGCCGTGCGCTCCTGCCGCGATCTTGCGCGGCGGCGCGAAATTTTGAAAGACTCCCGCGTCGGCAGCTTCGCCGTCATCGGCGTCGTGCTGCTCGCGCTGTGTCAGACGGCGCTCTTTGCTTCGGCAAAGACGGCGGCGAGCCTTTGGACGCTTGCGCTTCTTCCGGCGGTCAGCCGGTGCGGTTCGGCGCTCGCCGTAACGGCGCTGCGCCCGATGTCCACGAGCCAGTACGCCGCGCAGAAAAAGCCGAAGTCGCACATCATCGTTCTCTGTGCTCAGCTCGCGGTTTATCTCGCGGCGGGCTTTCTTGCCGGGTGGCGCACGGGGGCGGCGCTCTGCGGCTGTCTTGCCGGGTACGCGCTCGCGCTCCGGAAAGCGTTCCGCTCGCTCGACGGCATGAACGGCGACATTTCCGGCTATGCGCTCACGCTCTCCGAGCTCTGCGGCGCGGCGGTATGGGCGCTCATCTGAAAGAAAAGGGGAAACACCATGGTTTTTATTTTCGGCGGGGCCTATCAGGGCAAGACCGATTTTGCCAAAGAAGCCTTCTCTCTCGCGGAGGGGGACATCTTTTCCTGCTCCGGCACGGAGATCGATTTCTCCCGCCGGTGCGTGGATAATATCGAAAGCTTCACGCTTGCCTGTACTCGCGCGGGGATCGATCCGGTCGAGTATTTCCGCGTGCACCGCGGCGAGTGGGAAGAGAGCATCCTTATCTGCCGGGACATGTTCTGCGGCGTTGTGCCCATGGGCGCGGAAACGCGCGCGTGGCGGCAGGATACCGGACGGCTTACGCAATATCTGAGCCGCGAGGCCGAGCATGTGAGCCGCATTTTCTGTGGTCTGGAGCAGCGGCTGAAATGAGGATCCTTCTGCTGCGCCACGGCATCACCGAGGCAAACGAAAAGCACCTCTACTGCGGCAGCACCGATCTGCCGCTCTCTCCGGCGGGCCGCGCCGCGCTTCGGCGGCAGGAAATGCCCGCGCCGGGCACACGGTTTATTACGAGCGGCATGCGCCGCTGCAATGAAACGCTGGAAGCGCTCTTCGGCACCGTGCCTTATGAGATCGAGCCGGACTTCCGCGAAATCGACTTCGGCGATTTTGAAATGAAGAGCTATGAAATGCTGAAGGATGATCCCGCTTATCAGGCGTGGCTCACCGGCGATAACGAGAAGAACGTCCCGCCGAACGGCGAGAGCGGGGAGCATATGACAAGGCGCGCTCTTGCCGCCTTCGCGCGTGTACAGAAAGCCGGGCGCGACGCCGTGATCGTGACGCACGGCGGCGTGATCGCGGCGATCATGGCGCACCTTTTCCCCGAGGGAAAAAACCGCTACGAGTGGCAAAGTCCGAACGGCGGAGGGTATGTGATCGAAGACGGGGAATATACGCCGTTTTCTCCGCGCTGACCGGCAAAAAGCCGTTGAAAGAGCGGCCTTTTGCCTGTATAATAAAACCGTTATGAACGTTTATGTGCTGGACATTGCGCCGCTGCGCGGCCGCGAGCGGGAGGCGCTCACGCTGCTGCCGGAGGAGCGCCGGGAAAAGGCGCTGCGCATTCGGAGAGAGGAAGCGCGTTTGCGGAGCATCGGCGCTTCGCTGCTGCTTCGCACCGCGGGGATCGAACCGCCGTTTGCCTGCGGCGAACACGGAAAGCCGTATATCCCCGGCGGGCCGCATTTTTCGCTCACGCACAGCGGCACGCTCGCCGCGCTTGCCGTGAGCGACACTCCGGTAGGGCTGGACATTGAGAAGATCGCCCCTGTGCGCCGCGCCGCGGCGCGCGCTCTCACGATCGAGGAGCGGGACTATATGAAGGCTGATCCGGAACGGCGGTTTACCTATCTCTGGACACGCAAGGAGGCCGTGCTCAAATGCACCGGCGCGGGACTCTCGCAGCCGATGAACGCCTTCTCCGTGCTGGGGGATACGGCGTCGCCCGAGGGCGCAGTACTCTCGCTTTACACCGTGGAATACGGAAACTATATGCTGTCGGCGGCTGCGGCGCGCTCGGCGGTATTTACGCCGCAGCGCGTCGATGCTCTGGAGCTTCTGTAAGGAGGATACGCTATGGAACTGAGAGAAACCGGAAAAGCGGGCGCGGCAGCCGTGCTGCTCTGGCCGGATGACGGCCTGGACGCCGCCGTATTTGCCTCGGTCGTCCGCTCGCTGGAAAAATCCTGCCGCGTGCTCGTTCCCGTGTTTGCGCCGGAGGAACCGTCGGACGCGCGTGTCGCCGCGGTGGAGAGCGCTCTGCTCGCCGGGTACGACGGGCGCATCTGGGGCGCTTACGGGCTGCGCGGCGGAGGAAGTGCGCTTCTCTCGCTTCTCGCGGAGGGCAAGGTGCGCGTGCGCACCTGTGTCGTGGAAGGCGCGGTGGAGATCCCCGCGCAGGGGTTGCGGGAATTTTCCGGTACGCTCTTCCATTGGAAAGGCAGCAAGGATAAGGGCGCGGGAAAATCGTGGGAGGCGCTGCATAAGGCGTTTCCGGCGCTGCGCTCGCTCACGCTGCGAAAGCTCAAGGCGGGGCAGGACGTCGTATCCATCCGGCCGGATATTATGACAAAGCGGCTTTTGAAAGCCTTCGGCAGCGCGGGCACGGTCCGCGTGAGCACGCTCGTGCCGCACAGCGCCTCGTGCGTCTGGCGGCAGCTCAACCGCCGCCCGGCGGGAAAGGCGCTCGGATGCCTCCGGACGATGCAGCCGCTCCGCCGCACCGACGAGGATCGGACGCAGATCATCGAGGGCGCGGCAAAGGGCGTTCCGCTCTGGAGCCACATGACCCGCGTGGAGCCTTGCGGGGAGTACGGCGCGGTGTGCGTCGATCAGGTGGAGATCTCCGCCGGAGCGCTTACTCCGGCTGTGATGCGCGCTGCGGAAATCTATCTGAAAGCGGTACAGAAGAGCAGAAACCGCCAAATGAGAAAAGAGTGACGGATTATAAAAAAATCGGAAACAGATGCACTGTTTCCGATTTTTTTGCGAAATTTGTTCATTTACCTATTGAATGTTCGGCTCTTGTGGATTATAATCACCAGTGTATGATAAATAACAAACGCACATAGGAGGAAATAGATAAATGGCAGAACGGGAAACCGAGGACCGTCGAGTACGGAAAACAAAAAAACAGCTTCGCGGCGCGCTTACGTCGCTGCTTCTCGAAAAGGACATCAGCCGCGTCACGGTGCGCGACGTGGCCGATCTCGCGGACGTGAACCGCGGCACATTTTACGCGCACTACAGCGACGTGTACGATCTTCTCCATCAGCTTGAGGACGATCTCCTGCGCCGTCTGGACGATGTCGGCAGCCGCCACAACGCCCGCCAGTCGGACGGGAAGACGTTCCGGTATCTGACCGATCTCTTCACGCTCGCGAGCGAGTATTCGGACATTTTCTACACGCTTTACTGCCGCAGCGGAGATTCTGAATTTCAGGACAAGATATTCAACAAGCTCAAGTACCAGTACCTTTATGAGTTCCTGTCCATCTTCGGCGGGAGCGAGTCCGAAAAGCTGGACTACTGCGCCTCGTTCATCGTGGCCGGCATGTGCACGCTCGCCAAGGTGTGGATCGAAAACGGAATGCGCGAAACGCCGGAGGAAATGGCGCGTCTCGGCGGCGCGTTCGTGATGCACGGCGTCGAAATGCTCCAGTGATATGAACATCGTCCATGTTCTGGAAGCGGGCATGCTCGTCTGCTTCGGCATCTCATGGCCGTTCAATATTGCCAAGTCCATCCGCTCCCGCACCGCGAAGGGCAAGAGCGTTGCGTTCGAGCTTCTCATCATCGCAGGGTATCTCTGCGGCCTGGTTGGGAAATTCATCCTCGGCAATTTAAGCTATGTGGTGTTTTTCTACATTGCCGACATTCTCATGGTCGCAGCCGACCTCGTCCTGACGCTCCGCAACCGCCGTCTCGACCGCGAGCGCGACAATATATAAATATGCTGAGATTATCGGCTAGATCGGTGGTGCACAAGCCCTATATAAGAGTAATGGGCAGATATGCCTTAGAATGCACGAAATAGTTCATCAATTACGACAATATAACAGGCTGCCCCTGCGGGGGCGGCTTTTTTATATCCGAAAAGCATGCGTTAGACGCGGTGTTGCTTGTTTATTCATGAAAAGAGTCTGCTGCGGAATTATCCTTAAGCAGCAGACTCTTCATTCGAATATAACATGGATTGATCAACGTTGCTCTTCCGTCATCATCTGATTATGCCATATTACCTTTTAATGCGGGTAATTTTTAAGTGCGCTACAGAGACGGCTAATTGCTGCGCGGTATTCCGTGTCACAGTCTAAGCACCCAAATACAAGTCTGAGATGACCTTCTCCACCGCTTTTTCCAAAAGCTGCTCCGTTATTGACTTGAACGTCGGCTTTCTCTTTCAGATAATGGACAATCTCTGCGGAATTGCCCAGTTCGGAAGTATTAATCCAGAACTGAAAGCCAGCATCCGGCAGAGTCACTTTTATGCCGGGAACATTGCAAAGCTGTTCAAAAGTCCATTTGCGCCGCGTTGCAAGCCTGTTGTGATATTGCCTTAGTAGCGTAGTATCGCGCAGCGCCGCAGCTGCTCCTGCCTGCGCGATATTGGAAACACAGCCCATCAATGCCGGGACTCTTCCGAGAATGGCGTCCAGAACAGGAGTATCTGCAACCATATATCCGACACGAAGCCCACAGAGACCCCAGCCTTTAGAAACGGTGAATACAGAGATTGTTCGCTCCCACATCCCCGGCACAGTAGCCGGCCACAGCAACTCTTTGCCGTCGAAAATATAGTCGTCGAACGCACAGTCACAAAGCAAAACTAGGTCATGTTCAACGATAAAACGACATAGAGACCGAATTTCGTTCGGCGAATAGACCGTTCCGGTTGGATTATTGGGATAGGTCAGAATAACCATTTTCGTTTTTGACGTAAGCTTTTTTTCAAAAGCGGTGACATCTAACGCAAAATGATTTCCTTCGCTTAGCGGCACTTCAACCGCTTTTGCGCCCAAAGCGGCAGGATCGATAGTATTTGCCAAATACCCGGGGTCTGGTACCAACACCTCACATTCGGCAGAAAGAAAAGGTAGCATTGCCGTCTGAAGAGCTAACTCAGAACCAGGAAACGCCATGATGTACCGGTCTGGGTCGACTGAATAAGAATACTTTTCGTTTAGGCGTTCTGCCGCTGCAGTCCGAAATTCTTTAGTGCCAAGAGGGTGAGAGTAATGTGCTGCATCAGGCCGTTCCATGGCAGCAATTACAGCGTCGCGCACACAGCGCGGGAGTTTTCCATCCGGAGAAAAGAGATCTGCGCTTCCGAGGTTTGAAACAGCGCGGCCAGGTACCGACGGCGTGAAAAGTCCACTTTTCACGCCGCGATATCTCGGAGTCATTAGATCAATTACGCTCACGACTCGCTCCTTATTCGTCCTTGATATCAATATTGCGTGTTGCAATCTTGCCTTTATTGACCATAACGATCGAATAAGGAATGCTGATGAAAAGAACAATGACCGTAGTAATAACGATGTAAGGCTTGACGGACGATACAGAGTTATAGGCGAGGGCACATTGTACGCAGATGGCGATTACGATAGAAACGTAAAATACCCACGTAGGGAGCTTTCTACCCCATTTGCGGTTTGCCCAGGCTTCAGGATACTTGCGCGGAACGAGCGATAGTGCGACAATTTGCAGAATGCCGGTGATTGCGGAAATAAGTAGAACACTATTGGCAATCATATCAAGATCCCAACCGAGAACAATGGGAATCATAACGACAAGATACTCGACCAACATAATGACCCAGGGCGTTCCTTTTCTGCTCATCATTCCAAGCTTTTTGGGAAGCCAGCCATCGTTGACGGCGACAAGGATCGGCTCAGCATACATCATAAAGCTTGCAGAAAGAGAAGTTGAAAGCGCCATCAAAGGTCCGGAAATCATAAAGAAAACGAATACCGGGGCGGGGAGAATCTCTTTGGCAACATACGTCAGCGGCTGATTTGCCGTCATCTCAATCGGAAGCACAGCGGAAGACGCTATGCTCATAGAAATATAGACGATGGTCAGAATAATGGATGTACCAATGATGGCGAATGGAATATCGTGTTTGGGGTTTTTCGCCAGTCGGCTGAAGAACATGATTCCGGACTGACTGACGGCATACATCAATAAAAACGCTGCGCTGAAAAGCCCCTTCGTCCCTTTCATGAGAAAATCCGGGTTTGTTGCAGGATTCACAAGGCTGAGGTCCGCTTTGGACAAACCGACCAGTATATACGTGGCAAGACCGGCCAGAAGAAGCATTGTGGTAAATTTCTGAAGCTTGTCTAGGGCTTTAATACCAATCAGCGTATACAGGAAAAAGAGTGTAAATATCACAACGGCTGCAAGACGCACAGACACGCCCGGAAGGAAGGACTGGATATATTGTCCCATCGCCAAGCCATACAGCGCGATACCGGGTAGGTTCAAAAAGAAGGTGATAATATATACACCTGCCACTTTTTTCCCGAGAATTGCAGTAATCAGAGAATATGTGCCGCCGGGAAGGCACACGGAGCCGGTAACAAACAGCACGGGGATGCAAATAATGAAGCCCATTAGAAGCGCGATGGCAAAAGCCAGCCAAACTGAGTGTCCCGTTCTACCGATGCCGTAGCCAAGAAGAGAGATAACGCCACTACCGATGCAGCCGCCTACGCCGAGAGCAAGGATACCCCATTTGTTCAGAAGATTTGCATTTGAGTTGATGTCTGGAAGCTTTTCTCCACTCATGTCAGTTCCTCCCACTTTAATTTTTATTTCTTTGCAATGAGCTCTACTTCAACCAACACGTCTTTCGGAAGACGGCTAACCTCCACGCATGAGCGTGCGGGTTTCGAAACGAAATACTTGGCATATACCGCGTTGAACGTGGCGAAATACTCCATATTTGTAATGAAGCAGGTTGTTTTTACAACATTTTCAAATCCCATGCCTGCATCCGCCAGCACAGCAGCAAGGTTCTGCATAACCTGTTCTGCCTGCGTTTCAATTCCGGTTCCGGCGATTGCTCCGGTTTCCGGGTTCAATGGAATCTGACCGGAGGTGTATAAAACACCGTCCGATACAATCGCCTGAGAATACGGGCCGATCGCGGCGGGGGCGGTTTCGGTGGAAATTACTTTCATGACAACATCCCTCCTTAAGAATAATGTTTTCGGAAATTGGCAGCGGTACTGCCGCGCTTACGATGCCATTATAAGCGCGTTAAAAATGTTTAGTCAATATAAAAATGTTCATTAAATGCGCTTTCGGATGAGTGAACAATTTTTCATTGCCGTTATTGTTGACTATCGATATTGACACGGCGCGGGGCATGAATTAAAATAGTTAGTTGTGTATAAAATGGGGAATCTGGTGTGACTATGGAACAGAAAAACAGTAAAAAAACCATGTCCTTCACGCGTATGGACCGCATGGTGCTGGAATCTTATAAGACACTGTGCGAGGGCCTTGCCAACTATCTGGGGGACGGGTACGAGATCGTTCTGCACAGTCTGGAAAACTACGATAATTCCGTTATCAAGATCATCAACGGCTACTATACCGGCCGCAAGGAAGGCGCGCCGATCACCGATCTTGCGCTGCATATGCTGGAGGATATCCGCCACAACAACGGCAAGGACTATATCGCCTATTATTCTAAAAACAAAAAGGGCGAGCCCATGCATTCCACGACGATCGCCATCCGCAGCGAGAACGCGAAGATCGTCGGGCTGCTGTGCATCAACTTTTATCTGAATACGCCGCTTGCCTCCGTTATAAGCACGCTGATGAAGACGGATGATGGCGCGAGCGTCGGCCGGGAAGAGAACTTTGCCGACAGCCCGTCACAGCTCGTCGGCGATACGATCGCGGAGACAAAGCGCGTCGTAATGGCAGACGCCGATATCGCCGTGCACGACAAGAACAAGGAGATCATCGCGCGGCTCTACAGTAAGGGGTTTTTCAAACTGAAAAACAGCGTTGTAGAATGTGCCGAGGCGCTGGGCATCAGCAAGAATACCGTCTATCTCCATATCCGCAGCTGCAAAAATTCCTGAAGGGCTGCATGATATATAAAGACATAAAGAGACCGCCGCGCACGGAGCGGCGGTCTCTTTTATCGTGGGAGCACTCTATCTGCCGTGCTGTACCGCGCGGCGGATGGAGTGCTCTCACTGTCAATGAAAAAAATCAGGTTTTATATAGAGAACTGTAAAGAAAAAATATGTATTTATTGCAAAGTGCAAAATATCGTGGTATTCTTTTGTTGAACCTAAGCATCCCGGCGGGATAGCAAAAGGCCCCGCCGACCGGCGGGGCCTTTTGCTTTCACACACTGTGAATCCGCAACTTAATGCGGTAAGGGCGCAGAACGCTTATTTGAACTTGTAGTGTAATCCCAAGTGGTAGTAGGGATCATCTATATTTTTAGCATATTTTTTGAATTTGTCAATAGAGGAGAGCCAAAAATGGAAGAGAAAAAAACGATCCGACCGCATTCTCCGTATTATATCGGCCTTGACGTAGGCACAAATTCCGTCGGCTGGGCGGTGACCGATCCGGAATACAACGTTTTGCGCTTCAAAGGAAACTCCATGTGGGGCGCGAGATTGTTTGAGGAGGCAAAACCGGCGGCGGACCGGCGCGCGGCGCGCATTGCCCGCCGGCGTCTGGAGCGGAGAAAACAGAGACTTCTGTATCTGGAAGACTTTTTCTCCGCGGAGATCGGGAAGTCCGACCCGCTCTTTTTCCGCCGGCTGCATGAAAGCGCGCTCTTTCCGGACGATAAGACGGCCGGAAGCGGGAAATACACGCTTTTCAATGACCCGGATTTTACGGATCGGGATTATCTGCGCCGGTACCCCACGGTGTACCACCTGCGCAGCGAATTGGTGCATTCCTCCGAGCCGCACGACCCGCGGCTCGTATTTCTGGCGCTGCACCATATCATCAAGCACCGCGGGCATTTCCTTTATGAAACATCGGAGAACGGCGACGAATGCCCGACGGTAGACGCTGCGATGCGGGAGCTGACAGAGTATCTCTCGGCGGAAATGAATGTGGAGCTGGGATTGGAGCCGGAGTACTTCACGATCCTTGTCGACCGCAATATGCGCATATCCCAGAAGAAGGCGGCTCTGCGCGCCGCTCTGGGGAGGTCGGTGCAGACGGAGGAGAGCGGCGCGGATATTCAGGCCCTGTCCGATCTTCTTGCGGGGGCCAAAGTCAAGCTGGCTGCGCTCTATGACGATGAGTCGCTCAAAAATGCCGAACCGGCGAGCGTCGCGCTGAGCGACGATCTGGACGCCGTGTTTGACGCTCTCTCGTCGGCGTTGGGCGAGCGGGTGGAGCTGCTTCTTGCGGCAAAAAAGGTGTTTGATGCGGCACGACTGTCGGAGATGCGCGGCGGCGAAGCGTATCTCTGCGATGCAAAGGTCCGTCAGTATGAGAAAAACCATGCCGTCCTTCGTGCGCTGAAAGACTATGTGAGAGAAGCGGCACCGGATAAATACCGGAGCATATTCTATAAAAACGCGAAGTTCCCGAATAACTATGCCGCCTACAGCCGCTACCGTTCGGAGAGCGGGGATAAGACCTGCAAGCAGGAAGACTTTTGCGCGTTCCTCAAGTCTGTGCTGCCGAAACCAGCGGCGGAGCATCCGTTTGCGTCGCAGTATGCGCAGATCGAAGAGAAGACGTTTCTTCCGCGGCTGACCGGCAGCGAAAACGGCATCATCCCGTATCAGCTCCACCGGCAGGAGCTGTGGAAAATTCTGGATAACGTATCGGCGTATCTGCCGTTCCTGCTCGAAGAGGATGAGGACGGCATCTCCGTGCGCGAGAAGATCGAAGCGGTGTTTTCCTTCCGTGTGCCGTATTATGTCGGGCCGCTGAAAGGCCGTTGGGCAGAGCGGACTGAGGAAGCAAAGAGAACCGGCGAGAAAGCCTACCCTTGGAATTTTGAAAAAGTTGTGGATCTCGACGTGAGCGCGGCGGCCTTTCTGAAAGACCTGATCGGAAAATGCACCTACACCGGCGCGCCGGTGCTGCCGAAGGACTCTCTGCTGTACAGCGAATTTATGCTTCTCAACGAGCTGAACCCGCTGCGTCTCAACGGAAACGAGCTCCCGGTCAGCGTAAAGCAGCAGTTGATCGAAGACCTGTTCAAAAAAGAAAACCGCCGCGTGACGAAAAAACGCATTCTGGACTATCTGGTCATGCACGGCTATGCCGCAAAAACCGATGAGATCAGCGGCATTGATGACCCGGTGAAGACCAGACTGCGTTCGTACCACGATTTTGCGCCGCTCATCCCCGTGCTCGGCGAGGAAGCGGTGGAAAAGATCATCGAAGGAACGCTGGTATACAGCGACGACAAGCGTATGCTGCGCCGCTGGCTGAAAAAGAATTTCCCTGCGCTGAACGAGGACGATGTGCGGAAGATCTGCCGTCTGAAATATGCCGACTGGGGACGCCTTTCCAAAGAGTTTCTGACGGAACTCTATTCCGGCGCGGATGAGCAGGGCGAGGCGCAGAACATTATGTATTTTCTGCGAAACACCAATCTCAATCTCATGCAGCTGCTTAACGACCCGGAGCACGCCAACCTTCCGGCCGCGGCGGAGGAGCGGCGGCGCGCCCGTTTCGGAAGAGACAGTCTCCGCTCACAGCTGGACGAAATGTACATTTCTCCCGCCGTGCGCCGCAGCATCTGGCAGACGCTGAAGATCGCCGAAGAGATCGCCCATATCCGCGGCGGCGCGCCGGCGAAGATCTTTGTCGAGGTGGCGCGCGGCGAGGATAAGGAGAAGAAGGGAACGCGAACCAAATCCAGAAAAGAACAGCTTCTGGAGCTCTATAAGGCCTGCGAGCGGGACAGCGGCGAGCTGTACGAAAAGCTTGCGGCGACGGAGGAGAGCGCGCTGCGGAGAGACAAGCTCTTCCTGTACTATACACAGTTCGGGAAATGCATGTATTCCGGCGAGCCCATCGATCTGGAAACGGCTCTGCGCGATGATACAACGTATGATATCGACCATATTTTCCCGCGCTCCCGCATCAAGGACGACAGCATTGAGAACCGCGTGCTCGTAAAGAGCGTTCTCAACCGCGAAAAAACGAACACCTATCCGATCTCGCAGGATATCCGCAGCCGGATGCTGCCGTTCTGGTCGATGCTGCACGATAAGAAAATGATCGGCGATAAAAAGTTCGACCGCCTGAAACGAAACACGGAGCTGACGGATGACGAGCTGGCGGCCTTCGTACAGCGCCAGCTTACCGAAACGCAACAGTCCACCAAGGCGCTCGCGCAGCTTCTGCAGGAGATCTATCCGGGAGCGGAGATCGTATACTCCAAAGCGGGCAACGTTTCCGAGTTCCGGCAGGAGTTCGGCCTTCTCAAGTGCCGCGAGGTGAACGACCTGCACCATGCCAAGGACGCCTACCTGAACATCGTAGTCGGCAATGTGTACAAGACAAAGTTCACCGACCGGTTTTTCCTGAACATCCGGAAGGAAAACTACAGTCTCAAAAAGGTCTTTGACTGGGATACGCCGGGCGCTTGGAAAGCGGACGGAACGAGCATCGCCACGGTGAAGAAGTACATGGCAAAGAATAACCCCATCATCACCCGCATGCCGCGAGAGGAGAAGGGACAGCTCTTCAACCTGAACATCATGCCTGCCGGACTGGGCCAGCTTCCGATCAAAGCCGGAAAACCCATTGAGAAATACGGCGGGTACAACAAGCTGGCCGGCTCGTATTACTGCGTTGTGGAGCATACGGAAAAGAAGAAACGCGTTCGTTCCATCGAAACGGTACTGCTTTACGCACGGGGACTGTATGAGAGCGACCCGGTAAAATACTGCCGTGAGATACTTGGCCTTGTTGACCCAGTCGTTGTTGCACCGAAGATCCGTATAGATGCGTTTTTGGAATTGGATGGTTTCCGGCTTTATCCGTCCGGAAGAACCGGTGACAGAATCATTTACAAACACGCCTACCAACTTGCCATTGACGCCGAAAGAGAACGCTACATCCGTAATCTGACAAAATACATAGAGCGCTGTGCCAAAATCGAATATCCTGCAACAGCCTTTGACGGGATCAGCGCGGAAGAGAATGTGGCGCTGTACAACTGGTTTGTCGAAAGACTGGAAAGCAGCGCATATGGAAAACTTATGCAGGCTCTTCTTGCCAATCTGAAAGCAAGCGATGAGACGTTTAAAAACATGGATATTCTTTCACAGGCAAAGACGCTGATGGAAATTTTAAAAGCATTTAAGTGCGATGCGCAAATCTCAAATTTAAAGGACCTCTGCGGCAAAGGGAATGTTGGAAAAATTCTGAAAAATGCTTCACTGCAAGGCTTCCAATCGGCCTATCTTATCCACCAGTCGCCGACCGGCCTGTATGAGTATCGTACCGACCTTCTGCACTGAAAAACCATGAGCTGGCGGGTCGTAACGGTGTCCAGCCTGTCCAAGCTGGATTACAAAATGGACTATCTCGTCGTGCGCAATACCGACGGCGTAAAGCGCATTCACCTGAGCGAAATATCCGTTCTGATGATCGAATCCACGGCGGTCTCGCTGACGGCCTATCTGCTGTGCGAGCTGAATAAGCGGAAGATCGACATCATTTTCTGCGATGAGCGCCGCCTGCCTTACGGAATGCTTCTGCCGCTTTACGGCAGCCATAATGCCAGCTTGAAGCTCCGCGAACAGATCCAGTGGAAAGACCCGGTCAAGGCGGCGTTGTGGGCGGAAATTGTCCGGGAGAAGATCGTCGGCCAGATCGCCGTGCTGGAATCGGAAGACTGCACGGAGGCGGCGTCGCTTCTGTGCGGTTATCTGGAGGAAGTGCAGCCGGGAGACACGACGAACCGCGAGGGCCACGCCGCGAAGGTCTATTTCAATGCGCTTTTCGGAAAGGCGTTTTCCAGAGAGCAGGAAAACGCGTGGAACGCCGCGCTTGATTACGGCTACAGCATCGTGCTTTCCACCGTAGCGCGCGAGATCACGGCCTGCGGCTACTCCACGCAGCTCGGCGTGTTCCACGATAATATGTTCAACAAGCTGAATCTGGCGTGCGATCTTGTGGAGCCGTTCCGACCGCTGGTCGATCATGCCGTGCGGCAGATGGCACCCGAAAAGCTGGAGCATGACGAGAAAATGCAGCTGGTGCAGATATTGAACCGCCAGATCCTGATCGACGGCAGCCGCCAGTATATGCTCAACGCGATCCGTATATTTGTAAAAAGCGCTCTGGATGCAATGCGGGAGGAAAACATCTCTTCCGTTCGGTGGCCGGTGTATGAGCTACAGATTTATGCGAATGATGATTTTCTTTGACCTTCCTACCGATACGATCAAGGATCGGCGGGAGTATGCCCGCTTTCGCAAATATCTCATAAAAAGCGGCTTCGTCATGATGCAGGAGTCGGTATACTGCAAGCTGATATTGAACCAGAGCGCAGTGCGCCCGGCGGCGGACGGCATACGCAAAAACCGTCCGCCCAAGGGCCTTGTGCAGATGCTTTGCGTCACGGAAAAGCAGTATGCCGGTATGGAATACATTGTGGGCGTCGGCGAGAGCGACGTGCTCACAACGGACGAAAGGTTTGTGGAACTATGATGCTGGCGCACCCGCTCCTGCGAAGCCCGATCGAGTTCAAGGAAAACCGCGTGCCAGTTCTTATTGTGGAAAACGGACAGCTGTTTCGCCGGCTCATCGGCGATCTTCTGGCACAGGAAAACGGCGAGCCGGGAGAGTTTGCGCTTTCCGAAAACGCCGGTTTGACAGAGATCGGGAAAAACGTGCAGATGACGCTGAATCCCCTTTTTCCAGAACTGGACGGACGGCGTATTCTGACTAAAATTCAGCAGATGGCGGTGACAGCGGCGGAGGATCAGCCGGCGAAAACGGCGGAATGCCTTGCCGCATTGAATGACTACGGCGCGGCGCTCACCGCGGCCGTTCCGTTCAATGTCACGTTTTCCGAAATGGAGAGCGCCGATGATGTGGTAAAAGCGCTCGCCTTCCGCGTGGATACCGAAGAGATGTCCATCCCGGAACAGCTGCTGGAAATGATGCGGCTGCACCGAGAGTGCTTTCGGAAACGGCTTTTTGTGTTTGTGAATCTCAAGTCATTCTTTTCGGAGAATGAAATAACGCTTTTTTATCAATCGGTGTTTTATGAAAAACTGTCCGTTCTCCTGCTGGAGAGCGGACAGAAAGAGCCTGTCAGACCCTGTGAGGAGGTGCGGATCATCGACAAAGACCTTTGCGAATTTTGATTCATGTGCTATAATCGTTTTGCTGCCGCCGGATACTCTGCTGTAGTGTCGGAGTGCTGCTCCAAACCGTAGGAAAACGGCGAGTTTTCCCATTTTTCCGAACGAAATACCTGCCGTTTTGAAATTTGAGGTTTGAGAGTAGTGTAATCCCAAGTGGTAGTAAAACTTTGCGAGATATGTCTCCGCGATCTCTCCCGTTTGAGAGTAGTGTAATCCCAAGTGGTAGTAAAACCGAAAATCTTTGACGATATGCGCGCGCTCGGTTTGAGAGTAGTGTAATCCCAAGTGGTAGTAAAACCGAGCTCCTGGAGAAGTATGGAGCAACCGCGTTTGAGAGTAGTGTAATCCCAAGTGGTAGTAAAACCCGACGCTGACAAACTCGCCGGTATTAATCGTTTGAGAGTAGTGTAATCCCAAGTGGTAGTAAAACATCATGAGACCACCGCTCGCGCGACTATGGGTTTGAGAGTAGTGTAATCCCAAGTGGTAGTAAAACTGGTGTTTTCCCCGGTGGTACTTTTCCTGTGTTTGAGAGTAGTGTAATCCCAAGTGGTAGTAAAACCGACGCGAGCGTTGACCCGTTCATCGTGAGGTTTGAGAGTAGTGTAATCCCAAGTGGTAGTAAAACACAAAGAATCTCGGAAACATCGTAATCACAGTTTGAGAGTAGTGTAATCCCAAGTGGTAGTAAAACAAACGAATGCGATTTCCGCCGAGGTACTCGGTTTGAGAGTAGTGTAATCCCAAGTGGTAGTAAAACTTTTAAAAAGTCGCATGTTTTCCTCCTATAGTTTGAGAGTAGTGTAATCCCAAGTGGTAGTAAAACTAAGGAGGCGGAGATTTGAGCAGCAAGTCGGTTTGAGAGTAGTGTAATCCCAAGTGGTAGTAAAACGGCGCTCGCCCCGAACACCACGAAGGGCTAGTTTGAGAGTAGTGTAATCCCAAGTGGTAGTAAAACATAAAGTGTGCTGGTATGCCGGAAAAATGTGTTTGAGAGTAGTGTAATCCCAAGTGGTAGTAAAACTGCCGTGCTAATATAGGACATGTAAACAAGGTTTGAGAGTAGTGTAATCCCAAGTGGTAGTAAAACAGATCGACAAAGCCGATCTTGACACTGTCGGTTTGAGAGTAGTGTAATCCCAAGTGGTAGTAAAACACAAAGAAACAGAAAGAATCTTGAATGATTGTTTGAGAGTAGTGTAATCCCAAGTGGTAGTAAAACTCGAGGCGGTGATCCGATTCCGCAGCGGGGTTTGAGAGTAGTGTAATCCCAAGTGGTAGTAAAACCAAGCGTATGCATGAATACCAGTACATGACGTTTGAGAGTAGTGTAATCCCAAGTGGTAGTAAAACAAATGAGGGCTTGGCCTTCCTGAACGCCTAGTTTGAGAGTAGTGTAATCCCAAGTGGTAGTAAAACTGGCACTCTTTGATCATCTTTTCCCCTACAGTTTGAGAGTAGTGTAATCCCAAGTGGTAGTAAAACCCCGAAAGACGCGATCATCTGTGAGCAGCAGTTTGAGAGTAGTGTAATCCCAAGTGGTAGTAGTGTAGATTTGGCACCGGGATTGTCGTTGCGTTTGAGCGTAGTGTAGTTGAAAAGACACTTCCGCAAGCCGTGCGGGACGGATGCCGTTCGTTCCGCGCGTTCTCCTTTTTACAATCATTTTACGAAACTGCGGTAACGGATTTTACCGTGCGGCGGTATGCTTACGTCGTACAGAAGGGTTAATGATTTGAAAAAAGGAGAATCTATTATGAAAGCAAAGAAGATTTTCACGCTGGCTATGGCCGCTGTACTGACGCTCGCGCTGCTCGCGGGCTGCGGCGCTGCTGCCCCGGCTGCCGATCCCACCGCTGCCCCTGCTACGGACGCTACGGCGACCGAGGCTCCCGCTTCCGAAGCGCCCGCCGCTCTTTCCGGCAGCGTTTCCACGAACGGCTCCACCTCGATGGAGAAGGTTGTCAACATCCTCGCCGAGCAGTTCATGAACGACAACCCCGGCGTCAGCGTTACCTATGACCCCACCGGCTCCGGCACGGGCATTGAGTCCGCCCGCACCGGCAGCTGCGATATCGGCCTTGCCTCCCGCGCGCTCAAGACGAGCGAGACCGGTCTCACCGGCACGGTCGTCGCGCTCGACGGCATCGCGATCATCGTCAACAAGGACTGCCCTGTGGACGATCTGACCATTGAACAGATCGCCGCCATCTTCAAGGGCGAGATCAAGAACTGGAACGAGCTCGGCGGCGAAGACCTTGCGATCTCCTGCGTCGGCCGTGAGTCCGGCAGCGGCACGCGCGACGGCTTTGAGTCCGTCACCGGCACGAGCGAGGCGTGTGTCCTCGCGCAGGAGCTGACCTCCACCGGCGCTGTGATCTCCGCTGTGGCGGCGAACCCCAACGCCATCGGCTATGCCTCTCTCTCCGCGGTCGAAGGACAGGACGGCATCAAGGCGCTGAAGGTGAACGGCGTTGACTGCTCCGAGGAGACCGTTCTGGACGGCACCTACGCCGTGCAGCGCCCCTTCGTTCTGGTGACCCGCGAGGGCGAGACGCTCTCCCCGGCGGCGCAGGCGTTCTTTGATTACGCCACGAGCACTGCGGCGAACGACCTCATCCGTCAGGCCGGCGCCGTCCCCGTGGCAAAGTAAAAAGCTCAAAACCGCATAGCCAAAAGCTCTCCGGGATCCCGGAGAGCCTTTTGGCTTTTTCAAAAACAAAAGGAATCGGTATGGACAAGCGCATTTTAACGGTGCAGGACATCTCCTGTGTGGGCCAGTGCTCTCTCACGGTGGCGCTGCCGGTTTTGTCGGCGTGCGGCGTGGAAGCGGCGGTGCTGCCCTCGGCAGTACTCTCCACGCACACCGGCGGAGGCTTCGCGGGCTATACGTTCCGCGACCTGACGGCGGACATGCCCGCCATTGCGCAGCATTGGCAGAAAGAGGGGTTCCGCTTCGACGCGGTGTACACCGGCTATCTCGGCAGCGGCGAGCAGATCACCCATGTCCGGCACATCATGGACACGCTGCTCGTGCCGGGCGGCGCGCGCATCGTTGATCCCGCCATGGCCGATAACGGAAAGCTCTATGCGGGGTTTGATGCCGCGTTCGTGGAGAAAATGAAGACGCTGGCGTTCTCTGCGGACATCCTTCTTCCGAATATCACGGAGGCGGCGCTGCTCACCGGCATGGAGTACCGCAAAGAATATGACGAGGCGTATATTGAAGAGCTCACCGCCGCGCTGCATGAAAAGGGCGTCGGCACGGTCGTGCTCACCGGCGTGAGCTATGAGCCGGAGACGACCGGCGTCGCAGTGAGCGGGAAGGGGTTTCGCGGCTACTACCGCCATGCGCGCCTTGCGCGGACTTGCCACGGCACGGGCGATCTTTTTGCCTCGGCGTTCACGGGACTTTTGTGCCGCGGGTATGAACCGTTCCCGGCGGCGGAGGCCGCAGCGGAGTTTGTCCTCGCGTGCATCCGGCGCACCGAGCCGGAGCACTGGTACGGCGTGCGGTTTGAGCCGGTGCTCTATACGCTCGCGGCGAAGGCCGCGGGGATCAATCTTTCGGAATGACCTTGCCGCGCGGCAAAGCGCGTGATATACTGTACTTAATATTCCTCCGGCCTTCGCCGGAGAAAGGGGAGTAACGCCATGATCCTTTATTTTACCGGTACGGGAAACAGCGAATACGCCGCAAAGAAGCTCGCCGCCGCGCTCGGCGAGGAGACAATGCCGCTCATGGAGCGCATCCGGCACAACGATACGTCGCCGCTCGAATCCGAAACGCCGTGGATCGTCTGCACGCCGACGTATGCCTGGCAGCTGCCGCACATCGTGCGCGACCATCTGCGCCGCACGCTGCTCCGCGGCAGCAAGGAGATCTATTTTGTTATGACCTGCGGCGGAGAGATCGGCGAAGCGGGGAAATACGCCGCCGAGCTCTGCGCGGAGAAGTATCTCACGTACCGCGGCTGCGCCCGCGTCATCATGCCGGAAAACTATATTGTGATGTTTGACGTGCCGGATGAGGCCAAGGCGCGCGGGATCGTTGCCGCAGCGGATCCCATGCTTGACCGGCTGGCGGAGCTCATCCGCGAGAGAAAGCCGTTCCCGCAGCCGAAGGTGAGCGCTGCTGACAAGCTCAAAAGCGGCGTCGTGAACAAAGCGTTCTATCCGCTCCTCGTCCACGCCAAGCAGTTCACCGTGAATGAAAAATGCACCGGCTGCGGCCTGTGCGCGAAGCTCTGCCCGACATGCGCCATCACGCTGCACGACGGCCATCCGGTTTGGGAGGATAACTGCACGCACTGCATGGCATGCATTACCCGCTGCCCGGCCGAGGCGATCGAATACGGCAAAAAGAGTCTTGGCAAGCCGCGCTACCGCTGCCCGGTAAAGCTGTAAATATTTTGCGAAAAAGCCCGCCGACCATGCCAATGCATGGACCGGCGGGCTTGAGCTTGTCAAAAAAGTATTTTTGACAAGCTCTCAAACGAGACCCACTTCGT
>OGZO01000452.1_pt1 | contig 30293 bp, 25 predicted proteins | sample 1576721 | NCBI WGS metagenome assembly OGZO01 (sample SAMEA3541516, study PRJEB24748) | human gut metagenome | biome: human gut; feature: human-associated habitat; material: faeces | place: China | collected 2012 | reverse complement strand
AGAGTATATCACTGAACGCTGAGGGTTCGATTCCCGGAGCGTTCTTTTATTTTTACGAATTTTACATAAGAAAAAGCTGTAACGAAATTAATTCATTTCGTTACAGCCCCCTTTTTCTATAATTCAATTGTAAGGTATTTTAATCCACCATATTTAACTTGATAACGATAAATATTATACATAAGTTCTAACCACTCTGTATCTGTAATCTGCTTTTTGCCAATACAATCAATCATCATGTTTTCAGACTTTTTTAAACACTCCATATTCTGAACCCACTTTTTATAATTCTTACTATTCGGCTCCAGTGCCATGTCTATGAGATCATCATACTTCTCATTTACAGCCTTATATATAACTCGAATATTTTCAATTGTAGGCTTTTCGATAGTATCAATGTAATCAAAAAATCTCATATATATTACCACTCCTTTGCATCGAACTACCCACATTATAAACCGCAAATAGTTACCTTGTATAGAAAAAAGTGTCAATTAAGACACTTTTTTGAATATGTTTATGATCTGCTTTTCCAATACATTCACATCAATTGGCTTAGAAATATGCCCATTCATACCTGCTTCCATTGCCATTTTCTTATCTTCCTCAAACGCATTGGCCGTCATAGCTAGAATTGGAATACTTGCCTTTTTTGAATTCTCAAATTGACGAATTCTTCTAGTCGCCTCATACCCATTCATATTTGGCATTTGAATATCCATCAAAATCAAATCATACAAATCTGCATCCACTTCAGACAACCGATTTACACAAGCTAAACCATCCTCAACACGATCCAATATTAAACCACTCTGTTCAAGTATGGCCATCGCAATCTCGGCATTTAATTCATTATCTTCCACAAGTAAAACACGCTTACCTTCTAAGATGGATTTTTCATCAAGAACATCTAATTCTTGATTCAATTCTATAGAATTCGCATCCGCTATTCTATGCTCAAAAGTAAGAGTGAAACATGTACCCTCACCCAGCTTACTCTTGACACAAATCTCTCCATCCATCATATCCACAAGTTTTTTGACAATCGACATACCAAGACCTGTACCCGACACTTTGCCAATCGTTGTATTGTATTCTCTAGAAAAAGAATCAAATAAAGTTGGAAGATAGTCTTCACTCATACCAACACCCGTATCTTTGACTTGCGTTTGAATTCTGACATAACCAGATTTTTCACAATCGAGTTCCTTGACATCAATCGCAATGTGACCACTATCAGGCGTATACTTAAACGCATTCCCCACTAGATTCATTAAGATTTCACGAATCTTAAAACCATCACACAACACATGTGAATGATCAACATCCACACTCGTTGTAAATACGATATTCTTTTCTTGTGCACTTGACTCGAATACGTTCTCGATTTCTTCGACTACAAGCCCGATTTGCTCGGCTCTTTCTTCGACAACCATCTTACCACTCTCAATACGCGCCATATCCAGCACATTATTAATGATTGAAAGTAATAGCTTGCCACTCTGTTCTATCTTATTTTGATAATCCACCAAGATTGGATCTGTCAAGTACTGCTTCATCAACTCATTGTAGCCAAGAATCACATTCATAGGCGTACGAATATCATGCAACATATTGTTTAAGAAATCCGTTTTCGCCTTATTCGCCTCTTCCGCCACAATATACGCCTCTTTTAATTTTGCCTCCTGCATCCGTTCCTTCTTGATCAAATCATCAATGTTTCTTGTACCAATCACCGCCACACGACTACGATCCTTTTTATAAACATACGCAATACGTGTCTGATGATAAAGAATACGATCACCCATTTTAAATTCATAGGTCATTGAAAAATCATCTTGATTTGAACATAACGCATCTAACGAAAGCTGATCTAAGAAATTTTCACGACTTTCATCCGTCACAATCTCATCGGCATAAGCCGGCAATAATGCACACCACTGATTTTCATATTTACGACAAAAATCCGCAATACGCTTACCATTCTCACCCACTTCACGATATGAAAAGATTTGACCACTATCCAACTCCAACAATAATACGGAAAAATATTCTTTACCAAGACCCTCAATAATCTCTCTTTGAAGTTCTAATACTTTTTCCCTCTTTACAATTTCATCAATTGGACGAAAACCCATTATAATCTTAAAATGATTCAAATCCTCATATAGAAATACTGCCCTTGCCCCTAAATTCGAAATTCCATTCTCATCCGGAACAATTTGAAAATGCCATTCTAAAGAACTCTGTTCCTTTAATGTACGCATTAAAGACCCATTTGATAAAATATCCATATAATTTGGACAAGAATCCTTCATCAGTACATTATCATAGAAATATTTTAAACTTTCACTATAACTATGCCAATTCATTTCAGCACAACTCGCATCCTGCTTAATCACTTCCACGGTATCTTGTTTCAAGTCACAAAGCACTAAAGAAGTATAATCCATAGTCAAAGCCGATAAGATATTATTCTTTTCCTTTTCACGAATAAACTCTGTCACATCCGAAATATGTCCATGCAGTATAGAATTTCCCTCTTTCTCTACACTCTCACTTACATAGTGATATCCATCTTTTCCTAACAAACGAAAAACAGAATTGAATAAATCCATCTCTCTATCCTCTGGATGCACCATATTCATTAATTTATTATCAAATCGAGTTTCAATCTCTTCTTTTGACCAACCAAAAATCTCTTGAAATTTTAAACTCACATATAAAAAGGGATATCCATCCTCCAATGAACACCGATGATATCCACCCATACGCCCACACACTTCTTGAATTGTCAAATCATTATCTATTATCTTCATAAAAAATCCCCTAATATCCTTTACTCTATCAAACTCTCAATCCTATTTCAATCCACTAAAAACTATGGTTATATTCCTATTAAATAAAAGTAAACTAATTTGACTATATAGTAACATAAATTACGTTTAAGTTAGATGTATGCGTTTACACTCAATTAAAAAGTACAAATTGTACTAAAAAGTGCAAATAAAAAAGGTACATAAAGTACCTTAATTGCTTCTACGCTTTTTACGACTATGAATATTTTTAGATACACTACGAATATTTAAAATTGGAGCCAAGAAAATGATAATTGGATAGATTTCCAAACGACCAATCAACATCGCAAAAGATAAGACGATCTTCGAAAAATCCGAGAACATGGAAAAGTTTCCCATTGGACCACAAAGGCCAAATCCTGGACCTACATTACCAATACAAGTCATAACGGATGTAACTGTTGTCTCAAAATCAAAGTTATTGAATGAACCCAAGAACAACAATACACCGACAATAATAATGAAACTACAGAAATACGCCATGATCTGATTGACTACCTCTGTATCCATCACTTTACCATCCATTGTGATGGCTTCTACTTTTTGTGGATGCAGTAACTTTTGAATATCCAATTTGATTTTCTTCACAATAATCAAAAGACGACTTACCTTAACACCACCACCAGTCGAACCAGCACTCGCACCACAGACTGTTAATAAGAAGAGAATCATCTTACTAAATTGTGGCCAGACACTATAATCACAACTCGAATATCCCGTTGTCGTTATAATTGAACCCACTTGAAAACTTGCCAAACGAACGGATTTGAATACATCAAAATTATACATGGATAAAATATTCAATGTGATACAAATAATTGAGAATAGAATAATACCTAAATATGTACGCAACTCTTCATTTTTAAAGACCTGTTTGAAATCTTTGATTAATAAAAAGTAATACATATTAAAGTTCACACCAAATAAAATCATGAAAATCGTTATGATCACTTCATAATACGCATTGTTATAGGCACCAATACTCGTGTTTTTAATCGCAAAACCACCGGTACCCGCCGTACCAAACGTATTACATAACGCATCAAACAATGGCATCTTGCCAATCAATAGTAAAATGACCTGAATGATAGTCAATCCCATATACATGGTATATAAAATCATAGCGGACTGACGCATACGAGGTACTAATTTACCAATGGTAGGACCAGGTGCTTCCGCACGCATGATATGCATATCACGATCATTTGACTTTGGAAGTAAGGCCAAAATGAAAACCAAGATACCCATACCACCAATCCAGTGTGTAAAGCTACGCCAGAATAGTGTGGCATGCTTCAAATTCTCAACTTCCGTTAAAATACTTGAACCTGTCGTTGTAAATCCAGACACAGCTTCAAAGAAACAATCCACAAAAGAAGGAATTTCACCCGACAAGTAGAATGGTAATCCACCAAAGAAAGAAACAACGATCCAGGCAAGACCTACCGCAAGCATTCCGTCTTTGGCAAAATAAGAATTCGTTCTCGCCTTTTTACGCATTAAACCATAGCCTAAAACCAAACAAATCCCAATTACGATCAAGTAAGAATCATATAATCCTTCTTGATAAATCAAATCCACAATGACCGGCAACACCATTAAACAGGCTTGCGCAATAAGCACCATACCCAATACGTTACCAATCATAGTCCAGTTGAGTTTATGTATATTATGCTTAAGATAGTAAATCATTGATATCCCTCAATCCTGCAACCCTACTAATAATAATAACCGTATCCGATAGTTGAATACGCATATCCCCAGTTGCTACTTTAGAAACACCTTTATGTGTTACATACGCAATGATAATACCCTTACGAATATTTAAATCCTTAATTGGCACATCAATAAAACGACAATTGTCACGCACTCTAAATTCTAAAGCCTCTACCTTGTCATCCACTAGCTTAATCAAAGATTCAACGTTTGATCCAACCGTATTCTGCATAGCACGAACATACTGCACGATTTGGTTTGCGGTAATAAACTTAGGCGTAATTGAATTTTCAAGACCCAACTTTTCCAACAAGAAACCTAAAGAAACACGATTTACCTTAGGAAGCACATGCGTAACACCATGACTTTGCGCAAACATGGAAATAATGACATTCTCCTCATCATTATCTGTAAGAGCGATAAAGGCATCCATTTCCTCTAATGATTCACTCAACAATAATTCGTGATCCGTTCCATCTCCATGAATCACTGTTGCCTGTGGGAATTTTTCAACCAAGTTGATACACTTCTCTTTATTCAACTCAATAATTTTAACGGCCATACCCAATTCAAGTAACATGCTCGTCAAATAATATGTGATACGACCACCACCAACAATCATAACCTCATTGACTGTACGATCACTTAAAATACCAATCTTAATAAAGAAACGCTCTAATTGCGTTGTTGAACCCGTTAATGTAAGACGGTCATTTTCATAAATCACCGTATTTCCATTTGGAATGATGACTTCACCATCACGCAAAATCGTCACAAACAAGACTTCTGTCTTAAAACGACGATTGATATCAACCACACGCATATTTATAAGTGGGGAATTTTCTGTTACCTTAACTTCAGCAAGTTCAATTCTTCCCTTCGCAAAAGACGATACTTTAATGGAATTTGAGAAACGAATCGCACGCAAAATTTCACGAGCCGCCGCCTGCTCTGGATTGATACTCATACTCAATCCCAATTCATCTTTAATCAAACGAACTGTATTATTGTATTCTGGATTACGAATACGAGCAATGGTATGTCTAGCACCCAATTTTTTTGCCAATAAACAACAAATAATATTCACTTCATCCGTTGATGTAGCCGCAATCAACAAATCACTCGAAGGTACACGTGCTTCTAATAATGTGTCTAAACTAGCCCCATTCCCTTGCACACCAACAATATCTAGTTGATTCATTGTACTTGATAATACATTCGCTTTATTTTCAACCACTGTAATATCATGACCTTCTTGATTCAATTGTTTCGCAATCGCAAAGCCAACTTTCCCATCGCCAACTACAATAATTTTCATATTTCCTCCAAAAAAAATAAATTCCGATACGGAATCTATCTCAAGTATAATACAAATCAATATTAAAAACTAGTGATACAGAAAATATGTTCAATCTCCTTGCATTTTCAATTCATAGTGATATACTAGGCTATGCTGGATAATCAAATTACCCTTTTACCGCTTATCCAGCGTTTCCTATTTCTTGAGCTGATTTACCCGATCAGCTCTTTTTTTCGTTTTACAATCGAGTATAATGCCCTTAGAAAGGTGCATGGTACGATACAAATGGAAAGTAAAGAAAATGCTGGTACAACCTTTAGGATAATTCTTCCTTTACAAATAGATCCAAACCCATTTGTTACAAGATCTAGGGCTTGATGTATCGACTGCTCGAAATGGACAAGAAGCCATTGATCAATTCAAAGAATCTAAGCTTTACACTTTTGATTATATTTTTATGGATATTATGATGCCAATTAAAAACGGTCTTGAAGCCACTCGAGAAATTCGTGTTTTGCCACGAAGAGATGCGAAAAGCGTACATATTCTTGCGATGAGTGCCAATGCATTTGAAAGTGATATTCAAAAATGCCTAAAAGCAGATATGGATGGACATATCGCAAAACCAATCACTATGGAACTATTAAAAGAAAAATTAGCGAAATGAAAAGGGTGAGATCACCCTTTTAGTCTGCATATGGCTTTAAATAATCTGCATTCAAAATTAAAATCTTATTATCGACTATACGAATTACATTCTCTTCTCTTAATCCACGCAAAATACGGTTGACACTGTTTCTTGTAGAAATACCACAGAATCCTGCAATATCATCATTTGTGACCTGCATATCAATCAATATACCTTCCTCATTTTCTTTTCCAAACAAAGAAATCAAATTATAAAGAAAGGCATAGATAGCGCCACTCTTTCCATTCATTGTCATACATTTTTGGCGATATAGAGCTCTTTGTAGATTCTCACGATAGTATGCCTCAACATATTCTTTTAATTTTTCATCTCGCTTTACAGCCCTTGAAAAATCTTCTCGACTTACCAAACAAAAAGATGCCTCTTCACTTTCAACACGAATTCTTATACGATACGCAACATCTTCACGAAGTGTGTCACACATTAACGAAAGAAGATCGGGTCCTTTGGCATAAGTTATATTATATTCACGTCCATCCTCTAAAATGGAACTCACCTTTACGACACCTTCCTTTAAGAAAATCATCTTTTCTAAACCGCACATTATAATATCATGGTTCTTTTTTGAAACAATTGGGACTTCCGTCTTTTCCAGATATTGAAGCACATAGTCACAATTCATCTTCGTCACCTCTATCATTATTTCCATTGTATCATACTTCAGTAGAATCTTGTTAGCAATTGATATTTATTATATTACGTGTTCCTTATATATACAATTTTGGACAATTGTTTTTGTATAATACACAACAAGATGATATACTTATTTTTGCTGGATAGCGTGTCCATAAAGTAATTTGCATATCCAGTTTCCTATGAATAGAGCTGAATTATTTGCCACATCATCTAGTTCAGCTCTTTTTTCATTTCAAAATCCATGATATAGTAAACAAAACTGGTTGTAACCAACTCATGATAGTCTTTCTTATAATGACCAGTTTTAAGAGTCGACATCCCACATTTTAAGTCGGCTCTTTTTATTTTGCATGAAAAAAGGCGGATTATGCATCCACCTTAACATCTACAAATTGTTTTAAATACTCGACATCCAAGACCATAATTTTATTATACAATGTGCGAATAACATGTTCTTCTCTTAAGCCACGCAAAATACGATTCACGCTATGTCTTGTAGAAATTCCACAGAAACCCGCAATATCATCATTTGTGATCTTTAGGTCGATCAAAATTCCATCACGCGCTTCTTTTCCAAACATTGTAACCAAATAGTATATAAATGCACATACAGCACCATTCTTGCCATTCATCGTCATTAATTCTTGTCTTGAAATTGTTTCCGATAATTTCTTACGATAATACATATTCACGTATTCCACCAATTCAGAATGTTCATTTAATAATTGATTGAATAATTCTTTAGAAACACAATAAAAACTAGCTTCATCACTCTCAACACGAATCATCAATGAAGAGAATTTACAATCAACAACTGCATCTTTAAACATAGATAAAATATCAAAGCCTTTTAAATACGCAATATTAAATTCACGTCCATCACGCATTAAAACACTGACCTTCACAACACCTTCTTTTAAAATATATACATTCTCATCATCCATCTTTAAAAATGTATGTCTTCTTTTACGAATAACAGGCACTTCGTGCTCTGTAAAAAAGTCTAAAAATAATTCACGCCCCATAATTTAAATCACCCTTTGTCAATATGATTTATTATAACACACTCCATCTTTTGATACGTTAACAAATCGCACAGTAAGAAAAAGAGAATAGACCTAAGCCTATTCTTCTATGAGTTCAAATCGATATTCCTGCTTCACATCCGGATACTTGTCATGATCTACTTTTGACACAAACATTTCATATGGACGAACAAAATACTTATAATCCCCATATAATGCTTGATAAACCACCATCTTCTCTTGCGTTTCCGTATGCATCGCAACACACAACACTTTATAAGTGTTTCCTTTAAAATGTCGATATATTCTATTTTCTAGTACTTTCGAAAGTAAAAAGAAATAAACAATATGTTCGGAGTAGCACAGAGCCTATGTTCATCGTATGTGAGGAGTTTTGTTCACGATTCTTTCCTTTAGACAAAACATTTACGTGTACAATAGGTTCATAGTCGTGTTTTGTACACGTTAGAATAGAAGAAAGGTAATAGTGTTTTGTTTATGCAGAGAGTTTTCTTGTGCTAAGAGTTTTGTACAAAGCGAGGAAATTCAAGCAAAGAAATATCTAAAGTCACAGCAAAGTCTTCTGATTCAAATAATCTTGATATTCTTCGTCAAGGTCAAAGCTTACTGAAAACTTCTTGCCTATAAGAAAGTCAGAGCCTCCACCATCTCTATCACTGACTAAAGTTTCATCATCTACATCTTTTTGTACATATTCAGCCTCAAACATGAGATCATATAGTATTCCATATCGTTCGACAATAGCACATTCAATTGGCATAGAAGTTAATGTTTTATTCGTTTCTTCTATGGAATCTGGCATAGTCAAAGCGTAGTTGTTCAATTTAGACAGCTCATTCAACACAAAAACGTATTCTTCCTTAGTAATATACATTTCCAGACCATCATTCTCGTTTAAAGATGTATGCATGTAGGGAAACAATTCTAACAATAGACTTTGTACTGTTTTTGCATTAAAAATACTTGGATATAATTCAAAGCAGTTTACACGTTTCATGATTCGTTCACCTCCCTTTCAAGCCTATTATAGTGAGTGGAAGTTGTCTTGTACTCGACCGAAATGACGAGAACGGTCGGTGAAAACGAAAAAGTATAAGTGAGGGCATAAGAAAAAGCAGGACGAACCTGCTTTGATTGTTTAATCCCTATTTTACGACTGAGTAGTTGACTTGAGATAAGTCGATGACGAAAGCGGGACGCATGCCATTCGCATTGTTCACGTCGTAGTAGCTCAAACCGCCATACCTAGCAACAGTCAGCCAGCTAAGCAGGACAAAGAAGAACACAAGCATAATTGGGAGAAAATCACAGCTGTTGTTCATCATGATGCAGTAACTCATACTGAGCAGGTTTTGGTAAGAGATGCTTGGACAGAGCCTGGTATTACACAATTCCGTTGTGGAGGTTGTCTTCAATTGTTTGATACAGCAGATGCTCTTACAGCACATCAAAAATCATACGTGATGCAAGGAGATTATTCACATACCGGAAGTTCAACAGTGGATATAAAAGCACCTACTTATCACCCCGCTGAATACGAAACTCGCACTGTCGTAGACAAAGAAGCGTATGATGAAACGGTCGTAACAGGATACAAATGCACAATCTGTGGTGCAACAAAATAGAAACGCAAAATCAGAAGCTGATTAGCTCCTTTTTTCGTATGTGATGAGAGGCACTCTCACAAGATTCGAGCATAGAAAAACAGGACCTGTTACGATCCTGTTGTGTTTTTTTGTATTTTACTGTATCGGTTACTGAACTTTTTTAAAATTCCAGCGTTGCGCCAACGTTCCATTGTCATACCACAAACTTAAATATCCATATCCATCAGCCTTTAATTCACACCCACTCAAATCAATCATAAAATTAGGGTTACATGCAGACGCAATCCTATATCCTTCACCATATTTTCTTACAATCCATTTTTGCGCATATGTTCCATTTTTTTCATATAATTGAATTCCTTGATTACTTTGCGCACTTGCTGAATTTAAGTCTAAATATTTTCCAGTTTTTTTGTTTTTCAACATAACATATCCAATATCATCATGCTCAACTTGCCATAAACTATATTCAGAACCATTATCCTTCTTTAGTAGTACAGGATTGCCTGAATCATCACTATCAAATCGTGGAGAAAAACAATAAGATGATAAATTATCCATTACTTGAAAAAGTTTATATGTTCCATCTGATAAAGCATTTTTATTTTCAACTGCAAGATTGTCTCTATTGATTTCCCAAGAAGCAACAATTGTCGTATCCTCTGTAATGTCATTTCCCCCATTAAATGCATAATACACACCAGATTGCGGCTTTGTATACCATCCATAAAACTGATATCCTTCTTTTGTTGGTGTTGGTAAACTTCCGACTTGGCTTCCTTCTGTTATTGTTCTAGATGTTTCAGAAACCGTACCCCCATTTGCATCAAAAGTTAAAGTGTATTGCTTTTTCCATTGAGCGTAAACTGTTAAATTATTAGGATTTACATAACTAGAATCTTTCCAATAATTTCCATTGTTTATACATTTCCCATTCGAATCGTAAACTATATTTCCATTTTCAGGAGCGTCATACCATCCAAGAAACTCGAATCCTTTTCTAGTAGGTTTCAAATAATTTATATCCCAACAATTTCCAGTATCGAAACATAATTTTGTATCCAATACTTTCGAGCTTCCATCACCATTTATTAATCCACCGTTAGGATTAACAGTAAGAGTATAAGTGTTTGGAATCCATATTGGGTACAAGTCTATCGTTGTATTATTCTTTTTAAATTCATCCAACACTCCACAGTAATCTGCAATATCTTCTACTTTACTTAATCCTTTATCGTCTCTTATCTCTTTATTTCCATTTTTTCCGACAATCCATGTGTTAGGTTTTGCGGTATATCCATCCTTTGTTAATCGGCTGACATCTCCTAAACCGAATTTAGCATCATAGCTATTTCCATATAAATGAACACTTGTATAAGCAATATCTTTTCCACTTACATCATAAGTAATGTTATCAAAATGATGCCATGTCTGGGCACCATCTGCATGGTAATTGATAGTCAGTTTATTTGTATTGAATTCAAAGAAAATTGGAGCAATTAAATTATAAGGATTATCATGTCTTGTCCATAAGTGATTGGTATCAACACCTATACGCCCTTTAATGGATGTATTAGCACATGAGTTTATCCCAACAAAATGATGACCATCTGTGGCTTTTATGTTTTTAAATTCATATGTGTCGCCATAATTCAATATTTCTCTAAAATCACTGACGTTTTCCGCTTTTAATATTCCATTTATATAAACATCAGCCGAACCGTAATTATGACGTTCATTTTCCTGCACTCCATCTAGAATTGAATTCATGTCTAGTTCATATGTGTATTTATTACTTCCCATGTTGAATGTAAGTCTATCTTCATAGTTTCCACTATAATTTGTATTTGTATTAGCTAATGAGATATTGAAATTCTCATCAAAGCTTTTCATGTCAGCTGATTTTATGTTATCTATATGAAACGATCCTTTATCAAGTGAATAGGAGATTTCTTGATTTTTGTTCTTTAATTTGTATCCGTTTTGGGAACTTACACTGACATCTAATTCAGTCTGTGCATCCATTTTACCAGTTACGGCGAAGGAACCTTTACCACTATCCTTATCAATACCAACTTCAGACGGGATTGTTATCGTATAACCAGACGTATCAGTTGTCTGCTCATTAATAGCTTCAGCTTTTACACCATCCGCATCACCACAGGCAATTGATCCTAAGATTAAGAAACCACATAATGTTATAAATTTCTTCATGTTTTTCATCTCATTCCAAATACCTCCTTACTGCCTACATTGAACCACAATTCAAATACAAACAATTTCCCGTCATCTTCTTGATAGACACAAACATTTTCCCTGCAAATCCAAACAAAATCCCCGCAATATTCTTTTAAAATTAACCAATCATAATCAAAATATTATACTTGATACGGTTTACACCGACGTAAACTCGGTGAAAAGCGGGAAATTGTTTGGATTTAACGGGATTTTGTTTGTTTTCATAAGGTGTAAACTTTTTCTCCGAGATTTTGTTTGTATTTATTCAGGATGTGCTGCTTAGGAAAGAAAGAATGATAAGAGGAATGATGAGAAGGATTTTCGGAAGAAGCGAACATAATAAAAGGACTGCCTAAACAGTCCATTTATACTATATATTCTATTTTTGTTTGGCATGTTCGTCAAACGCTTTTGAAAGGATTCTCTCAACGTCCCGCAATTTGTTGTGACTTAGTGTACTCACAGTAATTAGTTTTTGAAAATACATTAGTAAATGCTAAAATTATATTATAAATATATATGAAGGAGTTATAGATGTGGTACGATTTAAATAAATGGATTCTAGGGAATTTATTTTGTTTAAAAGAATACGAGCCCGTAACAAGATAAATCTTAGAAAACAGAAACATAAATGGATACAGGTTAACCAAATATAAGAGATCTGATAAAGTAATCTTTGAATTTATAAAAATAGATATACAAAACCCACCTTAAGATTTTGTAGAACAAAAGCTGTCTAAGACGTATAAGAGGTGCCCATCATAAATGATGAGTGCCTTATCTATTTATTGAAACATTTCACAAATAAAGTTTCATTCTCTTTTAATTTAAAACTTAATTCATCTGCTCGATAAATTGAAGATTCAATAAATTTAATAAAATTATAGGACATAAACATTGGCCAAGACATCGCATTTATCTCAATAATACGCCATGTTGGATAGAGATCATATCCCGTTTTAAAGTTTCGCGTATAGGGTACATAATCGTTCGTTAAATCAAATAAACTATTTGACACAACCTTATATTCCCCTTGATTCATTTCTTCTTTACGCTTACTTAACCTTTCTCTTAAAGCTCTACTTGAACTAAACTCTGTTTGTTTATCCTTAATATATTCTTCAATGCAATCAATCAATGGTTGAATTTCATATACAGCACATTCAAAAGTGCCATCTTCATAAAATGTAGCTTTTTGTTGCTTCATTACCCGCATAAATGATATAGGTACTTCCCCATCTGGAAAAATTTGATACCAGTCCCCACGATTATTTTGTATTTTAACTTTAAATGACATATTTAGCTCCATAAAACAAGGAGAGACATAAATCTCTCCTGTAATAAACTAGTCTTCTTTACGAGCATGTTTACCAGCAAATGCAACACCAGCAAGTCCTAATACACCACTCAATGCATAGAATCCTAATGCAGTTTGAGCAGCCGTATTTACACCATTTGATTTTTTAGTGTCAACAATGGTTTTAACATCAACTGACTTATTTACATCTGTTTTATCTGTTTTATCTGTTTTATCTGTTTTAGCTGATTTATTCAAGTAATCACTCAACGCTTTCATAGCTTTTGCATGATCTTCTTCAGCTTTCGATAAATATGTTTGAGCCAATAAATATCTGTTGTACTTAGTGTTGTACTCAACATTCTTTACTTCTAAATCCACTTTCAAGGCTTGAGCTTTATCAACCTCTTCCTGTAAAGCACTCAACTTAGCTTTTAAAACATCATCTTCAACAGTTGAAATATCTGCTTTAGAACCATTGTTCAATACATCTTCCAACACACTCTTAACATTCTTCAATGGAGCAGCTTCAGCATCTACTTTAGCCTTTTCATTTGCAGTTGCTTCGATGTCGGCTGTCAATGCTTCGATGTTTTCATCTGCTTTCGCCTTTTCAGCTTCTTTAGCAGTGATTGTATCCGCTAATTTTGCGATGTCTGTTTCTAATGATTCGACTTGTGCAGAAGCTGTATTGTATGTATCAACAGCTTTTTTAGCTGCGTTTCTCAATGCATCTTTCTTGCTCAAGTTTTCTTTAGCTGTTGCCAAGCGTGCATTTGCATCATCTGAAGCAGCTTTTGCATCATTGAATACGTCAGATGCTTTCTTGTGTTCATCTGTTGCTGTATCGAATGTGTCTTTTAACTGAGCTTTTCTAGCCTTAGCTTTTGCTAAAGCATCTTTTGCATCTGCTAAATTCTTTTCAGCTTTTTCTGTGTTTGCTGTCCAGTTGTTGATTCTATCATTCAAAGTATTCACTTTGTTCTGAGCTTCTTTAGCTTGAGCTTTTGCTGTATCCACATTTACCGAAGCTGTTTGACGTACATTTTCTTTAGATGCTAACTCTGCTTTTGCACTATTCAAAGCGTTTTCTGCAGTTGCTTTAGCTGTCTTTGCTTCTTCGACCTTTTGATTAGCTGTTTTTGTGTTTTGTACAGCTTGGTTGTAAGAAGCCGTTGCCTGATTTACACGATTCTGCAATCCAGCACGTTCGTTTTCTTTTGCAGTTTTCTGATTCTGTAAAGAAGTTAATGCGTTTTTCTTAGCGTTCAACAAGTTAAGTGCATTTGTTACAGCCGTGTTGTCTTTAGAGTCTGAGCCAGATGCGTTGTTAACAGCATTCTGTAAAGTTTTGTGCTGAGAATCTACAGATTTTAAGTTGTTGTAGTAGTTATTGAATGATTGTTCAAATTCATCAACAGTCATTTGGACTTCATCATCAACGCCCATTACTTCGTCTAAAAACTCCTGACAATGAGCTGTTGAGAACCGTCCGTTTGTTCCAACTGCAAAGCCTGTAATTGTATATTGTTTTTCAACAATGGTTTGATAGTGACCAGTCTCTGAGAATTTGTGATTTCCAGCTAGATATTCAGCCTTTTCCTGATCATACCAGCCACGGAACGGACTTCCTGCTGTATTTGCGTTTCCGTAACCCCATGCAAGATTTTCTCCCGTAGCATATATACCAGCGTGCTCCATATTTGATTTTGCATGATTTGCATTTACTTGTGCAATTGCTGTAAGCCACATACTAACTTTTAATTCAGATAAGCCTTCTTTTTTACGGATTTCATTACACTCTTTCATATAAGCAATAGAAGCTTGCATGTTTTCTAAGCTTGTAGCGTCATCCTTTTGTCCCATTTGAGTATAAGCCGCTAATTTACCTTCTACTGAATTATCAACTTTGAATACATAATCAGCCAAATCTGAACATCCAACAGAATCAAAATATCCTTTACTTCCTTGATTCAATCGAGCCAATTCCGTAGCATACTTCGCTTCAAAGTCAGCTAAATTCTTTTTAGCCTGTTCCAATGGAGACATTGTCGAATTAAAATCGTTTAAAGCCTTGTCATAAGCTGTTTGAGCTTGATTTACTTCATTCTGAGCTGTCTCAATCTTAGCATTTAATTCTTTGATTGCTGCTTCGTTCTTTTCTTTTTCGGCGTTTGCTGCATCTAAAGAATCTTTTGCTGACTGTTCTTTAGTTTTTGCATCATTCAACTTGTTTTGAGTGTCTGTTACAGCCTGCTGAGCATTCGCTAAATTTGTCTCGGCAGTTTCCTTTGCGGTTTTTGCGGTTTCATAAGCTAAGTTTGCAGAAGCTAATGCGTTTTCAGCATCTGTTTGTTTTTGTTGGGCAGTCTGTAAATCTGCTTTTGCGGTTTCTAATTCAGCTTTTGCAGTTTCCATTCCATCTGGATCTGTCATAGAATCTAATAAAGCCTGAGCAGAATCTACAGCTGTTTGTTTTTCTGTTACTTCAGCTGTTGCACTTTCGTAATCAGTACGAGCCTGATTTAAAGTATCTTCTTTAGCCGTCAAATCACTTTGAGCAGCATCTAAAGCCGTTTGAGCTTCATCAGCTTCCTTTTGTGCTGTATCTGTTGCTTCCTGAGCTTTTGCAGCATCTTCAGTTGCCTGATTATATTCTGTTTCAAGTTCTTCAGGGGTTTTCATAGCTGCTAATTGATTTTGTAAACCTTCTAATTCAGCTTTTTTGTTAGCCAAATTGACTTCTGCTTCATTTTTAGCCTGTTCTGCTTCTTGAGAAGCTTTTTGTTCCGCATTCAAATTGACTGTCATTTGAGCAATCTTAGCTTCTAAGTCTGCAATCTCATTTAATAATGGTTGCAAGCTTTCATCAATTACACTATTCAAAGTATCGTAGCCTGTCTGTACTACTGTATTTTGAGCAGTATAAGCCTCATTTGTAGTTCCTACTTCTTGTTTTGCAGCCTCTGCCTCAGCATTTTTTGCGTCTGCTTCTTTTTGAGCAGCGTCCACTTTTTCTTGTGATTCTTTAATCTTTTCTTCTAATAATTCTTTCTGTGTTTTTTCAACTTTGACTTCTTCTGACTTCTTCTTTTTCGGCTGGAGCTTCTAGATCTGCTGTTGCACCCTTTGCGAACACACTCATCTGCCCAGCTTGCGTAATCACCATACTAGCTGCTGCTAAACTTGTTAATGTTTTCTTGTTGTTCATTTTTTTACCCTCCCCTTTTCTTACTATAATCTTCACTTTTGGAGCATTTCATTTCTCTTAATTTTTTGGAAAACCTTATAGCTTCTTCTAAATCTCTTTTGTTGAATTCTTTCATATTTTTTTAATGTTTCAAGAAATCTCAACTCATTTAAAGTTATTTTTTCCATATAACATACTCCCTAAGTATCTACATGAGACATTATAATATCTTCAATACATTCGGTCAATTCTATTTATACTAACTTGCTTTAAATTTGATAAAGAAGTATCTCCAAATTTATTTACAAAAGTATAAATATTGCGTTCATATTCACAAATCTTGTGTACCATGTCATAGCCTGATTTATTTTCTAAAACATCTGTGTGATAATTACTATTCTATTGACTCGTTCATTACTTGTTGAGTATTTTGCAAACATTTGTTACTATTAATTCGAAGAGCAAAATATATAAAAAAAGGGGCTGTAACGAATAAGTAGTTTTTATTACTTATGGAGTTCAACTTCTTTATTTTTACGCCTTTCAAAACAAACAAAATCCCGATTACCCCCAAATACCATCTCAACCGTTGCGAGTTTGTACATTTTGAGTTTTGTTCAGGAAAAAATGTTTGGACAAAACCCCATTTCGAAGCTTCTGAAAAACTCTCCCATTGAAATCGAACAATTATTGGAAGGTGTTTTGTATGGATTCCATCGGGAAAATGTTTGTATCTGCACAAAAAAAGGATTGAAACCACTCCTAAAGGTCGATATCCAGCATGATTGGACAGTGATCTGAACCTAGAATATCTGTTAAGATACTTGAATCTTTAATTTTACTCTTTAACTCAGGTGATACTAACCAATAATCCAGTCTCATTCCAATATTGTTCTCTCTTGCCTGACCTCGATAACTCCACCATGAATATTGGATGGTTTCTGGATACAAAACCCGATATGTATCCACTAAGCTGCTTAACAGATTCTCTTTAAAGCTGTCTCGTTCTTCATCAGAGAACCCTGCTGTACCTCGAATCATATCAGGATACGGAACATCAATCTCATCATTAGCTACATTGAAATCACCGCAGACCAATACTGGCTTATCTAAAGACTTTAAGTGGTTTCCAAATGCTTCATCCCATGCCAATCGGTAATCTAAACGCATCAAACCATCGCCTGACGTCGGTGTATAGACGGTTACAAGATAGAATTCTGGATATTCCAGAGTAATGACGCGACCCTCATCATCGAATTCAGGGATATCCATACCGTATTTAACGGATAAAGGTTCCTTTTTACAGAGAATCATGGTACCACTGTACCCTTTACGTTTGGCACTGTTGATGTAGTGATACGGGTAATTATCCGTACATAATTCGATTTGTTCTGGCTGAGCCTTCGTCTCCTGAATACATACGAAATCTGCATCTAGTTCATCCAGAACCTCCGTAAAACCTTTCTTCATCACAGCTCGAATCCCGTTCACATTCCACGAAATAAGCTTCATAAAGCAACACCTCCTTTTTCTTGTCAAGTATATGTTATTACACTAAGCTTAGATAATTCCAACAGCTGTTCCCGTCACGAAACACAAACAAAATCTCGGCGAAAAGAGTTTACGCCGCCCCAAAACAAACAAAATCCCGTTGAATACAAACAAAATCCTGTTGCATACAAACAAATTCTCGATTAACTTTAAACGACCTCTCCAATCATCATGAAGATTCTTGAGTTTTGTTCAGGAAAAAACAAATGAAGAAAACTCCTCTTCGAAGCTTCTGAAAACCCTTCTCATTAGAATCCAACGGGAAAATGTTTGGATTTGCAGCAAAAAAACAAGCAGTAGAAATGATGATCTACTGCCTTTTGTGTTTATTTTGTTTGTTTCTTGTCTTTGATTTCCTTCTTGTACTTGTAGTAAGTCGCTCTAGGAATGTCGAGTTTTTTAATCAGTTCAATATCTGAATAGGTTCCATCGAATGATTTTGAATACTGCATAATCTGCTTCTTCATATCCTCAGCCTTTGGGATGTTATAAACAGCTCCTTTTACTCCACCGATTTGAGAACCGTTCTTCTTGGCTGCCATTAGTGCAGCTCTTTTTAGATTGGACGACATTTCCTTGCTAAATCTAGCCTGCTCAGCACAGCACTTTAGACATCGTATGATATACTCTTTAATCCGTCTTTCAGGTGGTTTGACGTCCATAGCCTCAAATAGTTTCTTGACAAACGAAAGATTGCATTCAGGTGTATTGATAAAATAAATGTCAATGTGTCTGAAAAAGCATTCCGCATAGAATTCAAAGAAATCCTCTTCATTTCTGAAATCCTTTAACGTCATGAAATAATCGCAGAAATATATCGTACTCCTGCCTTCGATACGTAAAAGATACTCCATCAGTTCATCCGATTTCACACTAACCAGCCGTATATCATGATAAAGTTCAAACAGATTCGGCATCGTCTTTCCATTCTTTTTTTCTTCTTCTGATGTCTTGAAATAATATCGTTTCATGGCTCTATTATATTCTATTTTTTAAACCATGACAATTATAAGTCTGTAAAAAAATCTATATTTAGGTGTTGCGTTTCTGTACTTTTGTTGTTATTATGATTTTAGAAAGTACATATTTAGTTATATTCTTTATAGACTTTGTAACGTACAACACACTTTAGGAGGTATGGCTTATGGAAGGAAATAGAACAAACAGCAACAAACTGCATTTTGGTATCTACAATCATGTTCTGACTGTAGATGGCGATAAATTAGTAACTCGAAAACTGATAGTTCTCAAAGATGGAAAACTTCCGGTTGCTTTCACGAATTTCGACACGTTTGCAGGAGGCTCAGGAGCCCCTCTGAAACATCTGGACAGCAACGATGGACCTCAGTACCTGTATGTATGCAAGTTTCTCAATTATGTATTCTTTGAGAAATATTCCATTACAAAGCTGACAGATATAACAGCTGAAATGCTCATCTCTTTTTTAAAAGGCTATGGTTCATGCACCCTGCCAAATGATGATGAAAATACATCCAGAAGCAAGTCCTCAGTAAACAGGTGTGTCAATTATGTTCTGAGCTTTGTACATGAACTTGAACGTCAGAATCACAAGACAAAAGTAGACTGGAAGAAAATTTACAGGAAAGTCAAGAAAATCAGTACAAAGGCAAGACGTGTCATAACGGAAGAACAGCTTGCGTTTGAGATTCGATACAAGGAAAACATCAATGAAATATTCAGGGATATTACAGAAGAAGCTTTCCAGATCATTATGCAGGTGATTATAGACAGGCATACAAACATTCTGATGCTTGCTGCTCTGGGTGCTTTTGCAGGGCTGAGACCTTCGGAAGCCTGCAATGTACGCCGAGAAGAATACGGTGGAATCTTTTTCGAACTGTTTGGCGATGAAATCTACAACATCGAAATCGACCTGACAAAAGAAGTCCGTCTACGCAGTGACGATGTGCCTGTTGGAGGCAAAAAAAAGCACAGAAGACAAAAGGTATATCCAGCATTTATCGCTGAATTTCGAACGCTGTATGAAATCTATATGGAGTTTATTGAAGGAAGAAAGTTTGAAACCGATTATGGTCCATTAACAACGAATCAATACGGCAAAGCTTACACATATAATGCCTATTTGTATGAATTCAAAAAGGTCATCTGCGAAGCCAGAGAAATAATGATTCACAGTAACAACCCGAGCACACAGCTTTACGGGCATATGCTGTACACTCATTCATTGACTCCGCACATATTCAGACACTGGTTTACGGTAAAGCTTGTTCAGTTTGGTGAACAGCTTCCTACAATCATGAAATACAGAGGCGACAGAAGTCCAGAATCCGCCAACACTTATCTACAGAACAAGAGCGAGCTTATCAAACAGCTTGACAGTGTTGAAGATGAAATCTGGAGCTATAACACATGGAGGGTAAATAAAATTTATGGTCAATCTAACCCAGAAAATCAAGAATCTAGCACTACAGAATAACATTCCCTATCAGGACTGCACTGCTAAACTGACGGAGTATTTCGTTTTCAACAACTGGTTCAACGATATCCCTAAAGTCATAAATAAAGAACTTTACATCTCGGATGAGACATGGAACAACCATGAAAATGAAATCGTCAGCTACTTCAGCTCGTTCAACAAAACCTCTGAGCAGAAACATGAAAGGCTTTTCCAGATGTTTGAAAAGGAATTTCCTGAAACTTTTGAGTATTTCAACAGATTCAAAAGAGATGTCACTGTTGACAGAAGCTCTGTTGTAGGTGTTCTGGATTTTCTGCTTTATTACCTTCCTGGTGAGATTGCTTTTTCCAGCAGCAACGAAATCAAGTATCTGTTAAATGACGCATCAGAACATCTGAAAAGATGTGATGCTGAAGTGCTCGTTTTCTTCATCAACTGGCTGAGCGAAAGCCGAAGTATCCGAACCGCTTTTAACGGACTTTATCAGGTGAACAACTATTCAAAAGCCAAGAACAATGAAGCATACGACCTGAACTTCTATCTAAATGTTCTTTATCATATGCTGAATGCTGACTACATTTCAAAGAATCAGATGTATCTGAAAGCAGCCAAATCCAAGGATTACATTGATACATGGCTCTTTATCTCACTGCATTTTCTATGTGCTTTGAGAACTACGGACTTACTGCGTTTTCCGCATCCTAAGCTTGCCTATTCTCCTGAAGAAGTATTAGAGAAAGTCAAAAAGGGCGAATTCACAGATGAAGATGCAAAACGTACACTGCTGTCCATAAATGTGTATTTAAATGCGGTCCAGCTGACGCCAAACAAGACGAAAGACTACTCTGGAATCTCAACCATTCATTTTCATGTACCTTCATCTCTGGAAGTGCATGTCGGTACTCTGTTCGCAATTGCTGAGGCACATTTTCAGCTGTCTGGAGCCGATGAAAGCCAGCCGCTGCTTCGAGTTATCCGTGAATACAGAGATATTAAGAAAGCGATGGGCGATGAGATTGCAAATCTGTTCATCAAATCCAACTTCCACTGTCGTCAGGCAACCAAGTCATTTCTTCAGATGATTGAATACCTTACAAGAGATGTGATTGCATCCAACAATGATTTCAATGTAAAAGGTTATGAACTCGCATCCAGAGCACGTTCACACAAAGGAAGCTTTACAGAATTTGCGAATACGACACGAGTATACCTGCAGGACCAGAAGATGTCTGGATATACTGCTGATTTTGTTGCACATGAATTGCTGGAGCGTGGTGTTCTTTCAAACATTGCTACAATGCTTCTGAAAATGCTGTACAACGATAAATTCGAAGAACTTGGCGTAGAGAATCAGACAAAACTGATAAAGGAACTGTCTATGTCTCCTTTGGAAATCGAAAACTCAATCGGCGTCATGCAAAGAGCGACGAATCAATCCAAACAGACGGCAATCGAAATCATCAATGCTGCAAACAAACAGGAGATTCTTGTCATTCTTCACCGTATCGGGAACGACGAGGCACTCTCTAAAACCGAAGGAAGTCTGTGCATCATGTCTGCTATGAAAAAACAGTGCCCTTTTAAAGAAAAGAGCACATGTATTGGCTGTCAGTATGAAGTATCGACAAAAACGACCGTATTCCAGCTGGCACAAATGTCACTGGATCTTAAAAGCCAGTACGATAAAGCAACCACTCCAATTGAAAAAGACCGATTAAAGACAATCGTTACTCAAACCATTCTGCCTAAATTACAGGATGTCCTGCTATGTATCAAAGAAAACTATGGAGATACCGAATTTAGCATTATGAATAATCTAGTAAAGGAGTTAACAGCAAATGAGCAACAACAACGACAACAACATCAATAGAAACAACATCATCACATCAGTCATCATGATTCCCGAACTGAATGAATTTTCCTATAAAGAAGCTAAAAGATTATTTCTTAGCTACAAGGAAAAAGGCGTTATCACAGGCGGGTACTTTGATGACAAAAGCTGGAGTGTAACGGACGAATACGCCAATTACGGATTGAACTTTGATTTAAGGAACATTGACTGTGATACCTTTCTGAATACCATTGGTATCACAAAGCATGAATACATCAATTACGTAAAAACATATACGATATTCAAGTTTGGAGAACTTGCCTTCACAACACTTCGGGATTTTGTTGGACAGCTAAAGCATTTCATCGCATCCTACGACTTTAACAAGCCAAGATTTGTTGATGATTACTACTACAATACATGTAATCAAATCTCAGAGTTCTTTTCGCTTATTAAAATCAGTGATGATTCGATTCAGGACAGTCTTTTAAGAGCCTTGGAAGATGTTCAGGATGATTACAGGAAAAGAGCCCCAACACATCAGAGGACACTGGCTTCCTTCGAATCCTATTTCAAATTCAACGACATTCTAAGCCGGTTCTGGGAAGAATCCACTGATGAAGATGAGAAACTGTTCTACTTCCCTGTTTATTTGTGGTGGAATCTTTCTGGTGTTCTTCCTATGAGACCTCGTGAGTTTGTTCTGACTCCAAGAAACTGCCTGAAAAAATCAGGTGATTCATGGACACTCACAATCGTCAAAGACAAATTAAAAGGAAGCAACAGGAAAGTATCGTATAAGATATCTACAGATTATGAAAGGGTTACGTACTCCGTTCCTGATAAGTTTGCCGATTTAATCAGCTGGTATCTGGAAGCTACGAAAAAGTATTCTGATAACGAACTGTACACACTATTTATTGCTGATACGCACTATAAAAAATGGGACAGATGTATTCCCTACAACAGCCGTTATTTTACCTACCATAATCTTTGTACCTGCCTTAGATACTTTTTTGAACAGATTGTTTCAGAAAGATATGGATATCATATCGTTTATGACAAGTCCCTGCATAACCTGACTTCAAACGATATCGAATACATCTACCTTGGTGATACACGACATCTGGCCATGATCAATATCGTCATGGAAGGAGCTCCTCCTATGATTGCCTCTATTCTTGCAGGTCATGACAATACAAACATGACAGCATTTTATTTCAGCAATGTAGCTGAATATGTGGAATGTAAGGCAAGAAGACAGTATGTAAGGATGATTCAGGGTAAACAGACGTATTCAATCAGTAAACGATACAATCAGCCTTTGCTTGCCAAAAACTATATACCTCTTGGTGACAACCGGTTCTGCTGCAATCCACAGGTGGCAGAACACGACTTCTCGTACTGCCTGAATATCGCAGATGACAATGGATATATAGGCAGCTGTGAAAAATGCATCTATTACAGAAATTCAGGAACGAGCTTCAAAAAGACAGAAGAAAACATCCGAAACGATTTGCAGATTCAGCTGGCCACGCTGAAGGATATCGTCCATGAATACAGAATGCATGAAAAGAATAAAGAAGATATCGAACAGGCAGTTTTAAAGCTTCAAAACGCCGAGTATTCGTACAGACGATTCAAGATGGAACAGATGCTGCTGGAAAACACAGAAAAAGAAGAAAATGAAGGAGATGACTAATATATGGCACGACCTAGATCATTCACAGAAGACGAACTTATTGCTTTAATCAACGAATATTATCTGGAATATCCAAATCAGATGATTAAAACATCAGACCTTGAGCGATATGCAAAGACTCATGGACGCCCTAATTTCAAGGCGTATTCCATTCGACGCTGTGCAAAAGCTAAACAGTATATCGACCAAATCAACGCCAGTAATCAGGTGACATTGGAAACGACAATCGTCACATGGAGACAGCTTGATGTCGATGCTTTTCTGAATCTGAACCGTTCAAGAAGTGACTTGAAAAATGCTCTGATTCAACGTGACAACTATTATGGCGAAGTATGCCGCAGCGCTGGAGAATTTCTCAGGGACAAAGAGCATTTGGAAGATAAAATCAGACGGATGAAATCTGAAATCAATGATTTAAAGAGTCAGATTGCTGAATTAGAGCAGATGAATACCAATAAAATCAATCGGTATTCACAGGAAATGCTTTCAAAAATGAAGAAGGTTCTGGATACGTATGTTTATCCAGATATCGCAAATGAAATTCTGAAAAAAGAAGGATTGGACTCTTTGTTTGGCCTGTACGTCAACCCTAAAAGTGTTGAATCCGAGATGATTACTCCTGAATCAGTACTTGAAATCAGCAGTAATCAAACCACCACTTCAGATGAAGACGATACAGTAGATTCTATTCAGGATTTGATGGGAGGATTTGACGATGAGTGAGAAAAGAAATTTTGCTGAAGAGTATCCCGAATTGTTAGAAAAATGGGATTTCCAAAGAAACACACGAGATCCGTATAAATTGGGACCACATAGTAACATAAAAGTTTGGTGGACATGTGAAAACGGACACCATTTCGAACGTTCGATACGTTCTATGACAAGTGGTTATACTACATGTCCAGAATGTAAGAAACAATCGTTAGCAGTTATTTCAAGCCCAAATTTAATGAAATTTTGGGACTACGATAAAAATACACTTGATCCTAAAACAACTTCTTCTAATAGCAATGAAGAAGTCTGGTTTAAATGTCCAAATTGCGGTTATAACTGGAAAGCAAGGATTTGTGTACGTAAAGATAGAGATAAATGTCCTGTTTGTGAAACAAATATGACTATATGTGAAGGCATAAACGATTTTCGTACAGTATATCCTCAGCTTGCACTTGACACCTCAGACGAAATGAATCCAAACATAGATTTAAATACACTTGGAATTGGTTCTCATGTAAGGCTTCACTGGGAATGCCATATATGTGGATTTGAATGGGATGCACCTGTCTATTGCCGTGTACACGGTCCTAAAGATAACTACAGAATCACTTCTTGTCCTGTCTGTGCTAAAAATCAGAGAAAAGATGGATATAATGTTGATTACCCAGAGCTAATACCTTTATATTCTCCAAATAACCCAGTCCCCCTTAAAGATGTACGTGGCCGATCAGCAAAACTTTTATGGGTTTGTCCCACACATGGTGAATTTGAATCAACTCTTAACTCGATGATACGAGCTGTACAAACTCAAAATAATGGATGTCCTTACTGTCATGGTAATAAAGTACATCCTGATGAAAGCTTTGGCGTACTTCATCCAGAACTTGTAAAGGAATGGGACGAGTCCAACGAGAAAACTCCGTATGACTACACAGAACATTCAAGCTATATAGCTACTTGGCACTGCCCTGATTGCGGTACAAAATGGGAGGCTGGCTTAGGCACTCGAGCTAGTGGCTATGGCAAATGTCCTAAATGCTATGGCAGTCAGACATTCAAGGAACGATATCCAGAACTTGAACAATACTATGCAAAAGATAATGATTTACCTTTTGAAAAAGCTGTCATTTCAGACACAACACCTCGAAACTGGATTTGTGAACATGGGCATGAATTTGAAGATTCTTTCTATAAAATACATAAAAGAGGATACAGGTGTCCATATTGTGAAAGCGTCAAAGCTCTTCAAGGGTTCAATGATTTTGCTCATTTTCATCCAGACCTTGCACAGGATTATGACGTAGAAAAAAACGGTAATAAAGCAAGTGAAGTAACTGTTTCCAATCGGCTTGTTTACTTTAAATGTAAAGAAGGTCATTCATTCAAACGCTCAATTATTCAACATATCCAATTAAATGGTAAATGTCCTGTATGTAATAGAAGACTTCTTCAAAAAGGAGTCAATGATTTGGCAACGATTTATCCTGAAATCGTTTTATTTTGGGATTATGAAAAAAACGAAAAAAGGCCAGATGAGGTGTTTGCAACTTTACCTAATAAATACTTTTTCGTCTGCTCGAATGGTCATCATTTTGAATGCACATTAAAAGAACTTGTAGAAAACAATTTCCATTGCCCTGTTTGTGAAGGTAAACGTGTAGACCCAGAAAAGACTTCACTTCAAGCTTTAAATCCTAAACTTGCTTTAGAATTCTCAGCAAATAATGATTCCACTGCAGATCAAATTCCATTAGATACTAGCAAAAATGTATTATGGACTTGTCCTACATGCGGTGATGATTACTTATTTCCTGTTAATGAGCGTAGCGTAGGAGATAATTCCTGCCCGTATTGCACTCATAAAAAAGTAAAATCAGGAAATAATGATCTTACAATCACAAATTCTCAACTTGCTAGTGAATATTCTCCTAAAAACAAAAAACAAGTAAATGAAGTTGGAGAATGGCAAAAGTATGAAGTTTTCTGGATTTGCCCAGACTGTGGTGCTGAATATCGCTATGTAATTAGTGAACGCAGTGTTGGTGACGATTCATGTCCTGTATGCGCTAATAAACGAATTGAACAAGGCATTAATGATTTGGCTACAACAAATCCGGAGATTGCAGCATTGCTTTCTCCAAACAACGAGCGTAAAGCAGATACGTTATTGCCTAGCTTTAAATTGAAAGTAGCCTGGATTTGTCCTACTTGTAATGGGGAATATTACGCACCTGTAGAAGATATGGTCAATGGACTTGCTGAATGTCCTTATTGCAGTAACCAAAAGTCTTTAGCTGGATTCAACACATTAAAAGCACTATATCCTGAGATTGCAGGCTGCCTGAGTCCAAACAATGATTTTACGGCTGATGAAATCTTACCTACCAGCATTAGAAATGCTAAGTGGATTTGTCCTACCTGTGAAGGCGAATACTCTGCATCTGTAGAAGATATGGTCAATGGACTTGTCGAATGCCCTTATTGCAGTAACCAAAAGCCTTTAGCTGGATTCAATACATTAGAAGCACTATACCCAGAGGTTGCAGAACATCTAAGCCCAAACAATGATTTTACAGCTGATGAAATCTTACCTACTCGCTATAGAAGTGTTAAGTGGATTTGCCCTACCTGTGGTGGAGAATATTTAGCATCTGTAAAAGATATGATTGAAGGAGTTGCTGAATGTCCTTATTGTAACAATCAAAGACCTTTAGCTGGATTCAACACATTAAAAGTGCTATATCCAGAGATTGCAAAAGAAATGAACCCTGATAATGAAAGGGGTCCAGATGATGTATTGCCAACCAGTTCATATATAGCTGAGTGGACTTGTCCTACTTGTGGCTATACGTACAAAGCTTCTGTACGAGATAGAGTTGCATCAGGTGATTTATGCCCAGCCTGTGCTGGTAAAAAAGCTCAGGCAGGTTTTAACAGTTTATTAGACATTTATCCTGAAGTGCAGGATGAGTGGGCTGAAAATGAAAACACCTTGCTAGGCATCTTCCCAGACGAGATTCTGCCAACAAGTACTGCAAGAGTCTGGTGGGAGTGCAAAGACTGTGGACGAAAATATTTACTCAGCGTCAACATGTGGGTAGAGAAACACATTCGTGGAATGACTTCCTGTACATACTGTAGCGGTCTGAGAATGCGTGAGACTCACATCCTGTTGTAAGCAAAAAAAGAGTATGAATTCTTCTTGAACTCATACTTTTTTTGTGGGTTTTGTTCATTTTTAACAATTTTTGCCTGAATTTTGGTTTTAAGTTATCATGGGGGTTTTGTTCATTTTTTTCAAAATTCCCCATTTTTTTGATTTAAGTTTACATGGGGGTTTTGTTCATTTTTTGTACAAAACCGCCTAAAATTTTTTTTCAGTTACACTTTCTACAGATGTGATCAGCTACAACCACTATTTCGGATGGTATGGCGGAAAAATGGAGGACAATGGTCCTTGGATGGATATGTTCCATGAAAAACATCCAGATTTATGTCTAGGTCTATCTGAATATGGTTGTGAAGGTATTATCACTTATCATGGACCTAATCCAGCCTGCAAAGACTACAGTGAAGAATATCAGGCATTGTACCATGAACATATGGCTAAAGTATTGAATGATCGTCCTTGGATCTGGTCAAGTCATGTATGGAATATGTTTGACTTTGGATGTGCAGCACGTGATGAAGGTGGAGTTAAAGGTCGTAACAACAAGGGTCTAGTCACAATGGATCGTAAGACAAAGAAAGACAGCTACTTCATTTATAAAGCATATTGGAATGCAGAACCAATGGTACATGTATGTGGAAGTCGCTATGCACAAAGAGCTGGAGAAACAACTCAAATTCGTGTGTATTCAAACCAGCCAAGTGTAGCGTTATATCTAAATGGTGAATTGGTACAGGAATTAAGTGCCGATAAAGTATTTGTGTTCAATGTAGCATTAAAAGATGGCTTCAATACAGTATTAGCTGTTGCGGGTGATGTAAAAGACAGCATTACATTAGAAAAGGTTGAAAAAGAACCTTCAATTTATGTCTTACCTGAAGTAAATGAGCGTGCAGAAGGTGTTAAAAACTGGTTTGAAGCCGTTGGAGATATGGATCTTAAAGCTCCAATGGAATTCCCTGAAGGAATGTACAGTATCAAAGATACGATGGAAGAAATTTCTCATAATAAAGATGCCTTTGCGATTGTTCAAAAGGCAGTTAAACTTGCGACAAACTTCAATATCGCACCTGGTGAAGGTATGTGGGATATGATGAAGGGTATGAATATGGAAAATATGCAAAAAATGGCTGGTAGTCTAGTTCCAGAAGGATTTATTGAAAGCTTAAATGCGCAATTGATCAAGATTAAGAAGTAGAGGATAAGCAGTATGATTGAAAAAAATAATGTTCGTCCTTTTGGGTTCAAAGATAAAATCGGTTACATGTTTGGAGACTTTGGAAATGATTTTACATTCATCTTGTCTTCAAGCTTTATGTTGAAATTCTATACAGACGTTATGGGTATTCATGCAGGCGTTGTTGGTGTGTTAATGATGGCTGCAAGATTTGTGGATGCCTTCACGGATGTTGCAATGGGCCAGATTGTAGACCGTTCTAAGCCTACAAAAGACGGAAAGTTTAAACCATGGCTTCGACGTATGTGCGGTCCTGTTGCGATTTCTAGTTTCTTGGTATTCCAATCTGGATTTGCGAATATGCCGTATTTATTCAAAGTTGTTTGGATGATTGTAACTTATATTTTATGGGGAAGTATTTTCTATACTTCAATCAATATTCCTTATGGTTCAATGGCTTCTGCGATTTCAGCAGATGCAAAAGATCGTGCAAGTTTATCAACTTGGAGGTCAATCGGTTCCACATTAGCTGGTTTAGTAATTGGTGTAGGTACTCCATTGTTCGCATATGAAACAGTCAATGGAAATACTATATTATCTGGAAATCGTATGACAATTATTGCTGGTGTATTCAGTGTTATGGCTGTGATTTGTTATATGTTGTGCTTCAAGTTAGCAACTGAACGTGTAGAAGTTCCTCAAAACAATACAAAATTTAACTTTGGTGATTTGATGAAGAGTTTAGTTACAAACCGTTCATTGATTGGTATTATTACAGCTGCAATCTTGTTACTACTTGTAATGCTTACTATGCAAGGTATGAATGCGTATTTGTTCCCGAATTTCTATGGTAATGTAGCTGCTCAATCGGTAGCTGCATTAGCTGGTAGTCTTGTTATGTTAGTTGTTTGTGCACCATTAGCTACAAAGTTATCTGCAAAATATGGTAAAAAAGAATTAGCTATTGGTTCATGTTTATTTGGTGCTGTTGTTTATTTGATTTGTTGGGTATTAAAACCAGAGAATCCATATACATATGTTGTATTCTATATGGTAGCCAATATTGGTGTTGGATTCTTCAATATGGTTATCTGGGCAATGATTACTGACGT
>OGZO01000409.1_pt1 | contig 31394 bp, 31 predicted proteins | sample 1576721 | NCBI WGS metagenome assembly OGZO01 (sample SAMEA3541516, study PRJEB24748) | human gut metagenome | biome: human gut; feature: human-associated habitat; material: faeces | place: China | collected 2012 | reverse complement strand
CCACCCGTGCGCTGAAATCGACAAGGTACGGATAGGAATCGATGGGACTATAGGAAGTAAAAAAACAAATCCCGCCAAGTACCTAAGTGCTTGGCGGGATCGTATAGGTCGCTTTTCTGGCGGAGAGGGTGGGATTCGAATTTTTTATATATCTATTTGATAATATTTGATATATTTATTTTGATAAATGTGAATGGTACTCATAAAGGTACGCAAGTAGTATAGAACGAAGAAGGACTACCCCGCAGCAAAGCATCCATCTTTTCCAATCCTGCTGAGTCTCCTGTCTTGTGTCAATGTCAAAAGGTTGGCGAGCTGCCATTTGGGCAAAGAGATGGATATGCCCGGAAGTAGATTCTACAAAGCCATGACATTGAGGGAGGAACAGCACGCTTTTTGATTTAAGGAAAACGTGGTATGCCCGAGGCATAGAGCGTGTAGGATTTTGTGGTATCCCTATCCAGGTGACGGAGAGGAAGAAAGGTGTTTTGTTCGCATCTGCACCCAGCCCGACGCATGGAAAAAATTTCAGGTAAGCAAGCGAGTAGCCCAAAACGGAGCAGGCATGGCTGATTATATCTTGAAGCTCTTCGACAGGGAGCTGATTCGATTTTCCGCTAAGGATACCGGTGATATTCCTGAGATCTCCATAACGCACATAGATCAGGATGCTCTGTCACTCATGCCGCTTGGAATGGAAGTGTCGGATAGGGGCCTTGCCCGTTGGCTGAAGCACAGAAAGATTCCCAGGAACAGAGCGTACATCCATTCGTTTCTGGCAAAGACCGGTCTATCTGCGAATAGCACAATGGGCATCATAGATGTCAGCAAGGGGCTTTCTCTCAACGACAGCTACTGGGTTGTACGGGAAGGGGATTCCAAAACCTTTGACCAGTGCAATCTTTACGACAATAAATTCAGCGAGTTGTTAGCCAATATTGCTTTTACCGGCTATGGCAGCTCTGTTCGTACATCTGTAGTATCAAGTCCTGAATTCACAACGAACGGTATGCTTCCGAAGTGCTGGCGCAGGCAATCTGGTAAAATATACCTTTATAAAGGTGGTACCGTAGGGGCATCAAATACAGGAAATGAGCCCTATTCAGAATACTATGCATGGCAGATTGCCAAGATACTCGGTGTGAATGCAATCGAGTATAATATCGCCAAATGGAAATCGAGACTTTGTTCAAAGTGTGAAATTTTCACCAGCAAGGATATTTCATTTGTTCCTGTGGGCAATATTGTGAAGCAAGGAGGAATGCAGGCAGTCATCGATTACTATGGAACGCTTGATTCTAAGTATAGGGACATGCTGGAGGATATGTTCGTCTTTGATGCTGTCATTGCCAATACTGATCGCCACTTTGGAAACTTTGGTTTCCTTGTGGATGCTGCAACGAATACTCTCAAAGCTCCTGCACCATTGTTTGATCACGGGAACTCACTATTTAATTTTGCCTCTCCCATAGAAATAGAGAGTAAGGATGTTTTTATTAATTTTTCTAATGTCCAAGCACCAGTGTGTTACAGTAACTTTTTCTCTGTAGCTAAGTCTTGTATGAAGTCAAGACATCGTGAAGGATTACGGCATCTCCTAAACTTTAAGCTGAAGAAACATCCTCGTTATAACCTTTCTTCAAAGCGTTTGAAGTATATTGAAATTGCCGTACAGAAGAGGGCATCACTGCTACTTGAAGGGGAGACTCATAGCGAGAGTGAACTGAGCTTCTGGTAGACGAATAGAGAATGAGAAAACATTTGAGGTTTGTATTAGAATAATGTCCTTCAGAAGCAGACATGCAAGTAGCGTTACAAGGATTCCATAGAAGTTCTTTATGATCCGAAGAGACGGTTCAAACTATGGAAATCTTCTCTCGATCAGGGAAAAAGTGGTGTAGAGCGAATTTTTAGCGGAAAAATCGGATAAAAAATGCTGTCCCCTCTCCTCAAACTGCTAGTCAGCTATGGTGCATAGGTAAGCTTTGAAGGCTCTCTGTTTACATGAGAGCGATACTTTTGTGATATAGTTTTCGTCAAATGAGAATAAAAAAGAGCATAGTATTAAGCTATGCTCTTTTTTTATGTATAAAATAATTCGGACATACATAATATGAAGTTTTACTCTTCAAGGTCTCTGTTCTTAAGGTTTGTAACACTCAACCATATAGGGGGTATGTAATACTAATATAATATATTAAAATAGTAAATTTATATAGGAAATAGTTAGATTGTTTAAATATCAAAAATAGTAACTTTATATGTGGAATAGTTAGTAATTGTTTAAACATTAAAACAACAACTAAATATACTGATTGAATGTTGAGTATAGAGAAGCAATTGATTTAACAAAAAGCAATATGGAATGTGGAAGTATATTTATCCAATACACTGCAAACATGTCGTCAGCATATTTGCAGAGTATTGGCTCATTATTGTTTTATGTTCTTTGTCTAAATATGAGGTGAAAACATGAAAAACAAAAACGTACAGTATCTGGATAATATCAAAAATAGTGTCAATGAGTTGTTAGACTTCTATACAGACAATCATCGTAAAACATTATCCATCAGGTTTGATGTTAGATATCCTCAAAATTATACTGGAGATACCTCATCAAAAAATATATCTGATTGCATGGCACATATGGTCAAAAAGTATAAACGTCGTAAATGTGATCCGTACTATATTTGGGTACGTGAACAAAACAAAAGTGATCATCCTCATTACCATTGTTTGTTCTTGTTAGATGGTACTAGAGTTAAGACTTATAACCATGTCTTTAAGAGTGTTGAGACAATTTGGAATTCTACTCTAGATATAGATAGAGATTCAAAAGGATTGATAGACTACTGCACGAATAAATCCAATAGGGATTATAATGGCAAAATGATTACCAGGACATCTGATATTGAAAAGTTTGATTCAAGATTAGATGAGGTGAAACAGCAAGCTTTATATTTAGCAAAAGCATATACCAAAGGTCCTCTCTATGATGGACAGAGAAACTTTGGCATGTCACGTTTACCTAAAAATAAAAACATAGATTCTCATAATTCTGATAATAATTAAGGGGATTATCATGGATACTCAAAACAAAAAATCTTATAGTTTTTCAGTGCAGCAGTCACCAAATTCTGAAAACGAACATACTGCTATCGTATCTGTATCTCTCTGTGATGGTACGATGACAGTATCCAACTTTGGTAGTGCAAATCAGGCTACAGTGAATTCTTACAACACAGTCGATATTATCAATGCTGCTAGAAATGATGCTCAGACAAAGATTCAAGACCAGATGAATTTCATGTCGTCTCAAACAGCATATCATCCATCAGTATCTACGGCTCAGAAAGATTCTACATATCCAGTTAATAGCAATTCTAGTACAACAGCGTTACCACCTTCTCAGAATAAACATGGAGGTGGAAGCAAACTGGCTAGTGAGAAACAGAAAGATTTTATAAAGCAGTTGGCTGATAGAAAGCGTATACATATAGATCAGTTGTGTATGGATATGTTTAGCCACGGTAGTAGTAATATGACAGGTGCTGAGGCAAATGAGATGATCAAGCATTTAAAAAGAGCCTAAAGGCTAGATAGTATAAAAAGGGGAAGGAGATGATCTTTTCATGGGTTCTCTCCTTCCCTGTAAAATTCATCAAAAATTATAGAGAGTATTTTTATTGAGTTTTATCATCACAGTATTACGTGAGAAAACCTATCTGTATAAGATCAATTTTATCCTTGCAAGAGGATTCATCTGCATAATATATTTTCATATTATTTGTCTTTATATCGTCAGAGAAAAATATCATCCGCTTTCCTTGACGAATGCTTTATCAAATTGATATGTTTTATCACCTTGGAACCCATTCTTGCTCTTGCTATAGTTTTGCCGTTGACTAGTAAAAATATTAAGATGATAGGTGAAATTTCTCGAAGAACTACTAGGCACAGATAGAGCAGCATAATTTATATGCCAGCACGCAGTTATATAGCCATCGATCTCAAGTCTTTTTACGCCTCTGTGGAATGCATGGAGCGTGGTCTTGATCCATTGACTACTCACCTGGTGGTAGCTGATCCTAGTAGAACAGAGAAGACCATTTGTCTGGCAGTTTCTCCCTCATTGAAAGCTCATGGCATTCCAGGTAGAGCACGCTATTTTGAAGTCATCCAGAAAGTACATGCAGCCAATGCGTTGCGCAGACAGAAAGCTCCACGGAGGAGATTCACGGGAGAATCCTCAGATGCTCTTGAGCTAGCTGCTGATCCTTCCCTAGCCATAAGTTATCTGACAGCTGTGCCTCGTATGGCTCTTTATATCAAGTACAGTACTAGAGTTTACAGTGTATACCTGAAGTATTTCTCACCAGATGATATCCATGTTTACTCTATCGATGAGGTCTTTATCGATGCTACTTCCTATTTAAAAAATTATCGTACATCCGTACATGAACTCACTAAGAGCGTCATTCTTGATGTGCTACGCAGCACTGGTATCACAGCTACAGCAGGTATAGGCACCAATCTCTATCTGGCAAAAGTGGCTATGGATATCATGGCCAAAAAAGTAGCAGCAGATGAGGATGGTGTGCGTATAGCCTGTCTGGATGAGATGTTGTATCGTCAGCAGTTGTGGCATCACACCCCCTTGAGGCATTTCTGGAGAGTTGGCAGAGGATATGTCCAGAAGCTAGAAAAGTACGGCATCAAAACGATGGGAGATATTGCCCGCTATTCCATCCATAGCGAAGATTTACTCTTTCGTCTGTTTGGGGTGAATGCAGAGCTGCTGATAGATCATGCCTGGGGTTATGAACCGTGTACGATGGCAGATATCAAGGCATACCAGCCATCTTCCAGGAGCATAGGTTCAGGACAGGTGCTGCACTCTCCCTATGAGGTGGAAAAAGCTCGTCTGGTGGTCAAGGAGATGGTAGACTCGCTTGCTCTGGATCTGGTGGGCAAGCGTTTGGTGACGGATCAGCTGGTACTGACGGTGGGGTATGATATCGAGAGTCTGTCTCCTGAGCGTGGTTATACCGGTCTGGTGATTACGGACAGCTATGGACGACAGCTTCCTCAGCATGCACATGGTACGGTCAATCTAGGCCAGTCCACATCTTCCAGCAGACGGATGACACATGCTGTTCTGGAGCTTTTTGATCGCATCGTGGACCAAAAATTGCTGGTCAGGCGTATCAACCTGGTAGCAGCCCATGTTTTGCATGAAAGCCAGATAGGCAAAGACAAAAAGCCCAGGCAACTCGATTTGTTCACCGATTATGCTGCGGAGCAGAAGCGGGAAGAGCAGGAACAGGGACAGCTCCAAAGAGAACGAAAGAGACAGGAGGCCATCCTGAAAATCCGTGAGCGCTATGGCAAAAATGCCCTGCTGAAGGGCATGAACCTGGAAGAAGGAGCGACGACCAGGGAACGCAACCAGCAGATAGGAGGGCACAAGGCATGAGCAACAAGTACGATGATATCATCAATCTGCCACGTCCTGAGTCCAAGTATCCCCGTATGCCCAGAGCCAACAGAGCTGCCCAGTTTTCCCCCTTTGCTGCCCTGACAGGACATGAGGAAGCCATTCGGGAGGCAACCTATTTGGTAGAAGCGCTCTCCAGCCAAGAGGAACCGATAGATCGTGGGGTAGAGTCATGTCGTCGATATGCTTCTGCTGGGAGGAGTTCTCCGAGAGCGTGTTTGGAAACTCACTCCACCGATAGTAATGTGTTTCAATCTTGCCTTGCGTCCATAGGAGCTATCGACGAAAAAATACTGTACTGATGATAAGTTGCGACACATCGATTCCAGGGCCATTGCTACAGCCGTATTGAAAGCCTCTGTGTGTACAAGGTCACGGCCATAGCCTTTTCTTGTGCAGGCCGACTACGGAGATTCAGTCTCGTAAATTGCAAGTAGAAATATTTACACTTATCTATTTGTTTCCTTTGGATTTTTCAATTTAAAAGTAACTTGCTTTTTTTTTCTTTTGAGATATTTTCAAAAAAACTCACAAGATGAGGAGGTGAGCATTATGCAGGATTCCTTTGACGATATCCGGGAAGAAAATAGACGGGAGTGTGAAATTGCTTCGGTAGAAGAATGGGCCGTATGGCGTGAAGGGGAAGAAGGCTTCTAAAAAATGTTAAGAGCTTCTTGCATCTAAGCAATGCAAGAAGCTCTGCTATTTGGGAGAATGCGTAATGAAAAAAATCGCTATTACAGTAAAACCAACAAATGATTGCAATATGCGCTGCAAACATTGCTATCATGCGGAAGAAGGTTTTGCCTCAGAGCAGATGCTGCCAGAGTATGCACAAAAAATTATTGATATTGCTGTCAAAGAATTTGATGAAATAAAGATTGTCTTTCATGGTGGAGAGCCGACATTATGGGGGAAATATAATATTCAATCCGTTCTTGATTACGAAAGAAAGATAAAATATAAAAATCCACATATAAAATTCGAAAATTCTATCCAGACGAACGGGTTGTTGATAGATGACGAATGGATTTCCCTTTTTAAAGACTATGGAGTCACTGTGGGCGTCTCTTATGATGGCCCACATAATTATATTTTAAGATCACATTCAGATGAAGTCTATAAAAATATTCAAAAATTAAAAGAAAGTGGAATTTATTTCGGTATTCTATGTGTCGAAAGCAACAAATCTATTAATAACTTTTCAGAAACATACGAATGGTTTAAACGTGAACATATAAATTTTAAAGTTCTTGCTCTATTTATGAGTGGGGAAGCTATACATCATAAAGATTTAGAACTAGATATTGATGTGTATGTAGATAAGTTAACAGAAACCTATAAAAAATGGCTTCACGATAAAGAATGCACAATACAAATGATTACTTTTGAGGACCTATTGAAGGTTGCTGATAAATTGTATTGTTTACAATATGGTGGATCATGTATATATAATAGGATAGCGCTAAATCCGAATGGTAATTTGTATCCTTGCGGAAGACCATATACGGATGATTTTATATTAGGAAATATTAATACTATTGGAAGTATAGCGGAAGCTTTTCAGACAGCGCCTTATCAACGATTAGTTTCCATAAGTGAAGAAAGGACTAGGCAGTGTCAGAAAAAATGTAAATATTTTGGTGTATGTAGAGGTGGATGCGTTTCTAGTGCTATTCTAGAAGGCTCATTCGAAAAAATTGATAATACCTCCTGCGTACGAGCCAGGAAATTGTTATCACGAATTTCAGAGATTAATTCGGATATATATTCAAAATTTGATAAAAAAGAAGACCTTGAGCTTTTGAATCCAAAAGCTATCGAGATAATGACAAATGTTAGGCTAGGAAAATACGAATTTACGCACTTTAAGAGATAGCCTTGCTACGCTTTTCTGGAGTGAATTTAGCGTTTGCTACTTCACTCCAGAATGTTTGGATAGGAGGCAATCGAATGCATCATATCTATTATTTTAATATAAATTACTACTGCAATAATAAATGTATATATTGTTTTTCTCCATCAACAGAAAGAAAAAAAGGATATATTGAATTTCACAAAATAGTTGATATCTTTAAAACAGTAGAGCTTAATTCTGATGATAAGATTATTATTAATGGTGGAGAACCCACTCTACATCCTGAGTTTTATGCTATTTTAGAGCATGTAACATTGTTTCACTCTGATGTTGTAGTTTACAGCAATGCTGTCAAGATTGATTTGTCTAGTCTCCCCCCCAAAAAAAATATTCATTTTGTGATTCCGATTCATGGTGAAGAATCTACACATAATATGATTACAAGAAATAAGGTCTCATTTCTATCTACTATAAATAATATACGTGCCTTACAAGAAGATGGACGAAATGTTGAAATAAAGTTTATCTTGAATAAAAATTTGTTATCGAGTGGTTTTAATATTATAGATTTTTTATATAGATATAGACTTAATCCAATGACTATTGTTCTTGCTAGGTTAAACAAAACAAGAATATCAGAAAAAAACAATGTTGAGATACCAGATTATAGAGATCTTAGACAATATTTTTATTATTATCCCATCTCTGCTCTAAGTGAATTTGCAGTAAAAACAATTGATCTTCCCCCATGCTGTATCGGTATTGACTCTCAAAAAATACATATACCTGTTCCACCATTATTCTATTTTACTGACTATCAATATGTATTAAAAAAATGCTTATATAACAAAAAAGTTAAAATAAATGATAACTGTGTTAACTGTCCCCATGTGCATCTATGTGACGCCCTAGAAAAATCATACCACACCCTCTGTTGGCAAGGAGAGGGGTGGAAAATGAAAGCTGAATAAGAGAATGTCCGACATAAATTTTGCTCGTGTTGGCTTTCACCAAAAAATGCAACCCAGAGTCAGATAGACTAGGTTCATAAAATTGACGTGGTAGCAACAGTAACGAGTGCGCAGACTCCGATAGTCCTTTAGCTAGGCAAAAGTCCGCTCCACTACCTAGGGGCGAACGGGATTCCTTTGGCCTTCGCATATTTCTTCCCTGCTTGCAGCAAGTGCCATCCATGGATTTGCCATTGCGCATCGACGCCGACTTTCACCCTATATTCGGCAAGAAGAATACGGAAGATCTTTGCCATGACGCTCGCTTTGTCCCAGCGCGGAAGTACTCGTGAACAGTGCTTCTTGAGTTATAGCAGGCGGGAAGTATGGCCCATTGGTATCCCGTCCGATATTTATAGAGAGAATCCCAGCCAGAACCGTATGCTGCGAAAGCGGCTTACTGTCGCCACTTTTTTTCGTTTGAACGGGACAAGAAGAAGCTTGATACATTTCCACAGCTCACCAGGCACTTCACGAAAATCTGTTTACTTCATGGAACAAGCTTATCGTTATTTCATAAACTATGCTGGACATTCTCTAAATATAGGAGAAATATATGCAACTTTATTTGCTCTTGAACAAACGTTGTAATATGTCATGCAATTTCTGTATACGAGGAGAAATGGATGGGGCAGAAATCGATCCATCTCAATGGTATACAATATTAGAAAAAAATAATTTTAAGAGTTATGATTTAATTTTAACAGGAGGCGAACCGTCCTTATCAGAATGCCTGCCTGATATTATAGAATATTCTCAAAAGTATTTTAGGCGAGTTTATGTCAATACTAATGGTTTTAATTCAGAATGGATTAGTAAATGTAGTTATAAAGATATGCATATCCAGATATCTTTAGATGGGGATAGGAAAAAGCATAATGAATTAAGGAGTAGAGGTGATTTAGATGTTTTTTCAGCTATCGAAAAGACTATACAAACCGTAGAGAAGGTGAATATATCTTATAATATATCGACTGTTGTTGGACAAAGAAATAGGGAGTCTGTAAAACAACTAATGGACTATTTATATCAATATGAAAAGCTGAAATATTGGAAAGTATCACCATTGCTTCCTTTTTCCTGTCAGTCTGACAGAGATATGCTATCCGTCGATGAATGGAATTCTTTAGTTGATTATTTACTTGATAATGCTCGCATTCGGCTTAAAATAAAAAAATTATTTTGTTTCGATCTGCTGGACAAATTTATTAGAAATGATAATTTTTTAAATATCACAAATTGTGGAGATGTTACAAATAAGATTTATGTATATCCTGATTTTACAGTATATCCTTGCACATGCTTAACAGATTTTCCTCTTGGAAATTTGTTAGATGACAGTCTCTTTCATATTTTAAAAAATAATCTAAGTGATAAATTTTCTAACTATCAAATAGAAGAAAAATCAGTTTGCTATACATGCAAATATCGTCGGCTTTGCAATGGTGGTTGCATTGGGATGTCATACTATTATTTTGGTAAGCTGGGTATGGGAGACTATAGATGTCCGTTTATCAAGAAATAGAAACACCATGTTTTATTATTGATATATGCGATATTGAAAACACTTATAGAAATTTTCTTGAGTCTATACATAATGTCGGCAGAAAAGATATTATTGCATATTCAATGAAAGCAAATTATGATTACAAAATTCTAGATCGGTTGAAAAAAAATGGTGCATACTTTGAAACAAATTCCCAATTTGAAACTAATATTTTAAAAAAATGTGGAGTAGATAAAGAAAAAATAATAATGAACACATTTTTAAAAAATAAAGACCATGCACTGGAGTGTATGAATTCATGTAATTTTATAATTATAAATTCTTTTCAAGACTTGTGTCTTTTAGCCGATATGGATATTCAAATTTTTCTTGGGATACGTTTTAATTTGGATAATATAAAAGATTGTAATTACCATTCAAGAATGGAATCTCGTTTTGGAATGGACATCGATATAAAAAATCTAAAAAAATTTTTGAAGATAAATAAAAATATTAAAATAAAATGTATCCATGCTCATCTTTCTGGAAATACACGTAACCCAGAAATCTATCAAGACATGATAAATGAACTGTGTAGGATAATTCGTGAACTTCATTTAAAGTATGTAAAATATATTGATATTGGGGGGGGATTCAAAATAGATCCTTCATTTTGGACATTTTCTGATTATATAAATCTTATTTCAAGTACCCTATCTCGAAATAAGATGGCATATTTGAAAATAATTTATGAGCCCGGAAATTGTTTAGTAAGAACATCTTGTACATATATAACAACAGTAATAAATAAGAAAAAAATGAATGGAAAAATATATATTACTGTCGATGGGAGTTCTCTACATGTCAATCCATCTAGGACTAAATATAAGCCAGATTATATTTTGCCTCAAAAAAAACATTCAGAAGAAAGGCAGCTTATTGTCGGAAATACATGTAAAGAATCGGATGTCCTTTTTTATGCCGAAAAAGAATCTCAGCTTGAACCTGGTGATTTAATAATTATCAGAAATGTTGGGGCATATACTTTGAATGAAATTCCTAGACTAATATTAGATAGCCCTAATATCTATTATAAAATATGATGAAATTATCAGAGTAATAATTCATATCCTTCAAACTTCTATTGATATGAAATTTTGCAAAAATACCATAAAATCTACCAGTTCAAGAGTTTTAGACACGACTATTGATTCCCTTTGTGATTTGCTCTGGTAGAATTTATCAGCAGCTATCACATCAAGATATACTCCGCAGTTATCTGAGCTGGAACTTGCCCCCATACCAGGGAACATTTTGCAGAAAAGCCTGCATTAGGCGTTCAAAGCGATCCCCTTTATCCCGTTTGGAAAAAGAGATGTTGCGGAACTTGGCAAGAATATCACGAAAGGTTATGGCGTTCTCCTGGAAAAAATAGCGGTATGATTTTATCCGTGAACGCTTGAAAAGGGAAGGTGTAGACGCCCTTTTTCCTCTTTGAGGATGATCGTTTGGAGTAGACTCTAACTGAACGCTGCTTGAAAGGGGTACGTATGTTCATTTAGGGTTATTTTCGTATTTAATTGACAAATGCGTTTAGCCTCTTTAACCTCATTTGAACAATTTGGAGGCTCAGCATGGAAGGAAAGCAGATCGGCTACATCCGTGTCAGCAGCACAGATCAGAATACAGCCCGGCAACTCGATGGGTTTCATCTGGACAAAATTTTTACCGACAGATGCAGTGGAAAGGATATGTCTAGACCCCAACTGGCTGCTTGCCTGGACTACCTCCGTGATGGGGATACGCTGCATGTGCACAGCATCGACAGACTGGCTCGTAATCTTCAGGATCTTCTGCGGATCATCGAGAGCTTGAACCAGCGGGATGTTTCTGTCATCCTTCACAAGGAAGGGCTTACGTTTTCAGCAGGGAAAGTGGAAGACCCCTTCCAGAAGCTCCAGCTCCAAATCATCGGAGCAGTTGCCCAGTTTGAGCGAGCCATGATTCGGGAACGGCAGCGAGAAGGGATTGCCATTGCTAAAGCCGCAGGGAAGTACAAAGGACGCAAGCCATCCTTCACACCGGAACAGGCAGAACTCGCTCGCAAGATGGTCGCTGATGGGCAAAGTAAAACGGAAGTCGCAGCTCATTTTGGAGTGAGCAGGACAACGCTTTACAAATTTTTTAAAATTTAGAATGGACATCAAGATTTGATTTCCTTTCTATCAGTGACAATATGATTTTTATTTAGAGCGGTTATTATGAGCATATCTTACAAGCTTACACCCCAAAAGATTAGTAGCTCATATGAAATCAATAATTGGCTTGAACAATTCTCTGATAGCAGAACTCTTGCCATCGATCTTTTATGTCAGCTGAAAATCATCCCCACAGATTCTGTGATAAGTTGGCTCAAAAAAGAAATTACTTCTTTCAAGGATGATAAATGCGCTCTTTATGCTTTGAGAAAAATCACTGAAAGAAATCAAGACGAAGAAAAAGATGAAAATATATGGGAGCCAGACGGAGAAATAAGTAGAAGACCTGGAAGGTCAATTGGAAGCGGAGAGCTTATATATGCATTGATTAATTCATTGACAAGAGTAAAGGATTCTGGATTTTTTGATAATCCTTCGATAAATATTTTGCGAAAAAAGAAAATTCACAATATTTTTATTATTGATGATATTATTGCTAGCGGTGGGAGAGCCTCTGACTATTTAAAGGTTTTTTTTAAAAATAGCACAATAAAGAGTTGGTGGAGCTATGGATTATTGAAAATATATTTCTTTGCTTATACTATCTCAGAGGATGCAAAAGAAAAAATAACGTCTATTGTTCCTGGTGACAATTATCATAGTCGAAAATTTAAATTATCAGAGAAGTTGCATTTCATTAGTCATGATATATATAAAAAAGATGATAAAAGACGTTGGGGGGATAATTTAAAATCGATAGAAGACTTTTGTAAGAGTAATGATACAAGTAGGATGGCATTAGGCTATCAAGAAACAATGGCAAATATATTATTTTACCATAGCGTTCCTAATAATATCCCCGGATGCTTATGGACTGGTAAGAAAGTTAAGCCCTTGTTTCCAGGTAGAATTGTTCCAGATTGGATGATTTCTCTTTTAGAAAATGATACAAATACATCAAATACATCTGCTGTATGTGCGGAGCAGTTGCAGATTCTCCAGTTGATAAAACGGGGCGTTAAATCAGCTAACTCTTTATCAAAATATTTAGAACTCGATATTTCCATAGTAGAAGAATATTTAGGGATATTACGTTGTTCTGGATTTATTGATGAAAGAAATTTCATCACGCAAGTAGGATGTGACGTCTTATTTAATCGCACATCTCCGTGCATATTTCCAGATTTTTCGCTATATATCCCTAAAAAATGGTGTGCCGTCTAGTAGTTTCGTTTAGCCGTTAGTACAGTGCTCTGGCACATTGTACAGGCAATAGCTAGAGCTGTTGCTGGAAAGAACTGATGCAATTGCTGCTTCGCAGCCATTTGCAATTCTGCTTCACTTTTTCCTGCGAAGTCTTGGTAGAAGCAGAATTGTAAACGCCACTTTGTGGCTAAAATGGAGTGTAAATGGAACACTGGACGGCACATCACCTCATTGAAAATGCGACTCAGATTCATAGCGAAATTATTGTTAAAAGTTTGTTTGATTATTCTGAAAAATTAAGAAATAATAATATACCGATTATTTTTAATCTTAATCATTTTTCAAAAATTAATCACGTCAGTGTAAAATATTTAATATCATCAATTAATAGGCATATGGAGCATATTAACTATCATTTATTTTCTGTGAGGAAAAGAAGTGGTGGGAAAAGATACATACATGCGCCTACGAAAAGAATTCGTTCTATACAAACTTTTATAAATAAGTATATATTGTCAAATATTTGTCCCCATCCTCGGTCATTTGCATATAGTAAGCTAGGAGGGATAGTTAGATGCGCAGAACAACATCTTGGTGCTCGATGGCTATTCCAGTTTGATCTAAAAGATTTTTTTTACTCAATATCAGAGTATAGTGTATATAAAATTTTTAGAGATATTGGTTATACAAAAAAGTTATCTTTTGAATTTGCACGATTATGTACTACAACGTTGTTGCCACCACATTTATATAAAAAATATATTATAAATAGCCAGTCAGATTGTACAGTAGATAATGATTTTCGACAAGGCAATAGACTCTATGCTTCTCCTGTTGTTGGAGTTTTACCCCAAGGTGCTCCTTCAAGTCCGATGCTAAGTAATTTGGCAGCTTATTCTCTAGATAATGTTCTTCATAGTTATGCAACAGAACATCAAATGGTATATACACGATATGCAGATGATATAACTTTTTCTGCTTACAGTATCCCAAAGTCAATGACCATATCTTCGATAATAAATGACATCAAATTTTTAATAAGAAATGAAAATTTTCAAGAAAATAAGGATAAAATTCATGTAGCAAGACCCGGTAGCCGAAAGCTTGTCTTAGGTCTTCTAATTGATGGAAATAAGCTGCGAGTTTCGAAAGAAATGTTTAAAAGAATCAGTAGGAAAATATATGCTATAAATAAATTTGGTTTATTATCTGTTGCTAATAATGATGGATTTAATTCTGCATTTGGACTTTATAACCATGTCCAGGGGCTTCTTGCATATTTAAAGGATGTAGACCATGCGCACTGGGAGTATCTTTACCCAAAGTTTGAAGAAATAGAAAAGAAATGGAAAATACAATTATAGATTTATCATATCCTAATATATTGTACCTATACATTGTATAAGCTATTAATATTTAAGAAGGAGATAGAAATGGCACTCGATGATAAGGATATTTTTGCAGCGATTTTTGCAAAACATAGTAATCAACCCATCGAATACGTTATGGCTGAATACGAGAAGGCCAAACGTCTCAATATGGAGATCGAAAAAAGGCTCATGGAGCAGGCTGAACCTGTAGCGCCTGTTAAGCCTGTGGTTGCTCCGGTCAAGCAGGTGGCACTCATCCCAGAAATCGAGAAGAAGCCTGTTCCTCAGAAGAAGCAGTATACGCAGGCGGATCTGAAGTTCGCTCCTGCTACGGCCATTACGGATAAAAGCATCACCTGTTGCCTTTGCGGTAAGCAAGCTCTGACTTTGACTGCCCGTCATTTGGCCCACCACGAGATCAGCGTAGAGGACTACAAAAAACTTTGTGGCTATGAGCCGACACAAAAACTCATGGCTCGGGAATACCTCGCAAAGATGACGGATAATGCCAGACGTGCCCAGGAAGCCAGAGCTGCGAAGCGTATGGAAAAAGAGGGGCAGGAAGGATAAGTTGCTACTAAAAGAGCCCGGCTGGGATGACCAGTCGAGCTCTTTTATATCAACAACATTAGATATGATTCTAATATCCTACTGTATATTTTTTTCTAAGATAAGCAACCTGAATAACAGCTGGAATAGTTACTCGATATGCAGGACCTGCAATATCGATCATTGTCCATAAAGCTGTTATAGCCCATCCAATAGGTCCAGTAAGAATTGCCATAATACGTGTTAATGTACTATTCGCTACCAAAGTTAGTCCTCTGCCAAAAAGTGCTTTCATAATCGCATTTGCTATAATTAAGGTTAATTGGTAGGACTTGAATCCTCCCATTTTAAATATTGTTTGACATGCAGCTAGCGTTGCTTGTTTATCTAGTGATGTAGTATTATTTATCCCAAGTTCTTTTCCAAGAGATTTTATATCTTCTGGAGTCATCTTTTCAAGTGCATCTTGAAGTATTTTTAATAGTAAATTATTTTCTATCATTTCCGTTGACGAGTTTTTATTGTAATTGACCTTTAATTTGTCACAAACATCAGCGAGAACTTCATTGTACTTCACACCTTTTCCGCGCCTAAATAGCGTTGCAAAAGTATTTGCCCCAAAACATTGAATTTCTCCGGCAATATCTTCCCAATATTTGTTATGATCTGGGGCATATCTTTTATATAGATCATTTGATGTGAGTTCTTCTGTAAGTCTCTCCTTACCATCTGTATCATGAATCAGACAGTAGACAAGATCATCCAAATCTTTTGACTGCAATTTACCTAGAAATTCTAAATCGTCGTCGAAGCGGTATGCCATGTTCTTCTCCTATGCGTTGAATGTAGTACAGGGGGGAGCTGGTAAACCACTCCACAAAAAACTAGCTACTCAACGAGCAGCATTTTTGATGGATTGGCTTGATCCACACCTCGCTTTAATTTTCGGTAGTGATAATTGCATAAAATGTCAAGAATTGGTTTTTATGCTGTTTTTGAAGCCCGCGCTTTCCCTTATTTTTGTACGCAAAAATGGAGGGATATGTGGCTGGGACGAAAAAGCAGCGACTCGCAGTCATAGTAGGTGCGAACATTACCGCACGACGAAAACTGCTGGGATGGAATCAGGCGGCCTTTGCCGAACGTTTGGGGATGGGAGCAGATTCGCTTTCTAGGATCGAACGTGGCCTTGTCGCTCCTCGCTTTCAACGGTTGGAAGAGATCGCTGAAATCCTGGAATGTTCTGTCGCCGAGCTGTTTATGACCCAGGAAGATCTGGAGAAATACCGGATCAGCTTTTCGTCCCCGAAGCAGGAAGAACTGCCGACCGTCACCAGGAGTGAAATCATTTTCCTTGCGGAAAAGATCATCCAGCGTTTGAAATAAAGAAATCAAAAAATTTCATATATATATTATCAAAAAGAAACACATGTGGCCTCGGAGGATTCATCTTCCGGGGCTTCTTTTTTTCCGTAGGGAGGTCTCATGCTGGAATACTGTTCTGCTGAAATATCGGAACTGGCCAAGGCTCTTATCGCGGTACAGCGCGAATTGTTGCCTGCGGCCAGGGATGGCACCAATCCTTTCACCCGAAGCAATTACGCTACGCTCAACTCAGTCATGGAGGCTTGCCGTGATGTCCTTCTCGCACATGGTATCTGGATGACCCAGCTTCCTGTTCCTGCACCTGTGGAACTTGGTCCGGGACATATCGGTTTACTGACGAAACTCACACATGCGGAATCCGGTCAGTGGCAAAGCTCATTGGCAGTCGTTCCTCTGCCAAAAGCTGATCCGCAGGGGATGGGCAGTGCCATCACCTATGCCAGACGGTATGCTCTGACAGCCATGCTGGGCATAATCACAGAGGAGGATGACGATGGAGAAGCCGCAAAAATGCAACCGAAAACATCTGGACGCGTGAAACAGCCTAGAAATGGGGCTCAGGTGCAAAAAAGCTTTCAGGACAGACGAACACAGGCAGATAAAGTTTCAGGCACCTCAAAACGGCAATATGGACATTTCGCTGATCTCCCCCAGCTGGATGGCGTGAGCTATCAGATAGTCAGCTCACAGGATGGAAGGGAGTGCATCGTGGCTACAGGAGATACCCAGACTCGTAGTGAAATATTAGCGGGAGCGGGTTTTCGTTGGAACGCACAGCGCAAGTTCTGGTGGAAGTATGCCGGAACTGCCTAACCTGAAGGAGAGGACATGACCCCCTCATCTCTTGTACGAGAGAAAGCCCTGCTGGAAGTGATCCGGCAGGGCTTTCTCGTTTCTTCACGTTCCCAGACGCATACCATGCTTGGAGATCGTACCTCATATGTCGGTATGAGCGATGTGGGCAAGTATCTGGAATGTCCCCGGGCTGCGGTGGCTTCCAGGATCTTTCCTGAGCCGGAAAACATTGATCGCCTGCTTCCTCTGCAACGTGGTCACTGGTTTGAACAGGGTATCGGGGAAGGATTATCTGCGCTTGGCCTGCGTGTTCTCCCTCAGCTGGAGATCGACTGGATATACAAGGATACACCCATCCGGGCACATCTGGATTTCACCCTGGTATGGGATTCCCCCAGGAAGGCGGTTCGTATTCTGGAGGTAAAAAGTACGGAAAACATTCCTACAGAACCATACCCATCACACCTGATCCAGGTCAAAGGACAAACGAGCCTTCTGGCTGCCTTGTGGCATCAACCTGTTTTCTCCGTGAGGAACACTTCCGGGGAACAGATATGCCATACCCGAACCTTTCCGGAGATATGCAAGCTGCAATGGGGACTGATCATACCGGATACTCCAGAGGAAATCGATCTGGAAGGCTGGTTGCTCTACCTGTCCATGAAAGATTGTCGGGCATTTGGCCCATTTGTTCCGGGGAAAGGGACTCTGGAAGCTGTAGGCAAAATAGCTGAACAATTCTGGATGGAGACCTGTTCATGCAGACAACAGCAGCGTGAACTGGATGCTATCCGTTATGCCAGGGGATTCCATCTTCTGTGCGCTACCTGCTCATTCAATGAGGGATGTCCCAAATTCCGTCAGGGGGATTTTCAACCGCAATGGGAACCTGCTGTGACCAGACTTGAACAGCTCAAGGAAGAACGTTCCACCCTGGATATCCGTATCAAGGAGATCGAGAGCGCTCTCAAACAGGCGCATCAACTCGCATCCACTACGGATTGGATAAGTACAGGACAGCATCGTTTTCGTCTGGGTATGTCATCTGGCCGACGTACTTTGGATCGCAAGGGTTTGGCACAGGAATTGGCGCATATCTTCCATGAGGAAGGTCTTGATCATATCGATGTGGATGCATTGTTCCAGCGGCATGAGCAGGAAGGAAAGCCTGTTGCCCGTTTGTCCATCACTCCCATCCACTAACCCCCTCATCCTGTAAGGAGACATCATGGGATACTACTCTGAAGTTGGCCTCACCATTTCTGCCGCAGGCTACAAGCAGCTCACTGGAAAACTGACAACGCTGGAAGATTCGGAACTGCGCACAGTTGTCGAAAACCTGTTGGCGCATGCGGATACCCACTACACGAGCAAAGAAGGCGATCAGCTCTGGTTCTGGAACTGGACCAAGTGGTACAGCACGTTTCCCGAGATCAACTGGCTGCAAGCACAGCTCAACGAACTCGATGCCCAGGACTTCTACTTCATTCGGATTGGAGAGGAATTCGATGATGTGGAGACAGACGGTAGCTGGTGCGAGAATCCTTTTGAGATGGAGGTGTCCCGTGGCATCTCCATGAGAGAAGCTATTGAAGCGTGATCTGTACACCTTTCCTATTCACCCCAAGATCCCTGGTTTCCCATACGGAGGCCAGGGATCTTTTTTCAAGGAGATGGCGATGCAAACCATATCTGACGAATTGAGCCGGCTTCAGGTCATCGAACTGGATGCTGGCCAGATTTTTAGCGGCAATCCTTCCGGTACTCCCATCAAAGGATATGCCACCCCCTCTCTGTATACCCCCAGGCTGGACCCCAATTACCTGTTCCATGAATCCAGCAGGGACATCATCGTCTGGCTGCTTTCCCCGGAGGAACCCCTGTTCATCTTTGGCCCTTCCGGTTGTGGGAAAACATCGTGTGTCAAACAACTGGCTGCACGCTTGAACTATCCCCTGTTCGAAGTGACGGGACACGGCAGGCTGGAGTTCGCTGATCTCACAGGACATTTGACCGTGCATGAAGGGAGTATGTCCTACGAATACGGACCACTTGCGCTTGCTATGCGTTACGGAGGCATCTGTCTGGTCAATGAGCTGGATATGGCTTCACCGGAAGTCGCAGCAGGACTGCATGGTATCCTGGACGGTTCTCCTCTGTGTATCCCGGAAAATGGTGGGGAACTCATCATACCCCATCCCATGTTCCGATTCGTGGCCACAGCCAATACCAATGGCGCAGGGGATGACACCGGTCTTTACCAGGGAACTCAGCGACAGAACCTGGCTTTCACGGATCGATTCATCCTTTGCGAGATGGGCTACCCTGATCCCTCTGTGGAAAAGAAGCTCTTACGGGATCGCTATCCGACGTTGCCAGTATCCCTGTGTGAAACAATGGTGGACTATGCCAATGAAGTCCGCAGGTTGTTCATGGGCCAGATGAGTGGAAGCAGTCTGAGCGGCAGCATCGAGATCACGTTCTCCACACGCAGTCTTTTGCGCTGGGGCGCTTTGACCTTGCGTTTCCAGCCACTGGCGAAACAGGGAATCCAGCCGGTGACATATGCTTTGGACAGAGCTCTTGCCTACAGGGCTTCACGTGAGACCAGAGCCATGCTGCATGAACTGGCTCAACGCATGTTTCCGCATCTGACAGGGAATGGAAGCGATCTGCTCATGGGAGAGGAAGCACTCGGGTTCGTGAAGCTGCATTGCCAGCGGAGTAGTGCTGTTCCCTATCCCCGTATCTTCCTGCGCAAGGAATACGTACTGGATGGGCAAACTCTGACCAAGGATTGGGTAGGCGATGCCGGTGCTGAAGGAGTAACGATTACCTGGGGACGTACCGGACAAAGCGGACAGCAGCATTTCGTTCCCGTGGATACCTGCAAAGACAAAAGCCCCATACTGGAACTGACATCCCGAGCCGCCAAAAAATTGCGTGAAGGGTATGCCCTCATCAAAACCAAAAGCTCCATTTAGGAGGATCATATGACCCAGATCATTTCCGATATCCGCATCCTGGACAATCTGCTGGCTCTGAACCTGGATATCAGTCTCTGGTCAGCTCGGAAAAAAATGACCGTGGAAGACTTCGGTGGCGCTGAACTTCCTCCCGAAGACCTGGCTTCTTTGGGTTCCAAGCGTATCGCCGATCCCAGTTCGTTGAAGATCTTCTCCACCTTGAAAGCTCGTGCTTTCAGTTTTCTGGACAGGCATGGAGTACGTTTCATGTCTGGTTGGGCTATCCCGGAAGAGAAAGCTGGTGCCATCATCCAGGAACTGGTGGCCATCCGAGACGAATTCCTGCGGGAAAAAGAAGCATTCCTGGCGGATTATGATGAATCCGTCAAAGCCTGGATAGACAAGCATTCCCAGTGGTCGGAAATCATCCGAGATTCCACGGTGAGTCCTGAATATGTTCGGGCTCGCATGGACTTTCGCTGGCAGCTGTACAAGGTATCCCCCCTGGAGCAGCATCCTGATGAAAAGGCAGTGCTGGAATCTGGTCTGGCGGAAGAAGTGGAAGGGCTCGGTAACACTCTTTTCGATGATCTGTCTCGGACTGCAAAGGATATCTGGAAGCGTGTTTATGAGGGAAGGACAGAAGTGACTCACAAGGCCCTGTCACCTTTGCGCACTCTCCAATCCAAACTGGTAGGCCTCAGCTTTGTGGAACCTCATGTGAGCCCTGTGGCTGATATCATCCAGTCCGCTCTGGATAGAATGCCCAAAAGAGGGAATATCACGGGAAGCGATTTGATCCTCCTGCAAGGTCTTGTCTGTCTTCTCAAGGACAGCCATGCGCTCATCCTTCATGCCCAGAAAGTCATCGAAGGAAATTCGACCGGTTCCGTTCTGGATGCGTTGCTCAAAAAGGATGAAAGCGTTCAGCCGGATGAGGACAATCCTTTCGGGACTGCTGAGTTGCCTGAGTTGCCGGAAGTCGTTTCTGCACCGGTACTTCCTGAGATTCCCAGCATGGGGTTGTGGTGATGCAACTGCGAGAGAAAGATATCCTGGGCTGTCTGCCTCTTCTGGCTTCCGTACTTGGGAATACCTATGGTGTGCATGTGCGTATTGGTGGGTCTGATGCCTGTACGGATGGGAACATGATCCAGTTACCATCATTGCCCGTAGACTGTGGGGAAGAGCTGCTGCTTCTGGTCAGGGGCTTTATCGACCATGAATCCGCCCATATCCGGTATACGGATTTCAAGGCATTCAAGGAGGCTGCTCTGGATGCGGTGACGAAAAATCTGTTCAATGCCATCGAAGACTGGAGGGTGGAAAACAGACTGGCTGCGGTATTCCCGGGATGCAGGCATAATTTCCACGAGCTGATACGTCGGTTCTTCGTGGAAGATGCGACCAAAGAAAGAGCGGGGGAAAGATCCCTCGCTCTTTCTGTTTTGAACTATGTGCTGCTGACAGTGCGTTCCTGGGATGTCCCTGAAGTGTCACAACCATTGGGAGAGGAAACAACCTCTCTGGATACTCACTTCCCCGGTATGCGACAGCCTCTGGATCTCATCCTTGCACAGATCAGGCAGGGATGCCCAGATACGTCCAGTGCCATCCATTATGCCCGCCAGTTGGCACATTGCCTCAAGTTCTGGAAATCCCCGTCACAGGAGGAACAACACCAGGAGCGTGGAACCCGGACGGAAAACACCTCCGCACCGGAAAAAGCCAGAGAAGCAAGCACACCCGAGGCTTCAGCTCATGGAACATCATCTGCGGAAAACTCATGCTCACCGGCAGAGGAAACAGGACAGGATATTCTTTCTGGTATCCCGTCAATCGTGGACACTTTGCCAGTAGACATGGGGAATTGGCTGGGGAAGCAACTGGAAGCACATGCAGCGGGAGACTCTGGAAGAAAGGTCGAGATGGCTGTGGAAGGCTCTTGTGAGGTGCATCTGTTACCGGATCAGGACAGGGAAAAAGCTGTGCGCATGGCAACGGCTCTGAAAGCCAGAATGCTGGGTATGCTCCAGGCACATACTCTGCGTCATGCTATTTCCGGCAGGCAGGGTAAACTGGAGACAGGAAAGCTGTACCGACTGAGTACGGGAAGTCCCAGGGTTTTCCAGAAAAGGGCCAGCGTACACAAACTTGATACCGCAGTGCATATCCTCCTGGACAGTAGTGGGAGTATGCACGGTGAATCTATCAAACTGGCAGTACAAGCCTGCTATGCTGTGGGTAAGGCATTGGAACATCTGTCTGGGATATCCCTTGGGATCACTTCCTTTCCAGCCTACAGAGAGGGGAAGATCGGTGTGTTCCCCCTGGTCAGACATGGGCAGAAAATGACTGACAGGATGCAGATGCAGGCTCATGGAGGAACTCCTCTGGCGGAAGCTCTTTGGTGGGTCATGCGCCAGATGTTCATACTCAAGGAAAACAGAAAGGTCGTGCTGATCCTGACAGATGGTGTCCCTGATGACGTGACCCAATGTTTGCAGGCACTGGAAGCACTGAGGAAGACTGGTGTGGAGGTTTACGGCATAGGCATGAAATTCGACTGTATTTCAAGTCTCTTGCCGGATACCAGCAGCAGGGTCATCTCCAGATTCGAGGAACTTTCACCAGCCCTTTTCGAGGTGCTGCAACATGCTTTGCTCAGGGAGACGCGTTATGACTGAGGAAGTGAAATCTATCTCCGCAACAGGATGGGTCCTCATCGCCATTGCGGTGCTGAGAGCTATCAAAGTCATCATGGACGAATGCAAGGATAGCGACTAATAATAGTAAAAGCGTTATCGTATACAGGATTCCTCTGGAATGGGGGGCTTCCAGAGGAATCCGTATGTCGCTTTGATATTGGGTTTTCCTGCTATACATCAGAAGTAAATCTAAAAAGAACATCCAGTTTGGTCATAGTATGGATTAAAAAGTGTTCGTCCTGCTGGGCGCCCACGTTTTCCTGTCCCCGTAAATTCAGGCAAGCCTTCGTAGAGATAGTTCTGTGATACAAGATAGTAAATTGCTATACTAACATCCGCCGCCTTGAACCTGTGTCGAAGAGCCTGCTTCAGTACAGTCTCAGACACATCTGAGAAATTTTTTTCAAGGATAAACTGCATGATGGCTCGACAGCATTCCACGTGTACGTCGCCGTAATCCTTGATCGTCCAGCGCAAAACATGACTCAGAAAAACTTCGGTCATATGGAGAGCAGTTTGCATCAGGGGAGCCGGAATGGGGTACTCGTAGTTCACGGGATATTCGGCCAAGTAGAGACAGCCAGCAAGGCGGAGTGCATGCTGCGGCATACGTGCTACAAATTCTCTCACCCGGTACAGGGGGGATGCGCTCTTAGCCTGTGCCGTCCAGTTTTGACAGTTTGCCCTCAGAAGCTCTTCGGCATCTTTGGAGACTGGAATGGTGCGGTGTCCGCTCGGATTTTGCTTACAAAAATTTGAGGCATTGAGCAGACTCAAGAGCTTTTCGCGCAATTTGCCAAGGGTATTTTCATCCATAGGGCGGGGATGTTCTCTAGGGCACAACATATCCTGATAGTAATAAGGAAGTGTCCGTGCCATAAGTCCGCTCTCCAGAAAATCTGGTGTATTGATAAAGTCGCGGAAAAATTCTGGTTGAGTCATCACGAGGTCGACTACAAAAGGGTCTTCAATGACTCCACTTGGAGCTGTCATACGGTGACGACTTATCCTCTCTCCAGACCAGGATTTCGTCATCAGCCTCATAGCTTTTTTAGGCAGCAGTACCCCGTCGCTTTCCAGCCGTATAGCTATGCCATGATCAATCAGGTGTTGGCTAAGGGCTGCTTCTGTGGCATCACTAAGCAAAAGGTGTGGTATGGAGTGCTCTGCAACTTTTTGATTCTTCAGTCGATAGATTTCTTCCAGTACAGTCTGTTCACCAGTCTTGGCATATTTTTTCCCAAGGACCTTGATACGCTCGTCTATAAGACTGTTTGCGAAATTTCGATTTTGATTCTCAGTGGTGATGACTTCATGCGCGCTGTGTTCCCAGTCGGAAAAAATTTTTAACGAATCCTCGAGGGCACGGCTTTTTCCTATACCAGAATCAGCTCCGACTGCTATGAAAAGGCTCAACGAGTTAGTGGAGCCATCGGACAAAACGACACGTGAGTGACCGCAATCCGCTGCCGCGATAGAGGGAAGAAATCCTAGAAGAGCCAAGTCAAATGGAATTGCCTTCGCCGTGGCGATTTCGCGGACCACCATAGCGGTGAAGGAGGGGAGTGTAACGTTGCTCAGAGGCTGGGCATTTTGGTAACCGGGAAAATTATCACGAAAAAAGCGAAGCGCCTGAAATCGAGGAGGTTCCAAGAGAGTAGGGTACATAGTCACCTCTGTAGTGAAGGAGGGAGAATATCTCCCTCCTTTTTTCCTTAAGCTGTGGTGATCTCCGGAGAGGTCGAGTCCCTGGAAAGAGCTTTCAAGATTATGCCGCTCTCACATGACTCATATTTTACAAGGACTCCTGGCTTTCCATTGGGCAGAGCGTCCCGCATCTTTTTAGGTAAATCGTCCCAGAAAATGCAGTCGTACCCAGGAATTTTCCGGGGGGCCTTCTCTTCAAAGGCCTTTAGACTATGTTTGGCAAGCTGTGCTGGTGAGAGCCCCATCCGTTGAGCAATTTCCAGAGCATGTAGACCATCAGCCCAGTGACGGAGAAATTCCTTGTGCCGAGCTAAGAATTTTTGCGCAGGACTTCCTGACTTTGTATTCATACTGGTTCTCCTTACTGATTAGTGTTTTTCGCCGGAATGACGAGCGCCTCAATTTCTGTGCGAATCCAGAAGCTAAACCGAGTTCCCACTCGATGAGGCTCAGGGATATGGCCTTTGCGCACCCATGCCCAGACTGTAGATTTAGAGCAACCAAGGATGTTTGCCACCTCTCCGACACGAATCCGTTGACTTAACGACATTGCCAATTTCTCCTGCTTTTAACGACTCCTTGTGAGCAGAGAGTAAGAAGCTTAACGGTGGTGGTCAATTAAAAATGCAGTAATTTCAAATATCTATGAGACAGTTTTTCGCAGAAGAAAAGTGTCGCATGTCAAAAATAAGTGATTTAGTATGATTTTTGCTTTAAGAATAAGCCTTGCTGTATGGAACGAGATTTCGCGACATATGAGAGCGAAGGTGAGTCAGTTCTCTGGTTACCCCTCTCATGCCAGAACGGATGTAGTGACAACTAGCTTCTTTCTGGCGGCCCAATTTTTATATGCCCCAAAGACCGGAGTGGAGAAATGAATCCTGCTTCCCATCTATCAGCATTTGTTGTCAGCAACGCTGATATTCCATAGATAAAAGGTGGAGATAGGCTTTTCCGCTAGTAATAAAAAAGTCATGGAATGATAGCACGCAGCTATCATTCCATGACTTTTAAAATATGTTGCTATTGGAATGTTTATGACATTGGGCGTAGTGTCCTATTTTCTATACTTTCGCACGTAGCTGAAACGTATCTATGGTATTTTCGAATTGTAGAATCAGATATATCTTCATTTATTTCTTTATGGATATGTTGAAAATTTTCACGTATAGATGCATTCTTTTCGTAGATATGAATCCTATCCCACAAATATAAGGCATTTGCTCTTGTTTTGCAGTTATTTTTTTCATTTCTTTTCGAATCTGTATTAATATATTCACAAAATATTTTTGCTTCTAGCTCAGAATACTTCATTTTCAAATCTGCTTTATGGGCAAACAACGCAAGAATGACTTGATTGCGGACGTGATTTGCAACTTCGATTGAGTCAAAGTTTTGTCCGTGAAAGTCAATCGAGATATTTATTTCCCTTTTGCTAGGGATAAATTGACAATGGATATAGTCTTCGTACTTGTCGTCTATAGGTATCTCTTTGACTAAGAAGAAAAAATGTGGAAGTTCTTGAATTGCATAATTACTGGATATAATCATCTTCATATCTGTTAGGTTGAATAATTCAGATATATAGAGATGATAGTCGTCTACTATATTTTTGAATATGATAAATGCATGGCTATATCCAAGGAGTCTCTTTATGTAATTGGTTGCAGCTGCTATAGTACACGAGGAGCGTGAGGGAAACTGTAACAGTGATGCATTGTATATTATTCGTTCATATTCAAATATGCTATGTTCTTCCTTGGAAAACTCCAATATGTATTGCTGTTCAGTCTTATTAGCATTTCTTTTCAGGTCTTCTTCAGTAGGTTTACTCAATGAGCATATAACTTTATCTAGTATGATTTTGTGTAAAATTTGTATATATTCATAAGGGTTTTTTGCTTTTATGGCATAGATGCTCTTATCTAATTCATAGTTATACAGAAATGCCCCAATCATTCCTGGATTTCGCAAAAACATTTTCAAAACATCTGATAATACATCTTCCTCATTGTCATATATTTTATATTCGTACTTTTTTGATTTTCCAATACATATTTTACTGTATGTACCATTGTTGTCTTTTTTTACATTGCAATCTAGAAAGAATTTTCGTTTTGCATACTCAGAAATAAAGAAAATTCGAGTTTTATCTTCTTCTTTTGTAAAATCGTATAAATCGTATTTAAAACTATTTATATATTCGCTGTCGAATGGACGCATTTCTACTATAGTAGATGAATCAACAAGACTAAAATCTCTATACGGACTAAAGGTATGAGTGCCATCTTTTGCTGGTCGATAATATTTTATATTCATAGAATCTCTCCATCAGGAAAACAGCATTTCTGAAGATAAATCCAATTGAGGAATATCTTGATCTAATCGGAGAGCATCCAGTAAGTCTGCCCACCATTGGAAGGAGTATCGCATTAATTCGCGGTATTGCGCTCTGTTATACGCCTGTTCGACAGATGATCCAGATGAGTGCGCTAGTCCGCGTTCAACAATTTTGTCAGGAAGGCCGTATTCACGAGCAAGAGAGCCCCAAACTTTTCTCCAACCGTGAATACACATTTTCCCTTTAGGAATACCAGCTCTGTGCATTGCATTGTTGATACCTTCAACGCTAAGATGTCCTAATTTCCCTCCAGATGGAAATACACGATTATTGATTCGAAAATCCTGTAAATTCTGTAGGATAGCACGAGATTGGCTTGAGAGAGGGATAATAAAATCTCTTCTTTGTCCGATTGTCCCTTTCATATTCTCCGCTGGAATTCTCCATATCGCTTCTTCAAGATTTATATCTTCCCATTTTGCCATAAGCATAGAAGATGCTCGTAGAGGAATAAGTGGAAATAATTGGAGTGCTGCACCAGTATACGGTGAGCATCGACCAGCATTAACGAACTTATCTATTTTACGAAGCATTTCTGCAACTCCATCTCTATCTGTTATTGCAGGAAATCCTTCAAAATTTACATCCTTTTTAGGCTTAGGAAACAGAACTGTTAAATCTTCTGCAATATTATATTTGTGATAGCCATTGATTTTGGCGAAACGACATATCTGGCAAATGATCGTAGCGACTCTGTTTGCCATCTCTCGATGTTCACTTTTTGCAGGGATAAAGCATACGGATTTCAAATCTGAAAAATCGAGGCTAGAGTAAGGTTTTTTTCCTATATATGGAAGGATATGTTTCTCTAATCTGCCTATTGTGGACTTTATTGTTTTGTCATCTTTGTCATTTTTCCAGAAGTTAAGCCACTCTTCTGAAATCATCCCAAATGTTCTTCCTTCTTCTTCAACCTTTTTTAGAGCTGCTTTCTTTTCTGCAACAGTGTCAATACCTGATTTAAGTGCCTTTTTTTCTTCATTTCTTAGCAGGCGTGCTTCAGCAAGAGAGACTTTTTCATCGCCTAGGACTCGCCTCTTGGCTACGCCATTTAAGCGACCACGCATAAACCAGGTTCCCTTGTTTTTTTCGGTGATGCTCAGGTAGAGCCCTCCACCGTCATTAAGTTGGACGGGAATACCCTTTCTGAGAGCTGCTTCGACCTGTTTGGCTGTGAGAAGGTTCTCGATGCGTGCCATGTGCTTTCTCCACGCGAGTAAAAAATTGTGCACCTTGCTATGGTGGCCTTTTTATGAAGGTACACATATTTTAGCACAACTTCCTCGCTACGGGTACCCACCAAGGTGCACAACAATATACTACGCTGGACGTACAGAGGATAAAAAAAGAAGTCCTTTTAGGTGATTACGCACCTAAAAGGACTTCTGAAAATTTTTTTCTGGCGGAGAGGGTGGGATTCGAACCCACGTACCGGCTATTAACCGATAACTCGATTTCGAGTCGAGCGCGTTACGGCCAACTTCGCTACCTCTCCGCTCTTTGGAGCTGTGCATGCACAGCAAGGCCGAAGGCATTATTTAGTCTGTTTCGGCGAAAAAAGCAATAAGTTTTCTTGCAGCCCCGGACGGCATCAGGCATCGTCCGTTTTGGCCTCGGGCAGCCAGTGCGCCAGCACGGTCTCCCGGTGGGCGTCCAGCAGCTCCAGTACGGGCTTGGGCACCAGAAAATCCACGTTCAGGCCGTGCAGCCAGCGGTGGCGGATGCGCGAGGAACTGACCGAGATCCACGGCAGGGGCACGAAGTGGACCTGCCCGCCGCCGGGCAGGCGCATGCGGCGGCTCCCGGGCAGGACAGGCTCGCACGCCCGGGCACCGGGCCACATGCTTTCCGTGGCGGCAAGAAAGTTCTTTTCCGAGCCCTCACCGCGCGGCACCACCACCAGCTGGCAGAGTTCGGGCAGTTCCAGCCCCCGGTGCCAGTGGGGCAGCAGGGCATAGTCCGGGTTGCCGAGGATGAAGAACAGGGGCCGTTCCGGTGTTTCTTCACGACAGGCCTGCAACGTATCCCAGGTATAGGAAAGACCGGGACGTCCGGCTTCCATGCGATTGCACGAAAGGCCGGGCCGGCCGTCCAGGCAGGCCTCCACCATGGCGGCGCGCAGGTCGAAGGGCAGCAGGCCGCTCACCACCTTGTGCGGCGGTGCGGCGCAGGGCATCAGCTCCACGCTGTCGGCCAGGGGGCGCAAGGTCTCCGCCACTTCGATGGCCAGACGCAGATGCCCCACATGCGGCGGGTTGAAACTGCCGCCGAACAGGGCCCGGCCCGCTGCGCGCTTCCCGTCCATGTCTATTGCCGCACCTGCCCCTGACCGAAGACCACGAACTTGGTGGTGGTCAGTTCCTGCACGCCCATGGGACCATAGGCATGGAGCTTGGAGGTGGAGATGCCGATCTCCGCACCAAGGCCCAGCTGGCCGCCATCGTTGAAGCGGGTGGAGGCATTGACCGCCACCATGGAGGCATCGGCCTCACGCAAAAAGCGCATGGCGTGCTCGTGATCGTTGGTGCAGATGATCTCCGTGTGGTTGGAACCGTAGCGGGCGATGTGGGCCAGGGCCGCATCCATGTCGTCCACCACGCGGACGGCCAGGATCAGGGCGTGGAATTCCTGTCCCAGATCGTCGGGGCTCTGGGCCTTGGCCGTGGGGCCCAGCAGCGGCAGGGAAGCGGGGCAGGCGCGGAACTCCACACCGGCCTCGCCCAGATGCCGGCCCACTCGGGGCAGGAAGGCCGCGGCGCAGTCCTTGTGCACCAGCAGGCATTCCAGGGCGTTGCAGACGCCGGGACGCTGCACCTTGCCGTTGAAAACGATGTCCAGGGCCTTGTCCAGGTCCGCATCCGCGTCCACGAAGGCATGGCAGACGCCCTTGTAATGCTTGAGCACCGGCATGGTGGCGGCTTCGGTCACGGCACGCACCAGACCTTCGCCACCGCGTGGGATCATGACGTCGATATACTGATCGAGCTTGCACAGCTCGGTGACCGCGGCGTGATCCGTGGTCGTCACCAGCTGGGCCGCATCGGCGGGCAGACCGGCTTCTTCCAGGGCCTGGCGCAGCAGGGCGGCCAGAGCGGTGTTGGAGTGCAGGGCCTCGCTGCCGCCGCGCAGGATCACGGCATTGCCTGCCTTCAGGCAGAGGATGGCCGCGTCGATGGTCACGTTGGGGCGGGCCTCGTAGATCATGGCGATGACGCCCAGCGGCACGCGCATGCGGCCCACCAGCAGGCCGTTGGGGCGCTGCCACTGGCTGTCCATGGCGCCTACGGGGTCGGGCAGACCGGCCACATGCAGGCAGGCGGCGCGCATGTCGGCCAGTACGGCGGGATGCAGGGTCAGGCGGTCCATGCGGGGGGCGTCCAGGCCCCGGGCGCGGGCCGCGGCCAGATCCTGCGCGTTGGCGGTGCGCAGCTCGGCTTCCCGCTCTTCGAGCAGGGCGGCCAGACGGGTGAGGGCGGCGTTCTTGGCCGCGGGGCTGGCCTTGGCCAGCAGGCGGGCGGCTTCCTTGGCCTTTTGGCCGAGCAGGGTCATTTCTTGTGCCAAAGTCATACGGGCTCCTTGGGTTGGCTCGTCTCTCTATACGCTGCCGCAGGAACGAGGGCAAGGGGACGGCCCCCTGTACGGGATGTCGCTGTACGCCCGGATATCCTTCTTTTTTTGGGGGGAAAGGCGCCGGTACGGAAGGCGGATATGCCTCCGGTTTCCGGCCAACGCCCTCCCGGGAAGAGGAGCGTCCGGCTTCGGGATTCCCTACTGCCGGCAGGGGTTTTTCTTTGACAGAAGGCCGCTCCCTATCCTACATAAATAGACCGCACCGTGACAGCTCCGGCGACCGCGGGCGAAGCTTTTGCAAGGAGCACTGAAAGAAATGAATCCTGTCAGACCTCAGAATACCCCTGAATCTCCTACCCTGCTCAATGACCTCAAGGCTGAGGTGAGCGCGGAAAGCGCACCGCTGCTGCAGTTCATCGTGCGCAACAGCGGGCTGATCGTGGGCGTGGTGGTCGTCCTTCTGGTGGCCCTGGTAGGCACCGCCGTGTGGCGCTGGCATCAGGGCGGCCTGCAGGCCGAGGCCCAGACCGAACTGGCGCGTATCGGCATCACCATGAAGGGCGGGGATCGCCTCAAGGCGCTGGACGACCTGGCAGCCAAAGCTCCCGAGAACATGCGTTACAGCATCTATCTGATGCAGGCCGAGTTCGCCATGCAGGATCAGGATTACAGCCGCGCCGAACAGGC
>OGZO01000399.1_pt1 | contig 31680 bp, 30 predicted proteins | sample 1576721 | NCBI WGS metagenome assembly OGZO01 (sample SAMEA3541516, study PRJEB24748) | human gut metagenome | biome: human gut; feature: human-associated habitat; material: faeces | place: China | collected 2012 | reverse complement strand
TATAGAGGAGTGGTAAATTATGCAATGGCAACAGAACATTGTAAAGAAGATACAAAGGAGGAAGCGTAAATGGTTCAATGTATGTTAATAGCAGTTGCAGCTGCTTTAGTTAATAATGTAGTTTTAAGCCAGTTCCTTGGTTTGTGTCCTTTCCTTGGAGTTTCAAAAAAGACAGATACTGCAGCCGGAATGGGAGCAGCGGTTATTTTTGTTATTTTGATTGCTTCAAGCGTAACATATGGAATTTATTATGGAATTTTAAAACCTTTTAATCTTGAATATTTACAGACTATTGTCTTTATTCTTGTAATTGCTGCGTTAGTTCAGTTGGTTGAAATGATATTAAAGAAATATGTAAAACCTTTATATCAGGCATTAGGTGTTTATCTTCCTTTAATTACAACAAACTGTGCAGTTTTAGGTGTAGCAATTTCGAATATTGATGACGGATATACTTTTGGACAGAGCCTTGCTAATTCACTTGGAACATCTGTAGGATTTTTGATTGCAATTGTTATTTTAGCAGGTATCAGAGAAAAGAGTGAAAACAATAATATTCCAAAACCTTTCCAGGGAACTCCGATGGTTTTAATTGCCTCAGGGTTAATGGCAATTGCATTTACCGGATTTACAGGAATAATATAGGAGGTGCTTGGATATGAGTGGAATTTTAGGAGCAGTTATTGTTGTAGGCGGTGTTGGTATAATTATTGCAGTTATCCTTGTAGTTGCCGGAAAGTTTTTTGCAGTTGAAGTTAATGAAAAAGAAGCAGCGATTAGAGAAGTGCTTCCGGGAAATAACTGTGGTGGATGCGGTTATCCGGGATGTGATGGTTTAGCGGCTGCAATTGCAAATGGAGAATGTGATCCGGGAGCATGCCCTGTTGGAGGAGCACCTGTTGCGAAGATTATAAGTGAAATTGTAGGTGTTGAAGCAGACGTTGTTAAGAAATATGCGTATGTTAAATGCTCAGGTGATTGTGATAAATCAAAAGATAAGTACGAATATTATGGAAATATGTCATGTCAGGATGCTGCAAATATTCCCGGTGGTGGTGCAAAAGCCTGCGCATATGGATGCCTTGGACTTGGTTCATGTGTTAAAGCATGTGAATTTGGTGCAATATCAGTTGTTAATGGTAAGGCAGTAGTAGACAGAGATAAATGTGTCGCATGTGGTAAATGTGTAAAAGCGTGTCCAAAAAATCTTATTGAAATAATTACGGAAAATGCACAGTATATGGTTTCCTGTTCATCTAAGGATAAAGGAAGAGATGTTATGCAGGCATGTTCTGTTGGTTGTATAGGATGTGGACTGTGCGCTAAGAATTGCCCAAATGGTGCAATTGAATTTGAATATAATTTAGCTCATATTGATCAGAGTAAATGTAAAAACTGTGGAATATGTGCTGAAAAATGTCCGAAAAAAATTATTACTAAATTGCATTAATTGTTTTATTGCATTATGAAAATGCCGGAATTAACATATAATGCGAATAAAATTAAGAAAATCTCACACTATATACTAGTGTGAGGTTTTTTTATGGAAAAATTTATTGACTCAAAAATTGAAATTACTGAGAAGAAAATAGATGAAATACTAGCTATTGGAACAAGCTATGATTTATTGAAAAGGAAAATTACTATTGGAGATAAAAATGCTGTTCTATATTTTATTAATGGATTTTGTGATGAAGATGTAATGGAAAAAGTTATTGAAGCTTTAACATCAGTTAAATCAGAAGATATTCCGAATGATAAAGAAAATTTTATTGCAAACATCATTCCTTATATTGAAACTTCAGATGAAAGTAACGAATATAATATTATTACTGCGATTTTATCCGGGATTGTTTGCTTGATTGTAGATGGATATGAAAGTGCTTTTTTAATTGATGCAAGAGAATATCCGGCAAGAGGAGTTGAAGAGCCTGAAAAATATAAGGTATTAAGAGGTTCAAGAGATGGTTTTGTTGAAACTTTAGTATATAATACTGCATTAATCAGAAGAAGAATACGAAGTCCTGAGTATAGATGTGAAATAACACAAATAGGAGAATGTTCAAGAACTGACGTGGCAATATGTTATATTGAAGGAAGAGTCGATAAAGAGGCACTTAATTTGATTAAAGATAAACTGGCAAATGCAAAAATAGATGCGTTAGCAATGAATCAGGAAAGTCTTGCTGAATGTATTTATAAAGGAAGCTGGATTAATCCTTTCCCAAAGTTTAGATACACAGAACGACCTGATACTGTTGCTGCATCAGTAATTAATGGACAGATTGCAGTACTGGTAGATAATTCGCCGGCGGCTATGCTTTTACCAACTACAGTATTTGATGCTATAGAAGAAGCAGATGATTATTACTTTTCACCTCTTACCGGTACTTACCTTAGATTGGCAAGAGCCTTTATTACAATTATATCCATACTTCTGACTCCATTATATCTTTTATATGCAGTGCAGCCGGAATTGCTTCCAAATTGGTTAATATTTACAAAGGTATCTGATGAGTTAAATATCCCAATTATCTGGCAACTATTAATGCTTGAAATTGGTGTAGACGGTTTGAAATTGGCGGCAATTAATACTCCAAATATGCTAAACACACCGTTAAGTTTGATAGCAGCAATAATTATTGGGGAATTTACAATAACTACAGGGTGGTTTGTGCCGCAAACTCTTTTATATATGGCTGTAGTAGCAATTGCAAATTTTACTCATGAAAATTATGAATTTGCATATGCGATAAAATTTTTAAGAATTATTTTACTAATTTTAACAGCTATATTTGGATTATATGGATTTATTGGAGGAGTTATATTTACAGCAGTTGTAATCGGAATGAATAAAACGATTACAAACACAAGTTATATATATCCTTTAATACCATTTGATTTTAAAAAATTTTGCAGACAGTTCTTTAGAACAAGTAAAAAATAATTATAAAACAGTTATAATTTGAAAACAGTAATATTTTATAAAAAATATATTTTACAGAAATATATTTCTATCAGATTATAACTGTTTATTACATAAAAATGTCCTACAAATTGCAAGAGTAGTTGATACAAGACAATTCGTAAGACATTTTTTCTATATCAAAATATAAAATAATTTTAGTTTGTGTTTATTATTCAGCTTCATTTGCTTCTTCTGTTAATGATTCTGGAGAAATAACTGAAATTGTAGGAACTCCATCTTCTCCTTCATCCAAGACAAGCCCGCTTGAAGTATGGATTTTGTAATCTTTATCAATAAATAATGCTTCGATTTCTGGTGTATTTTCTATTAAACGCATGCCTTTTTTTAACCCTAAAGCAAAACAAGTTGTACTTAATGCATCACCACTTAAGGAATCCTCGGAAATAATAGTTACAGATAAAAGTCTGTTATCAACAGGATAACCTGTTTTTGTATCTAAAATATGATGATATATTTTTCCGTCCTGTTTGAAATATCGTTCATAAGAGCCTGAAGTTACAATTGATAAATTTGAGCCTTTTACAATTGCTGAATATTCTTCGGATGAACCAAATGGTTTTTGAATTCCTATATTAAAATTGCCACTATTTTTTTTGCCCCCAATTGTAACAATATTTCCGCCAAGATTTATTATTGCTGAAGTAACACCTGTCTGAACCATATAGCTTTTTATTTTGTCTGCAACAAATCCTTTTGCAATTCCACCTAAATCTATTTTGGCTTCAGGGTCTGCTAGTGTAACTGTAGAATCGTTGACAGATATATTTTCGTAGTTTACATGTGACAATGCATTAGTAATATCATCTGATGACGGAACGGATGGATTATCACCTGTAATGTTCCAAAGTATACTCAATGGGGCAATAGTAATATCGAATGCACCATTAGATAATTCGCTATAATAAATACTATCTTCTATTAATTCAGCAACTACAGGTTTTACCTCTACAGGCTGCCCATTTGAATTGTTAATGGCTGAAACGTCACTTGAATCTTTGGTTCTACTAAATAGTTTTTCGTAATTATAACAAAGACCAAAGCATTCATTTATTATATCATCAGCTGATTCATCACCACTACAACTGTTTATTGTAAGTGTAACAACAGTATTGAAACATTCGTGTGTTGCTGTTGCCGTAGTACTTGATGATGTGGAAACACATCCTGTAAGAGGCATAGCAAGAAGTGTGATGACTATTGTAAGAGATAACAGCTTTTTTAATAAAGTTTTTTTCATAATATTCTCCATATTCATATATCGTTTAGTATGATGTCGTGGTTAAAATTTTTTTGCCCAATTATAAGCAAACTTATGTGAACTTAGACCATTTTGCTTTGGCATCTTAATATATAACTATTGCTTATTATAACACATTTTATTTTATAAATTAGCAGAAAATACTGATTGTATAAAAAATATAATTATGTTATCATTCTATAGGTAAACATTTGTTCTAATTTATATAAAAATATATAAATTAATGAAACTAATAAATGATGTCGGGGTCAAAAACTCTCAATTTTGGTGTGATAATGAAGTTAAAAAAATATGATATTATAGCTATTATTTGTGTTGCTGTAATTGTAATTATAAGTTATATTATGGTAAATTTGTTAAGAAACGATGAAGCGGATACAGTTGTTATATATGTAGATGGAAAGATAGAGAAAAAGCTTGATTTAAACAAAAATCAGGAATATAAAGTTAATGTTGATAACGGATATAATATTATTCGGATTAAAGATAAAAAAGCAAAGATAAAAGAGTCGGATTGTAGTAATCAGACATGTGTTAATATGGGAACTATCAGTAAAGATGGACAGACATTAATTTGTCTTCCACATAAGGTAGAAGTTACTATAGTTTCAGATGATAAATCAGAAGTAGATGTAATTGCCAGGTAGGAGAATGACATGAGTAAGAAAGTACCTTTGTTAGGAATGTTTGTTGCTTTTGCTGTTATTTTAAGTTATGTTGAGTCATGCATTCCTGTTTTAGGCATCCCGGGAATGAAAATAGGACTTGCTAATTTAGCTATTATAATAGTACTTTATTTGGAAGGAACAAAAGAAGCGGCCGTATGTAATTTTGTCAGAATATTAATAGTAGGATTTATGTTTGGAAATTTGTTTAGCATTTTTTTCGCATTAGCAGGTGCAACTTTAAGCATGATAGTTATGGTGATAATGAAGAAAACTAATAAATTTTCAATTATGATAGTAAGTATGTTTGGCGGAATTTTTCATAACATAGGACAGATTGTTGTCGCATCATTTGTAGTTGATAATTATTATATTTTTGGATATTTACCTATTTTAATTTTAACTGGTGCTGTTACAGGTGCAATAATAGGTATAGTAAGCAGATTGGTCCTTGATAGAATAGATAAATTTTACAATAATAAAGGAGATATACAGTGATAGGATTTGTTGAAGGAATTATTGAATATATTGATGTAGATAAGGTTGTTGTGAATAATAATGGTGTTGGGTATAACGTTTTTATGCCGGCATCTCAGATAGATACATTGAATGTGGATGAAACAGTAAGAGTGTTTACATATTTGAATGTAAGAGAAGATGCAATGCAATTGTTTGGTTTCCTTACAAGAGACGATTTAGAAGTATTTAAATTGCTTATTACCGTAAATGGAATAGGACCAAAAGGAGGACTTGCCGTCTTATCTACAATTACTACGGATGACTTGAGGGTTGCCGTTATTTCAGAAGATGCAAAAGCTATTTCAAAGGCTCCTGGAATTGGTGCAAAGACAGCACAAAAAGTTATTATTGAGCTAAAGGATAAATTAAATTTAGAAGATGTACTTGAGCCTAAATTAGATGCAAACTTTCAAGTTAATGATAATAATTCAATGTCAGAAGCAGTTATGGCACTTGTAGCACTTGGCTATTCACAGGCAGATGCTTATAGGGCAGTTAAGAGTATTGATAATATAGAAGAACTAGACGTAGAAAACGTAATTAAAATGGCATTAAAAAAGATTTACTAATGAATGTAGAATTATGTGAAAAAGGAGTAGAGTAATGTCCAGAAGAATAATTACTACTGAACCTGAATATGAAGATATTGCTATAGAAAAGACGCTAAGGCCTCAGGAATTAGATGAATATATAGGTCAGGAAAAAATTAAAACTAATTTAAAAGTTTATATAGAAGCTGCGAAAGCAAGAGGTGAATCTTTAGACCATATTTTGTTTTACGGACCACCCGGTTTAGGAAAGACAACATTGGCATCGATAATTGCTAACGAGATGGGAGTAAATCTTAAAGTTACATCTGGACCTGCCATTGAAAAGCCCGGCGAAATGGCAGCAATATTAAATAACTTAGGCGAAGGTGATGTGCTTTTTATAGATGAAATTCACAGATTGAATAGACAGGTAGAGGAAGTACTTTATCCTGCAATGGAAGACTTTGCAATAGATATAATGATAGGAAAAGGTACAACAGCACGTTCAATAAGACTTGATTTGCCTAGATTTACTTTAGTTGGTGCAACTACCAGAGCAGGTTTACTTACTGCACCACTTAGAGATAGATTTGGTGTAATTAACAGGCTTGAGTTTTATACAGTTGATGAATTAAAGACAATCATTACACGTTCAGCTAAAGTATTAAATGTGGAAATTGATGAGGATGGTGCAGTTGAAATGGCAAGACGTTCAAGAGGAACCCCTAGACTTGCTAACAGACTTTTAAAAAGAGTGAGAGATTTTGCACAAATTAAATATAACGGACATATTACAAAAGAGGTTGCAGATTATGCACTGAATCTTTTGGATGTAGATAAGATTGGATTAGATAAAGGGGATAGAACAATACTTGAAACAATTATTTATAAATTTGCAGGAGGACCTGTAGGACTTGATACTTTGGCGGCCTCAATTGGTGAGGATTCAGGAACTTTAGAGGATGTATATGAACCATATTTAATTCAGAATGGTCTTATACAACGTACTCCTAGAGGAAGAATTGCAACACCTATCGCTTATGAGCATTTAGGGATAAAACAATAAATGGTTGTATTTGTAAAAAATTGTGATAAAATTAACGTAGTTTATACTTGAATACAATGAGGAGAGTACATATGTCAGCGAAGAATGTAATTGACGTGATAATAGATGGAAAGATATATACTATAGGCGGATTTGAAAGCGAAGCTTATTTACAGAAACTTGCTACATATATTAGTAGTAAAATATTAGAATTTAAGCAGGATGATGCCTATCGTAGACAGAAAATTGATACACAGAAGACTTTATTAGAAATTAACATTGCAGATGACTATTTTAAGGCAAAGAAGCAGGCTGATTTTCTTCAGGTAGAGATAGAAGAAAAAGATAAAGAAAATTATGATTTAAAACATGATTTAATTACAGCAGATATGAAGATTGAATCGTTAGAGGCACAGCTTCAGGAAGCAAAAGATAAGAATATCGAACTTCAGAAAGAAATAGTAAAATTGCAGACAGAATTAAAAAATAAGAAATAACAAAAGCACATATAATATAAGCTTAATAAGTTATTGTGACTGGGAAACAATAAAAAAGACCTGTAGCCGGTCTTTTTTAAGTTTAAAGCAGTTAACGACCGGAGGAATAATGAAAGTAGAACTTTTAGCACCAGGTGGTTCATATGAAACTGTTATTGCGGCATTTAATGCAGGGGCAGATGCAGTTTATACCGGTGGTGAAAAATTTGGAGCAAGGGCAAATGCGGACAATTTAACTATTGAACAATTAAAGTCCGTAATCGATTACGCTCATTTGCATGGCAGAAAGATATATTTGACAATAAATACACTGCTTAAGGAGAATGAAATAAAAAAAGAACTTTATGATTATCTTGAACCATTATATGTTCATGGCTTAGATGCAGTTATAGTTCAGGATTATGGAGTTTTGGAATTTGTAAGAAAATATTTCCCACAGTTACATGTTCATGCCAGTACACAGATGACAATATTAGGTGAACTCACTGTAAAAGAGTTGAAAAATAAAGGGGTAACAAGAATTGTTACTCCAAGAGAACTATCAATTCCGGAAATTAAAAAAATTAAAGAAAATTGTGATATAGAAATCGAGAGTTTTGTACATGGTGCTTTATGTTATTGTTATTCAGGCCAGTGCCTTTTAAGTAGTTACATTGGCGGTAGAAGTGGAAACAGGGGAAGATGTGCCCAGCCATGTAGAATGGAATATGATGTTGTAAAGAATGGTAAAGTGCTTAATCCGGGAGATTCAAAGTATGTATTAAGTCCTAAGGATATTTGCACATTGAAAATATTGCCGGATATTATTGAATCAGGTGTTTATTCTCTTAAAATCGAAGGAAGAATGAAGAAACCTGAATACACGGCAGGAGTTGTAAGTATTTATAGAAAGTATATTAACTTATATTTACAGTTTGGTCGAAAAAAATATAAAGTAGATAATAATGATATAAAGAAATTGAATGACCTTTTTAATAGAAAAGGATTTAGTGAGAGTTATTATAAAACATATAACGGTAAAGAAATGATTACATTTTCTAAACCTGATTTTAGAGCAGCTAATGAAGGTTTAATAAAGGGAATTCAGAACAAATATATTAATACTAACTTAAGAAAAAATATAGATATATTTGTTACAATAAAAAAAGATTCTCCAATGGAAGCTGTTGGAATATGTGGTGAAAATGTTGTTACCGTATATGAAGATTTGCCTGATGAAGCAAAAAAACTACCTACAACTTCTGATATGGTAAATGAAAAAATGGCAAAGCTTGGAAATACACCATTTAAAGTTGAAAAAATAGAAACTTATATCGATGACAATTTATTTGTAACCATTGGTAAAATAAATCAATTAAAGAGAAAACTGATTGATGAAATGACAAAAAGCATTATTGACAGATATAAAAGAAATAATGCTTTACCATATGAAAATGTAGAGAAAAATACAATAATATGTAATGATAAAAAACTAGAGACAGCGTTGGTTTCTAATTTTGAACAGTATAAAACTATTGAAAAATGGAATAGAATATCAAGAATATATATAGAAGCATCAGAATTTACAAGACAGGAAATTGAAGAAGTAGTAAACAACAAAACTAAACAGATATATATAGCAATGCCATATATATTCAGGGAAAAAGACAAGGCTTATTTTTCAAAAGAATATATAGGAATGTTAAATAAATTTGATGGTGCATTAATTAGAAATATGGAGGAATATTTCTGGCTTAAAAATATAGATATGGTAAAAAATTATATTTTTGATTATAATGTATACGTTATGAATAGTTTTTCACAACAATTTATCCGTAAAACAGATGATATAACATATACTGTTCCTGTAGAATTGAATTATAAAGAAATGTTTGATATGGGATGTAGCGGTCAGGAAATGATTATATATGGTTATATGCCTGTAATGACAACTGTAAATTGCATTGCTAAAAGTTGTGATATGTGTCAAAAGTCAAAAGAGATTTACAGTTTAAAAGATAGAAAGAGTGAATATTTTAAGGTGAAATGCGTTTGCGATTATTGCTATAATCTTATATATAATTGTAAGCCGCTTTCATTGATTGATTATAATAATAAAATTGATAAACTAAAGTTAAACAGTATAAGATATTCTTTTACATTCGAATCAAAAAAACAAATTAAAAATATGATTGAACATATAGATAATAAAGAATATGATTTGTTATTTGAAAATAATAGTGAAATAACAAGAGGACATTTTAACAGAGGAGTGTTATAACCGGAGATAAGATATGGAAACTTTGTACGTTACTGCAGCTAAATATATTTTTGTGTTACTAATGGCGGTATATACATGGGAATGTTTTAGTGCATTAAAAACAAGAAAAGAAAGAAAGACAGCAAGAATATTTCACAGACAGAATGCAATAATATTTATTGTTTATGTTTTGGGAATATCCGTTGTATATTTGAAAAATCCCTCTAATTTTACAGTTATATTAGCGGGAGCACAGTTATGCTATTTAGTAATAGTATTAGGTATTTTTCCAATAATTTATTCTAATATAAGCAGAGCGGTATTAAGCAATATGTGTATGCTTTTATCTATTGGATTTATCATGCTTGCACGACTTAATTTTGAAACAAGTGTCAGACAGTTCATTATTGTTGCCGTTGTGACAATGGCATCTCTTATTGTTCCATTTTTGATGAGTAAATTCCAATTATGGAAATATCTGACATGGGTATATTGTTTCGTTGGAATAGCAGCTCTTATAGCAGTTTTGTTCCTTGGAGATGAAGATTATGGAGCAAAACTTGCAATTGAAATTGGAAATTTTAAATTCCAACCATCAGAATTTGTTAAAATTATCTTTGTATTTTTTCTTGCAGGTTATTTGGCTGAACATAATAAATTTAAAGACGTGTGTATTTCTGCAGTTTTAGCAGCTATATATGTTTTGATTTTAGTAGCTTCAACAGATTTAGGAAGTGCTTTAATCTTTTTTATGATTTATTTATTTATGCTATTTGTTTCAACAAGAAATATTATATATTTGTTTTTAGGAGCCGGAGGGCTATCAGGTGCTTCGGTAATAGCGTATCATCTTTTTTCACATGTGCAGGAGAGATTTATTGCATGGAGAGATCCATGGTCAGTTATAGATAATGCAGGCTATCAGGTTGCACAGTCATTATTTGCTATTGGAAGTGGTGGATTTATGGGAACTGGATTGTATGAGGGCTCGCCTAAATATATTCCTGTAGTTACTGAGGACTTCATCTTTTCTGCTATAGCAGAAGAATTTGGCGGTCTATTTGCAATGCTTTTAATTTTAGTTTGTTTTAGTTGTTTTATTGCATTTTTGAAAATTGCGATGGAACAGGCAAATATGTTTAATAAACTTGTGTGTGTAGGTCTTGGTGTAGGCTATGCAGTACAGGTATTTCTTACAATAGGTGGTGCACTTAAAATGATTCCATCAACAGGTGTAACTTTACCTTTAGTAAGTAGTGGTGGTAGTTCAATACTAAGTACATTATTTGTGTTTGCAATTATGCAAGGTTTAGCAATTGTGGGAACTAAAGTAAAAAGAAACGTAACGCGAAGAATTCCAACGGAAGGATTAGTCAATGAACAGAGACAGACAGAGAGAATACGACAGCTTGAAAGAACAGGCGAAATTGGAAAAGTCGGAAAGAAAAAAAAGAAAAAAATTAAATAGTGAAATTATGACTACAACGATAATTTTTGCACTTATTTTCTTTGTAATGATAGGATATTATGTGTATTTTCTTGTTGTAGAGAGTCATGATGTTGTAAATAACGATTATAATAAAAGAATTGATGGATATGCTGAAACTGTAGTAAGAGGAACTATATTTAGCGCTGATGGAGATAAACTTGCATATACTAAAACTGATGATGCAGGTAATGAAACCAGAGAATATCCATATGATGAATTATTTTCTCATGTAATCGGAATAAAAAATCATGGAAAATCAGGTTTAGAGAAAGTTTACAATTACGAGCTTTTAAGTACAAATGTCAGTCCTATTCAAAAAATAGTCGACGATTTTATGAATGTAAAAGAAAAAGGAAATGATGTATATACAACATTAGATGTTTCTTTGCAAAAAAGTGCTACTGATAGTTTGGGTAAAAATAAGGGAGCTGTAGTTATCATTGATCCAGAGAGTGGAGCAATCAAAGCTATGACTTCGAAGCCAAATTATAATCCGAATACAATTGATGATATTTGGGATAAACTGGCAAAAGATACAAGCGATAGCAGACTTGTTAATAGGGCTACTCAGGGAAAATATACACCGGGTTCAATATTTAAAATTGTTACAACATTAGAATATATGCGTGAAAATAAAAATTATAATGATTTTCATTTTAATTGTAAGGGTAGTACAACTATAAATAATGTATCTATCAAATGCTTTGATGGACATGCACATTATAGTGAAGAATTGATTGACGCATTTGCATATTCATGTAACAGTGCTTTTTCAACTATTGGAACTGAACTTGATATGACAAAGTTTGCAAGCACAGCAAAAGGATTGTTATTTAATGAAAAATTACCTGTTGAAATTGAATATAACAAGAGTGAATTTAATTTGTCAAATGAATCAACTACATTTGACATAATGCAGACAAGTATAGGTCAGGGAACTACATTAGTTACACCAATTCATATGGCCATGATAGCTTCATCAATAGCTAATAATGGAAAATTGATGAAGCCATATCTTGTTGATAAAATAGAATCAAGTGATAAATCTGTAGTTACAAAGACAGAGAATGAAGAATATGCCAGCTTAATGACTAAAAAAGAAGCAAAGCAGCTCCAGAAATATATGAGAGCCGTTGTTGAATATGGAACTGGTAAAATCATGGCATATTCAAAATATACAGCGTATGGTAAAACAGGAACTGCTGAAATAGATAAGAATAATAATGTAAATTCGTGGTTTGTCGGATACGGAGAAAAAGATGGTAAAAAAATTGCCATTGCAGTTGTAATTGAAGACATGCCTGAAGGAAGCGATTCAGCAGTAAAATGTGTAAAAGCAATATTCGATGATTATTTTGAGTAATGTGTGTCATTATAATAAATGATGCCAGAGTCAAAAGGTTTAATCCTACATGAACCTGCTCATAAGTGGGTGAAAGCTCTTGTGACCCGTTCCAAGATCATATAATTTTGTTGAATAATAATTTAATAACAATGTTTTATTGAAATACCAGATAAGATTTTGTATACTAAAGTATGAATGTTTGATATGTATTGATGATAATTTTGTATATAATCTTTACATACGTTAGATGCGTTTAGGCAACTCTCAAGCATATGAACACCATAAACATATTGACTTACAGGAGGATTGTTATGCAGAAAGCAGTAAGTTGTGGTGGTGTTGTAATATTTCGTGGCAAAATATTAACTTTATATAAGAATTATAAGAATCGATATGAAGGATGGGTTTTGCCAAAAGGTACGGTTGAACAGGGAGAAGAGTATAAACAGACTGCATTGCGTGAAGTGTGTGAAGAAACAGGAGTTAATGCACATATTGTTAAGTATATCGGAAAAAGCGAATATAATTTTAACATACCAGGCGATACAGTTCATAAAGAAGTTCATTGGTATTTAATGATGGCGGATAGTTACTACAGCAGGCCACAAAGAGAAGAATATTTCCTTGATTCAGGATACTATAAGTTTATAGAAGCTTATCATTTGCTGAAATTTCCTAATGAAAAGCAGATACTTGAAAAAGGATATAATGAGTATCTTGAGTTGAAAAGACAAAATTTATGGGGAAATAAAAAATATTTATAAGGAAGTAGAGGCATTTGCATCCGCAGAGGCCTCTTTATATGTAAATGAATAAAATAAATTATCAAAAGGAATTAGAAAAAACAATTAATGGAATTGTAAAAAATAATGAAAAACCTAAATTGTTACTTCATGCATGTTGTGCACCATGTAGCAGTTATGTTCTTGAATATTTATCAAATTATTTTTTGATTACAGTCTTGTTTTATAATCCTAATATATCAACAAAGAAGGAATATGATTATAGAGCCTCAGAATTAGAGAGACTTATTAAAGAAATGCCATTGGTTAATGAAGTAGATTTGGAGATTATGGAATATGACGATGGAGAATTTTATGATATTGCAAAAGGATATGAAGAATGTAAAGAGGGAGGAGAAAGATGCTTTAGATGTTATGAACTTCGCCTAAGAAAGGCTGCAAAGTATGCATCAGAAAAGAACTTTGATTTCTTTACAACAACTTTATCCATTAGCCCATTAAAAAACTCAGAAAAATTAAATTCTATTGGAGAAAAACTGTCGATAGAATATAAAATTCCATATTTGTTTTCAGACTTTAAGAAGAAAGAGGGTTATAAAAGATCGATAGAGTTGTCGAAAGAGTATGATTTATATCGACAAAATTACTGTGGATGTGTATATTCACAGAGAGATGAATAGAGTATATGTTTACAAAGAAATGGTAATTATGATATATTCAAGTAAAATCCATAATTAAGAAGGAGATGTAATTATGAATTGTCCAAAATGTGGAGCAAAATGCGAAAGTGATCAATCTTTTTGTGTTGTTTGTGGAGCACCGTTATATTCAAATGGTGACAATGAGACCGTCAATAATATTGATTTGAATAATGATGATCTCTCTGCAACCAGAATAGTAAGCGGGATTAGTTCAGATTTAAATACCACAAAGACCAATATTGATTTACATAAAAAAGATGTAATGGAAACCACGATTAATAGAAAACCGATTGATTTTGAAGAGAATACTTTTGAAGAAAATGAAAAGAAAAAAGAGCCTCAGATAAGTAGATTTGACAATCAGAAATCGAGAATTAAGAACGATGAACCATCTTATCAAAGTGTAAATAAAAAGCCTAAAAAGAAAAGTAAAAAGAATATAATTATATTAACAATATTAGGAATATTATTTGCAGCTGTAATAGTTGTTTCTGTTGTGCTGTTTACAAGATCAAAAAATGAAGAAAAGTTTAATAAGTATTATAAAGCAGGAAACGATTATTACGATGCTAAAAACTATGCAGCTGCAGCGACTCAATATAATAGTGCATCTAATCACGCAATAAATAATTCAGAAAGAGTGTCCGTATATGAAAAATTATGGCATTGCTATGAATATATGGGTGAATATGCCGATGAAGAAATTAGTGTTCTTGAGAAACTTATTTCATTAAACCCAAAAGAAATATCATATTATGAAGCGTTGATTATTTTGTATCAAAATAATGATATGAGTGATAAAATTGATAAATTAATTGATTCGGTTGAAGATTATTCCATTAAAGAAAAATTGTCTAATTTTGATGGAACAATTCCAAATCCAAGTGTGGAAACAGGAACATATAGCAAACCGATAGAAATATCATTACATGTATCTAATAATTTGGATATATATTATACTCTCGATAGTTCAGAACCATCAGAAGATAGTATAAAGTATTCCACGCCAATTAAATTTGAAAAACAGGGTACTTATACTATTAAAGCTATTTCTATTGATTCAAATGGAAAGAGTAGTAAAGAATTGACTGCCAGATATAGATTAGAGTTTCCTACAGTAAATATGCCGGTGGTAAGCATTGACAGCGGAGTTTATGATACTCAGAAGAAAATAACGGTAACTGCCGATGCAGATTGCAAAATATATTATACTAAAGATGGAAGTATTCCTGATTCTAAATCAACAGAATATACAAAAGAAATTAAGATGCCAAAAGGAAATACGGTATTTTCATTTATTGCAATGAATTCTGAAGGAATATACAGTAAAGTTGTAACAAGAGTTTATGATTACGAAGAAGTATATGAATATTCATATGATCAGGCAGTAAGCATGCTTACAACAATTCTTGTAAAAAATAAAACAATGGAAAATGAATATGGTGAGTATAAAAATGGTGATGTAGCATACTTTACGTATAAGAGCATTGCCAAAGTAGAAAAAAAGAACTATTATATTGTTTCGTTTTCAATAGAATCTGATTCAGGTTCAATAACAAAAGAAGATACATACGCAATTTCATGCGACACAGGGGCATGTTTTAGAGCAAATGTATCTGGAGATTCGTATTCATTAGTTGAAATTAAATAATGTAAATATAAATTGCCAGCTTAAAAAAATATAAAGCTGGCAATTTTATTTATGCACATGGCTTTGCCATAAATAACACTTCGAATCCGCTACGCTACTTCTCAGTGATTATACATTCGTCAAATACTATCAGCCTTTTTTTGCAAGCAAAAGGCTGATAGTATTTGACTCATTGTGCATAACAAAAAGGCACAAGATATATCTTGTGCCTTTTATATAATGCGGATGGCGGGACTTGAACCCGCACGGGGAAACCCCGGCAGATTTTGAGTCTGCTTCGTCTGCCATTCCGACACATCCGCATACAACGAAATAGATTGTAACATTGATATATAAAAAAGTCAATTACTTTTTTGCTTTGACGTGTAATAGTAAATGATGTATTATAATGGTATTGCAAAGAGGTTGAATTTTTGTGTAAAAAGGAGAATAATAAGTAAATTACTTGTTATGAATAAATGTATGGAATGCAGAGAATTTCAAAATTTAATTCATGATTTTATTTTTGATAAAATTGAATATACAGATGAACTTGAAGAATTTATTGAACATGCAAGAACCTGTAAAAAATGTAGGGAAGATTTAGAATTATATTATTTAATTAATAGAGGTTTAGGTGATGTACCGGCACCTGACAATAGTGGAGAGGATGTTGGGTATGACCAGGAATTAGAAGATATATTCAGTTTTTATGATGAATGGTTTACAAAACAAAAAAAACAAAAGTGGGCAACTAAAATATCAATTGTTGTATGTGGCATTATAGTTATATGTATAATTGGATTTTTAATTGGCGTTCTTATTGGATATATATAAATAAACAGATGGAAATGGAGAAATCAAGTGAGAGATAAATTAGTATTAATAGATGGACATAGTATTTTAAACAGAGCATTTTATGGTGTCCCTGATTTTACAAATTCTGAAGGAACACATACAAATGCTATTTTTGGTTTTTTAAATATTTTGTTTAAAATTATTGATGAGGAAAATCCAAAATATTTATGCGTTGCATATGATGTACATCAACCTACATTTAGGCATGAAATGTACAAAGAATACAAGGGTACAAGAAAGCCAATGCTTCCTGAATTAAAACAGCAGGTACCTTTGATGAAAGAAATGCTTAAGGCTTTGAATATTAAAACAACTGAACTTGCTGGATTTGAAGCTGATGATATACTTGGAACACTATCTAAAGCAGGTGAAGAGCAGGGACTTGAGGTGTCTGTTATTTCAGGAGATAGAGATTTACTTCAGTTAGCAACAGAACATGTTAAAATCAGAATCCCTAAAACAAAAAAAGGAAAAACAGAAATTGAAGATTATAATGTTACACAGGTATTAGAAAAATACAGCGTGACACCTAAGGAATTTATTGATGTGAAGGCACTTATGGGAGATTCTTCTGATAATATTCCAGGAGTTCCGGGGATTGGAGAAAAAGGTGCAACTACAATTATAAGTGAATATGGTTCTATTGAAAATGCATTTGAACATGCAGATGATATAAAAAATAAAAGAAACAGAGAAGCTTTAAAAGAACATTTTGATATGGCCCAAATGAGCAAAACACTTGCTACTATAAATACAAGCGTACCTGTTGAAGTGAAAATATCTGATTGTGTTTTAGAAGATATGTTTAATAAAGAAGCACTTGCAATGGTAAAGAAATTTGAATTTAAAAGCATGATTTCTAAATTTGATTCAATAAGCACAGAAAATGCTTTTGAAGAAAACTTTAAGATAATGGAGGATTTTGGTGAAGTTGAAAATCTATTGTCAGAAATTCAAAAATTAAAGAAAGTTGGATTGTTTATTGATTTAAATAATGATGAAATCAGAGGAATTTCTATAACTATAAGTGATGATGAAACATACTATATTCCTGTAAGTGGGTTTATAACAGGTGAATATTTAAAAGAAAAATTAAATTATATTGTAAGTAATGCCGTAGAAGTTAGTGTGAATGATATAAAAAGTAATCTTAGATTTGTAGAAACGGAGACTGAAAATAAATTATTTGATGCAGGAATTGCAGCATATTTACTTAATCCCTTGAAATCTACTTACGAATATGATGATATAGCAAGAGACTATTTAGAGTTTGAAGTGCCTGCATATGATGAAATTTTCGCAAATTATAAAAAGGATAAAAGTGTTTTAGAAAACATAGATAATATTTCTAAATATGCTTCATATAATTCTTATGTATTGTATAAATCTATTGAACCTTTAAAAGAAAAATTAGAAAACGAAGGAATGATAGATTTATATGAAAAGATTGAGGTTCCTTTGACGTATGCATTGTATGATATGGAAAAAACAGGTATTAAGGTTGAGGCTGATTCATTAAAAGAATATGGTGATAAGCTAGCTGAAAGTATTAAAACGCTTGAAGAAGAAATTTATAAAGAGGCCGGACATGAATTTAAAATAAATTCACCTAAACAGCTTGGTGAAATTTTATTTAACGAAATGGGTCTTCCGGGTGGCAAAAAGACAAAAACAGGTTATTCGACATCTGCGGATGTTTTAGAAAAATTAAAGCCGGATTATCCGTTTGTTGAAAAAATATTATCTTACAGACAGGTTACAAAATTAAAATCAACTTATGCAGATGGACTTGCCGGGTTTATAGAAGAAGATGGTAGAATTCATGGCAAATTTAATCAGACAATTACTGCGACAGGAAGAATCAGCAGTACTGATCCAAATCTTCAGAACATTCCTGTTAGAACTGCACTTGGTAGAGAAGTTAGAAAAGTATTTGTTCCAAAAGAAGGATGTGTGTTTGTAGATGCAGATTATTCTCAGATTGAACTTAGAATTTTAGCTCATATGTCAGATGATGAGAATCTGATAAATGCTTATAAAGAAGCAAAGGATATACATCAAAGCACAGCATCTTTGGTATTTAATGTACCTTTAGATGAAGTTACTAAAGAACAGAGAAGCAATGCTAAAGCAGTAAATTTTGGAATTGTTTATGGAATCAGTTCATTTGGATTAAGCCAGGATTTATCAATCAGTAGAAAAGAGGCTGATAAATATATCAAGGACTATTTTGTAAGTTATCCGGGTGTAAAAAAATATTTGGATGATGCTGTCGAAAGTGCAAAAGAAAAAGGCTATTCAGTTACTTTATTTGGAAGAAGACGTCCGATACCGGAATTGAAAAGTGGCAATTTTATGCAAAAATCGTTTGGGGAAAGAGTTGCCATGAATGCACCGATTCAGGGAACAGCTGCAGATATTATGAAAATCGCAATGATTAACGTGGACAAAGCTTTAAAAGAACAAAATTTAAAATCAAAGATAGTATTGCAGGTTCATGATGAATTGTTGGTTGAAGCTTACAAAGATGAAGTGGAACAGGTAAAACAAATTTTAGTTGATAATATGAAGAATGCGGCTGATTTGCGTGTGGCGTTAGAAGTTGAGGTTGAAGTTGGGAACAACTGGAATGAAGCTCATTAAAGATTACTTCATAATACAAAATTATAAATAACAATAAAAAATGTATTCAATATACATCTAATAAGGAAACAAAAAATGATAATAGGAATAGTAGGTGGTGTGGGCTGTGGAAAGTCTACAGTCCTCACATATTTAAAAGAAAAATACAATGCTTATATAATCGAAGCTGATAAGGTGGCTAAAGAAATCATGGAAAAGGGAAATGAAGTATACAATAAGGTGATACGAGAATTTCCCGAGAGCCTAGATAAAGATGATAATATAGACAGAAAAAAACTCGCGGAAATTGTATTCAATGATGCAAAAAAATTAGAGACATTAAACAATATTACTCATCCGGGAACAATTAAGGAAATAACTGACAGAATCAATAATAGTTCAAATCAACTTGTTATTGTTGAGTCAGCTATCTTAATTGGAAGTGGTATTGATAAAATGTGCGATGAAATATGGTATGTTTATTGTGATTTAGAAAAAAGAATTAAGAGATTGATGGATAGCAGAGGATATAGTGAAGAAAAGACAAGAAACGTTATTATGAATCAAATGTCCGAAGAAGAATTTAATCGTGTTTCAGATGAGTTTATAGACAACTCTAATAGCGAAGAAGAAACACATGAACAAATAGATTTCATACTTTCTTCACAATTTTGTTAAAATAAATTATTGACTTAAAGATGAAAAAATCTTACAATATGTAGCGTGCTACATGTTGTAAGATTTTTTAGTATGAGGTGAAAATTTGGAACATTATGGAGTGTTAATTAAAAAGCTTGATAAAGTATTCAAGCAAAACTTTGATCAGGAACTTGAAAGAGTTGGACTAACTTTTTCACAAATGCGTGTTTTACGTTTTCTTGAAGATAATCCCAATACAAAAATAACTCAAAAAGACATTTCCAAGGAACTTGATATTCAGCATTCTACAACTATTGGACTTTTGAAAAGGATGCAGGAAAAAGGATTGGTTAGAGTTGTTGTAGATGAAGATAATCGAAGATGCAGGAATATATTTTTGACAAAAAAGGCAGAGGATATAAGGTATGAAATGGAAAGGGGAAGAGAAATTATGGAAAGCAGAGTGGTCAAATCCTTTACTGACGAAGAAAAGGAAACTTTTTACAGATTGTTAAATAAGGCTATTGATAATTTAAATGATTAAGGAGAACGTTATGATTAAAAGATTATTACAGGAAGTCAAAGAGTATAAAACGGCTTCAATATTAACTCCTATATTTATGATTGGAGAAGTAATTTTTGAAACATTAATTCCATTTATTATGGGCTTAATTATTAATAATGGAATTAATGGAAATAATGGAAAAGGTGATACCGGTTACATTGTAATGATGGGCGTAATAATGTTTGTTTTTGCATTATTAGGTCTAATTGCAGGAATGGGTGGAGGAATTACAGGTGCTAAGGCATCCACAGGATTTGCTAAAAATTTGCGTGAAGCAATGTTTAGAAATATTCAGACATTTTCATTTGCAAATATTGACAAATTTAGTACATCAGGACTTGTAACAAGAATGACAACGGATGTTACTAATGTACAGAATGCATATCAGATGATTCTTAGAATGTGTATTAGAGCACCATTTAGTATGATATGTGCTATGGCAATGGCATTTTACATAAGCCCAAGAATTGCAACAATATATTTAATTGCAGTTATAATTTTAGGAATTATTTTAGTATTTATTATGTCGAATGCAAATAAGTATTTTAAACAGGTTTTTAGAAAATATGATGATTTAAACGAAAGCGTGCAGGAAAATGTATCAGCAATTCGTGTAGTTAAAGCTTATGTAAGAGAAGAATATGAAACAGATAAGTTTCATAAGGCAAGTAATAATGTATATAACATGTTTGTAAAAGCAGAAACAATTATTTCTTATAATTCACCTGTAATGCAGATAACAGTGTATACATGTATTCTTTTAATAAGCTGGGTAGGTGCACACATGATTGTGAATGCAAATCCTACGCTCGATACAGGAGAACTAACAAGTTTGCTTGCATACTGTATGAATATTCTTATGAGTTTAATGATGCTTTCGATGGTATTTGTTATGGTAACAATGAGTGCTGCAAGTGCAAAACGTATTGTAGAAGTATTAGACGAAAAGAGCAGCATTACAAACCCTCAAAATCCTATATTTGAAATAAAAGATGGAAGTGTAAAATTTGACAATGTTAATTTTAAATACAAAGAAAATGGTAAGAACTATGTTTTAAAAGACATTAATTTAGATATTAAATCTGGAGAAACAATAGGTATTATAGGTGGAACAGGTAGCGCTAAGACTAGTCTTGTTAACTTGATTTGCCGTTTGTATGATGTAAATGATGGAAAAGTTTTAGTTGGTGGAAAAGACGTAAGAGAATATGATTTAGACACATTGCGAAATGAGGTTTCTGTAGTTTTGCAGAAAAATGTATTGTTTAGCGGAACTATTTTAGACAATCTTCGCTGGGGAGATGAAAATGCAACTGAAGAAGAATGTGTAGCTGCATGTAAGCTTGCGTGTGCAGATGAATTTATTGAAAAGTTTCCTGAAAAATACAATACATATATTGAACAGGGTGGTACAAATGTATCAGGTGGTCAGAAACAAAGAATTTGTATAGCAAGAGCGTTGTTAAAGAAACCTAAAATTCTTATATTAGATGACTCAACAAGTGCTGTTGATACAGCAACTGATGCAAAAATCAGAAAAGCATTTGCGCAGGAAATTCCAAATACTACAAAATTTATTATTGCACAACGTATTTCAAGTATTGAAAGTGCAGACAAAATAATAGTAATGGAAAATGGTAAAATAAATGGATTTGGAACTCACGAAGAATTATTAAAGAATAATGAAATATATAAAGATGTGTATGAATCTCAGACTGAAGGAAGTGGAGATTTTGATGAGAATGGAGGTGAACAGTAATGGCTGAAAAGGTAAAAGAATTCAAAGGCGGACCAGGTGGCAGATGCCGTGGGCCAAAGCCAAAGGTTGAAAATCCCGGAATTATTATGAAACGATTATTTGGTATGCTGTTCAAATCTTATGGAGTAGCTCTTATAATAGTTGCAATTTGCATAGTAGTTAGTGTAGTAGCAAACGTTCAGGGAACATGGTTTACAAAAAATCTTATAGATATTTATATAATACCAATGGTTAAAACTTTAAACGCCGGCGGAGCCCCTAATTATACACCACTTATGCATGCAATGGTAAAAGTAGCCATATTTTATGGAATAGGTGCACTATCTACATTTGCGTATAACAGAATAATGGTTTATGTTACACAGGGAACATTGAGAAATTTGAGAAATCAGATGTTTGAACATATGGAAAAACTTCCAATTAAATATTTTGATACACATTCACATGGCGATATAATGTCTATGTATACTAATGATATTGATACTCTAAGACAGATGATTAGTCAGAGCATGCCACAGTTTTTAAACAGTGGTATAACAATTGTTACGGTATTTGCCAGCATGGTTGCATTAAGTATACCTTTAACAATTGTAACTTTAATTATGATTGCGATTATGTTATATGCAACAAAAAAATCAGCAGGACTTAGTGGTAAATATTTTATTAAGCAGCAAAAAGATATAGGTAAAGTTAATGGATTTATCGAAGAAATGATGGAAGGGCAGAAAGTAGTTAAAGTATTCAACCATGAAGAGATAAATATTAACGATTTTGTTGAAATAAATAATCAGCTATATAATAGTGCTAATAATGCAAATAAATTTGCAAATATATTAGGGCCTATAAATGCTCAGCTTGGAAATGTAAGTTATGCATTGACAGCGATTGTAGGTGGATTTTTAGCAATAAATAAAGTTACATTTTTAGGAAATGCATTAACATTGGGTGGATTAGTAAGTTTCCTTACATTTAATAAGAATTTTTCAATGCCTATAAATCAGATCAGTCAGCAGGTAAATGCAATTGTTATGGCATTAGCTGGTGCTGACAGAATATTTAAGTTGCTAGATGAAACACCTGAAACAGATAATGGTTATGTAACATTAGTAAATGCAAAATTCGAAGGCGATAAACTTGTTGAAGCAAAAGAAAAGACAGGAATCTGGGCATGGAAACATATTCACCAGGCAGACGGAACAGTAGAATACAAACAGTTAAAAGGTGATGTTGTATTTGATGATGTTGACTTTGGATATAACGATGACAAAATTGTACTTCATAATGTAGATTTGTTTGCAACACCTGGACAGAAGATTGCATTTGTAGGCTCTACAGGTGCAGGTAAAACAACTATCACAAATCTTATTAATAGATTTTATGATATTCAGGATGGAAAAATCAGATATGATGGTATTAACATAAACAAAATCAAGAAAGATGATTTGAGACATTCTTTAGGAATTGTATTACAGGATACACATTTGTTTACGGGAACTGTGGCTGAAAATATTTCTTTTGGTAAACTTGACGCTACCCGGGAAGAAATTGAGGCTGCTGCTAAGCTGGCAAATGCACATAATTTTATTATGAGCCTTCCTAATGGATATGACACGATGTTAACAGGAGATGGTGCAAACTTATCTCAGGGACAGCGACAGTTATTGGCAATCGCAAGAGCAGCAATTGCTGACCCACCGGTATTAATTTTGGATGAAGCTACAAGTTCAATTGATACACGAACTGAAAAATTAGTACAGGAAGGTATGGATAAACTGATGAAGGGAAGAACAACATTTGTTATCGCCCACAGATTATCAACTGTAAAGAATTCTGACTGTATAATGGTACTTGAACAGGGACGTATTATTGAAAGAGGAACTCATGATGAACTAATTGAACAAAAGGGTAAATATTATCAACTTTACACAGGAAATAAAGCACTTGCATAATTGACTTTTTAGATGCGATTTGATAGCATTTATTGAGAGAAATATAATTAGAAAACAAAATCAACAAACTTAATTTTGTGAAAGTTTTCGACAATTAGTCTTTGATAAAAAGAGGCTATACATATTAGTTATAGGAGGAATTTAACATGAAGAAGATTATCACAGACAAGGCCCCTGCAGCAATAGGACCTTATTCACAGGCAGTTATTGCAAATGGAATTTTATATACATCAGGACAAATTGCATTAAATCCTGCAACAGGTGAAATTGTAGGGACAACAATTGAAGAACAGACTACTCAGGTAATGAAAAATTTAGGGGCAATTTTAAATGCAGCCGGTGTAGATTATGAAAACACAATTAAAACAACATGTTTCTTAGCAAATATGGAAGATTTTACAACTTTTAATGGAATTTATGAAAAATATTTTACAGGAAAACCTGCAAGAAGTTGTGTAGCAGTAAAGCAGCTTCCTAAAAATGTTCTTTGTGAAGTAGAAGTTATTGCAGTTGTAGATTAATTATATTAAAATCTGCCTTTATAATTTGTAAAATATGATTAGATAGGATTGTGTGAGTGCGTAACACGGAACAAACCGCATGCATCAAAGTTGGGGCTTTGGGCCCTAACATATTAAATATAAAAGTAGAGAAGGAGAAGCGATGAAAAAAGAATGGATAGATGTGTGCTCTTATGATGGTGAAGGATATTTACCTTTAATTACATATCAGTCATGGAGGGTTGCAGAACTTCGTTATTGCGAAGAATTAGAAGTTAAGAATTTAGATAAAATGCAAAAGCATGATGAAACGGATGAGGTTTTTGTGCTTTTAGCAGGCGAATGTACTTTATTTACAGGTGGAAATGGTGATGTCATATCAGAAATAGACGGTATAAAGATGGAACCACTTAAAATATATAATGTAAAGAGAGGAACGTTCCACACACATACACCTGAGAAAGGAAGTACTGTTCTCATTATAGAGAATTCTAATACAGATGATAACATAAATTCTCCAACATTAAAGATGACACCTGAACAGATTGAACAGGTTAGGGAAATTTATTATAAATTAAATAAGTAGTTTTGTTATATGTAATAAAAATTAAATATTGATTTATACGCAAAAACTGTTCCTGTCAGCGATATGGAGCAGTTTTTTGCTTATATATATATATTGTCGAAGTCAAAATTCCTCAACTTTGATGCATATGTAAAAACGACTTGAAAATTAATAAAAGATATATATGTATACATAATAATAGATTACATAAAAACATTACATTTTATATAAAAATAAAAATCATAATAGCATGATTTCTTTAATAGTGGTAGAATAGTAAATATATTTAAAAAGGGAGTAGGGCGTTGAGACTAGATAAATATTTGTGTGATATGAATATTGGCAGCCGCAGTCAGGTTAAACAATATATCAGAAAAGGATGCGTTGATGTTAACGGAGATATTATAAAAAAACCGGAACTGCACATAGATGAAACAAAGGATATAATTTCCGTTAATGGTAAAACAATTGCTTATAAGAAAAATATATATTATATGCTTAATAAACCGGCAGGCGTCGTAACTGCCGTTAAAGATTCAAGAGATAGAACAGTAATGGATTTATTTGACGCATCTATATCAAAAGGTTTGTTTCCTGTTGGTAGATTAGATAAGGATACGGAAGGGCTTTTGCTTGTTATGAATGATGGTGAGCTAGCACATATTCTTACTTCACCAACAAAACATATTGATAAAACATATTATGCAAAGATTAATGGCAGAGTGAAAAATGAGCATATTGAACTTTTTGAAGAAGGACTGGATATAGGTGAAAAGAAATTAACTAAGCCTGCGATATTAAGCATTTTAAAATCAGATGATATTTCAGAAATTGAGCTAACAATAACAGAGGGTAAATTTCATCAGGTTAAGAGAATGTTTAAAGCCATAGGTATGGAAGTTATATATTTAAAACGTATATCAATGGGAAAACTAAAACTTGATGATACACTTATGTTAGGCGAATATAGAGAACTTACAGCGCAGGAAATTGCGCAGATTGGAGGCAATGTATGAGAATAGTGATTATTACAGGAGCATCTTCCGGAATGGGAAGAGAATTTGCATTACAATTAGACAAAAAATTACATTCAATTGATGAATATTGGCTTGTCGGAAGAAATGAAGAGGAATTAGCAAAAACAAAAAAGAAAATGCATACAAAAACAAGAAATTTTATTGCTGATTTTAATTCCAGAAAGGCATTGTTTCCACTTGTACAGGAGCTAAACAATATACAGCCGGAGGTAAAGATGCTTGTAAATTGTGCCGGATTTGGAATGGTTGGAGATTTTGACAGAATTTCATATAATGATAATTTAAGCATGATTGATGTCAACTGCAGAGCTTTAACTTCTTTGACGCATGATTGCATTCCGTTTATGGCTGTTAATTCAAGAATTATAAATTTAGCTTCAGCAGGCGCATTTAATCCACAACCGGGATTTGCAGTTTATTGTGCAACAAAGTCATATGTATTAAGTTTTTCAAGGGCTTTAAGAGGAGAATTAAAAGATTTAGGAATATATGTTACTGCAGTATGTCCGGGACCTGTTAATACTCCATTTTTTAATAAAGCAGAAAGATATGGAAATGTTTATGCATTTAAGAAGTTGTTTATGGCTGACCAGAAAGCAGTTGTAAGTAAGGCAATAGACGATAGTATAAGATGTAAAGAAATTTCAGTTTATGGAAGGACAATGAGAGCTTATAGAGTTTTAGCCAAAGTTGTTCCACATCGTTTTATAATCGAATTATTGAATTTAATGCATAAATTGAAAAAATAAATATTTAAATTTGTCATTGTTACAAGAATAATTGATAAATTAAAATGCAAAGAATTTATAATAGTTAAAATTTATATTAATCAAAATGCTATAACATAAAACGTGACTGATTATCAGCATTAGGAGATAAAATGAGAGAAATAATTATAAATAAAAATGAGGCAGGGCAACGTTTTGACAAGTTACTTTTTAAGTATTTTAACGCTGCACCTGCCAGCTTTGTGTATAAGATGCTTAGAAAAAAGAATATTACATTAAACAATAAAAAATCTGACGGAAAAGACAAACTTGCAGTTGGAGACTGTGTGAAAATATTTATGACAGATGAAACTATAGATAAGTTTAGAAGTTCAAAAAATATTGAAGCATCTGGCAAGGCAACGCATAAATTTTCATTAGATGTAGTTTACGAAGATGAAAATGTAATTATAGTAAATAAACCGGCAGGCGTTTTAAGCCAAAAAGCAAAGAAGAATGATATTTCAATGAATGAATATATAATCGAATATTTACTAGATACAAAACAGCTTAGTGAAAATGAATTAGAAACTTTTAAGCCGGGCATTTGCAACAGACTAGACAGAAATACAAGCGGTCTGTTAATTGCAGGAAAAAGTTTATTAGGACTACAGGTGATGTCGGATATGTTAAAAGATAGAACATTTGGCAAATACTATATTACAGTCGTTTCGGGAGAAATTAATGGAAAAACAAAGATTAAAGGATATTTGACAAAAGATTCTAAATCTAACAAGGTGAAAATATACGATAAACCATTGAAAGAAAGTTCATATATAGAAACAGAATATGAATGTTTAAAAACAAATGGCAAATATACTATTTTGAAAGTTAAACTTATTACGGGAAAACCGCATCAGATAAGAGCGCATCTTGCATCCGTTAGACATCCTATAATAGGAGATACCAAATATGGAAGAGCAGATATTAATGAAATTTTCAGAAAAAAATGTGGTGTAAAATATCAACTATTACACGCCTGGCAACTTAAATTTGATGAAATGCCGGATGAATTAAAAAAACTTAAACAAAAAACATTCGAAGCTAAAATTCCCCAATTATTTGAAAATGTATTTAGTGAGATTGGATTAAATTTATAAAGGAAAGAAAATGGGAACATGGAATTCACGTGGGCTTAGAGGCTCTACTTTAGAAGATATGATTAATATGTCGAATGAAAGTTATAGGGAAAAAGGATTGGCGTTAATTCAAAAAATTCCAACACCAATTACCCCGGTAAGAATTGATCAACAGACAAGACATATAACATTAGCATATTTTGATCAGCAAAGTACAGTAGATTATATAGGTGCTGTGCAGGGAATACCAGTGTGCTTTGATGCCAAAGAATGTGCAACAGATACATTTCCGATGATGAACATACACGAACATCAGGTTAAATTCATGAAGGATTTTGAAAAACAGGGTGGAGTATCTTTTATTATATTATTTTATAGTCATAAAAATGAAATGTACTATATTCCTTTCTGTGATATAGAAAAATTTTATGAAAGAAGTATAAATGGAGGAAGAAAAAGTTTCAGATTTGATGAAATAGATAAGAAATATAAAATAAAATCTGCGCCGGGTATACTGGTTCATTATTTAGAAACGATTAATATTGACCTCGAATCTAGAGAAGAATAGGCATTGACACGAAAAAAAATATATTGTATTATATTTGCTGTGCTACCGTGGTAACACATTAGCATACTAAAGTGTAAAGGAAAGATAAAAATGAGTAAAGAATTATTACACACACCAGAGGGTGTAAGAGACGTATACGGAAAAGAGTGTGCAAGAAAGTTAACTATAGAAAATAAAATTAATAATATATTTAATTTATATGGATTCCATAATGTTCAAACACCAACATTTGAATTCTTTGATATTTTTAATAAGGAAAGAGGTTCAGTACCATCAAAGAATTTATATAAGTTTTTTGATAGGGAAGGAAATACTTTGGTATTAAGACCTGACCTTACTCCATCAATAGCAAGAATTGCAGCAAAGAATTATATGGATGTCAATGTACCTATTAAGCTTTGCTATAACGCAAATACATATATTAATAATTCAGAATTACAGGGAAAACTAAAGGAAATAACACAACTTGGTTGTGAACTAATCGGGGATGATTCAGTTGAAGCTGATGCAGAAATGGTTGCCCTTGTTGTAAATTCATTAAAGAGTGCAGGCTTTGATAAATTTCTTGTTGAAATTGGTCAGGTTGACTTCTATAAGGGACTTTTAGAAGAATGTGGATTTGAAGATGATGTTGAGGAAGAACTTAGAGTTAGAATTGAAAATAAGAATTTCTTCGGTGTTGAAGAATTACTTGATTCTAAAGATATCCCTTCAAACGTAAAAGATACATTTCTTAAATTGCCTTCTTTATTTGGAAGTTCAGATGTACTTGATAAAGCAAAAGAACTTGCAACGAACGAAAAATCATTAAAGGCAATTGAGAAATTAGAGGAAGTATATTCTATTTTAGTTGATTATGGAGTTGCTGATTATATTTCATTTGATTTAGGAATGCTTAGCAATTTTAATTATTATACAGGAATTATTTTTAAGGCATACACATATGGAACAGGAGATGCAATTGTTGCAGGTGGCCGCTATGATAAACTATTAAGTCAGTTTGGGAAAGATAGCGCAGCTATAGGATTTGCAGTATATATGGATCAGCTCCTTATGGCTATGAGCAGCCAGAAAATGGAAGGTGATACAGATTATGCATATGAAGTGTTAATATATGATACAGAACTTAGAAAGACGGCATTGCAGCTTGCAACAGGTCTTAGGGAAAAAGGTATTAAGACAGAGCTTATTCCTAAGAAAGAAAATATTTCGATTGATGAATATGTTGAATTCAAAAAAGAAGACGGAGCTATAAATGTAACATATGTATCTAAAGATGGTGTAAAGGAATTATAGGAGTTTAAATAAAATGAGATATTTAACATTTGCCCTTGCAAAGGGAAGATTAGCTAAAACAGCAATGAAAATGTTTGAAGATATAGGTATTGAATGTGAAGAAATGAAAGACGAAAAAACACGTAAGCTTATTTTTGTAAATGAAGAATTAAAATTAAAATTCTTCTTAAGCAAGGCGAGTGATGTACCTACATACGTTGAATATGGAGCTGCTGATATAGGAATTGTAGGAGCAGATACAATTCTTGAAGAAGGGAGAAAATTGTACGAAGTATTAGATTTAGGATTTGGAAAATGCAACATCCTGTACGCCTATTCGCTTCTTTGCTTCGCCTCGGGTCTGGGGCAGGATGGATTTTTCCTGCTGCCTGTTCTCTTCGCGCTGCGGCTGATGCTTGTGCTGCCCTGCACGCTGCTGCTCGGCAGCGCCGCTTGGGAGACCTCGCGCGGTCTTGCGGCCTTATCGGTCGGCGGCGGAAAGCGGGCGAAGGGCGTGACCTACGGAAAGCGGTATTGGTCCCGTTTCGGGATCGCGTGTGTGTGTTTATTTTTTGGCGCGGCGCTGGAGCTGTGGTTCATTCCACGCATCCTGTCGCTTTTGCTGCGCTGATCTTACGGAAGGAGGTGTGCCGGATGGCGTCCAATTATCTGAAGCTCTATGAGGATTATCTGCGCGAGGAAAAGCACGCTTCCGAAAATACGCTCAGCTCCTATCTTCGCGACCTGCGCCAGTTTTCCGAGCACCTTGCCGCCCAGCGGGTGACCGATCTGCGCAAGGTCAAGACCGCCGCCATCAGCGACTACGTCGCGTGGATGGGCGGCAAGGGAAAGTCCGCCGCGACGGTCACGCGCGCGCTGGCCTCCATCAAGTCCTTTTATGCCTTCCTTGCTGAGCGCGGCGAGATCAAGACCAATCCCGCCAAGGGCGTCGCCGCCCTCAAGGTCGAGCGCAGGTTCCCGGAGATCCTGACCGGCAAGGAGGTCGAGCTGTTCCTCGACCAGCCCCGGTGTGTGGACGCCAAGGGCTACCGCGATCACGCGATGCTCGAGCTGCTCTACGCCACCGGCATCCGCGTGAGCGAGCTCATCTCGCTCGACGAGAGCGACTGCAGCCTTTCCGCCGGCTTCATCCGCTGCGAGAGCAAGGGTAAGGAGCGCATCATCCCGCTCTATCCCGCCGCGGTCAAGGCACTTTCGGATTACATCAAGGATGTCCGCCCTCAGCTGCTGGCCGATCCCGAGGAGACGGCGCTGTTCGTCAACATGAACGGCGAGCGCATGAGCCGTCAGGGCTTTTGGAAGATCGTCAAGCACTATCAGGAGATGGCACAGATCGACAAGGACATCACGCCGCACACGCTGCGCCACTCGTTCGCGGTGCATCTGCTGGAAAACGGCGCGGACCTGCGCGCCATTCAGGAGATGCTGGGTCACGCGGATATTTCCTCCACGCAGATCTACACCCATGTTGTAAAAAAACAGCTGCGGGACATCTATCAGAAGGCGCACCCGCGCGCGTAATAGAAAAAGGAAACGGGAAGGACGCTTCGGCGTCCTTCTCTTTTTGCCCTCTGGCGCAATGCACCGCTTCCAGCGCGGGCGCATAGTATGCTGCGAGGAGGGGAGAGTATGGAACGCTATTTACTGGTCGCACGCTCCATCACGCACGCCCAGCAGATGATGAAGGTCCTGGACCGTGCGGGCATCCGCACGCGGGTGCTGCGCGCGAGCGCCGAGCTGACGGGCCGTGGCTGCGGCTACACGCTGGAGGCTGCGGAAAAGCCGGCGGTGCCGTGCCCGCTCTGCTGGGCAGGCCTGTATCATCC
>OGZO01000396.1_pt1 | contig 31769 bp, 27 predicted proteins | sample 1576721 | NCBI WGS metagenome assembly OGZO01 (sample SAMEA3541516, study PRJEB24748) | human gut metagenome | biome: human gut; feature: human-associated habitat; material: faeces | place: China | collected 2012 | reverse complement strand
TAGAAACAATGTCAAGTTTGGGACTGCTGGAAGGAATGCCAGAAGACAGTCAGTTGTCAATATTTGACTTCTAGGGTGAAGAGTGGAACAGAGAATATAGAAGTAAGGATGAAGGATGAAGGACTGCCCGCTGGGCAGTCCTTTGTTGATGGGGGGAGCGTGGTAGCTGAAATCATAACAAGTAATATGAAAAGTTTATGATGTTATGAAAACAGATGATAAATCATATATACTTAAGCTTAAAATCATAACAAACATGCATAAAGAGTAACAAAGTTATGATTCCGATTGAAATATAATACGAAGACGTGAAATATTATGCGTGAATATTATACGTGAAATATTATACGTGAATTTTATATTAAAAAGCACTTGCAAAATTTGCCAGGATTGTTATAATAGTAAAGTGTCTTGTGCAAAAAGCACAGTGTCATAAAAATGGCTCGTTGGTCAAGTGGTTAAGACGCCGCCCTCTCAAGGCGGAATCACGGGTTCAATTCCCGTACGAGCTGTATCAGAATCGCTTATGATGATCAGGCTGGGGCGTTTTTTTGTGGAAAAAACGATTATATAAGATTATAATATAACTAGGGTTTGCTCGGTTATATAATTAAGGAGGAATTCAAGTACGGTTACATTTGTGAAGTTCTGATAATATAGCTCTATCTACAGCAGAAGAAGAGCCGTTATATTAATTCTTTAGTACATAATCAACAGTAGTATCTAAAACATTGCATACATTAACAAGTGTGGTAAGGGAGATTTTAACCTTACCATTTTCTATGTTACTAATATGGCTGGTATTCACTTTAACAGAAGATGCAACAAATTTCTGAGTAAAACCTTTGTGTGTTCGTATTTCTTTTAATTTCTTGCCAATAGAATCGAAATCAATATCCTTCATGAAATCACCTCAAATTATATGATATATAATTGTAATATTTTTATAGCTGTAGTATAATAATCCAAAACTATAAAAAAGTTTAGCCACAGAGTAAAAACAAGCAGAAAGGAGAGAAGATAGGGGTTATAGAAGCAATTATTTTGATAAAAATGATGCATATGATAACAACAATGGTTGGTATAAATGTATTAAGTGTGGACGTAGTTTCAGAAAAGGTGATATGGATATTGACCACATTATTCCACAGAAATATGGTGGAAGAGATTCCGTATTAAATTTACAATGTATTTGTAAGCATTGTAATCGTTCTAAGCAAGCTAGTTTAAGAGATACCCCAAAAGATTTGTTTGGAGCAACTAAAAGGGAAGTAAAAAGTTATGCCGGTTATTACACTTACATATTGGTGCCAAAAGAAAAAGTTATTATAATAATTAAAACGTTTTTATAAAATTTGAATGCCATATAAAAATACAGACCATTTAAAGAAAAAATGAATATTCATATAATTAAAAGGCAGTATAGCGAGATTATTTCCGTAAGGGAAAAGAAAGGAAGTATTATGAAAGAATTTTTTAGTATGGGAAAAACTATGAAAAAATTAATTTCTGTTGTAATGTCTCTGGCATTGTTGCTTACTTCAGCAGGAGTAATTTTTTCAGGTAGTGATGTAAAGGGAGCAGCGGCAGAAGTTGTTTCATCAATGGATTATTATTCAACAAATGATGGACCAACAATTACACATTCAGGAGTTGGTACAGTCAGCTATGGATTTGTAATGCCAAAGTTTAACGGAAAAGCCAGTAGTGAACTTTCCATTGCAGATGTGGAAAAAGACATTCAGGTTTATGTTAAACAGGAAAACGGAACAAATGGTGAATGGAAGAAAATTGAAGATGTAAGTTACTTCAAGTGGAATGACACTTGGGCATGGGAATATCAGTCATGGGGTGGCTGGATTTGCTGGATGAAACTTACAGAAACAACATATTTCCGTTTCCATGGAAAAACAAATAACATAAATCTTGATTACAAATTGGAACTTAACAAACTTTCAAAGTATAAGCTTACAAGTATTTCTACAACAGAAACAAATATTCAGGCAGATACAACAGGTGGTTCAGCTACACATTGGGGAGCATGGACATTTAATGGAGACAAGAGTATCAAGTATGAACAGATTCAGGATGATGTTAACATTACAGTAGACAACAATGACGGAAAAGGATTTGTTCAGTTTTTAGGCAATGCAGCATCAGGATTTCTGTGGGATCAGAACTTTGGATATTACTCAGATGGTGATGGTGGATATTGGTTTACAAATATCAGTTGGTCATTTACATTAAGATTTGCATCAAAGTCAAATCCAAATGTACATCAGGATGTAAAAGTTACATATACAAAGCCAACCAGATCAAATTACAAAATCACAGCATATAATGGCACATCATACGATGCAAGCACAAGTGGTACAGCATCAGTTGGTATTCCACTTCCAAAAATTGGTGGAACAGAAGCTATAAAAGATGATTTGGATTTATTTAAATACGAAGTTAAGGTAGATGGAAAGTGGATTCCACTTACAGATGTTGCAGCCTGTGGATGGGTATATGAAGGAAGTGGTTACAACAAATATTCACTAAGCAGTCAGTGGGGTTATTTTGTTGATCATGTTTATGGACTTTGGCTCCAGCCTGTAAGACAGGATACAGAAATAAAAGTCACATATCCTATTGATGGTAAAAAAGGTGGAGATGCAAGTAATAACTATGTATTGTATACAATTAAAGGAAATACATCTTATAAGCCAACACTTCCATCAGATATGTCAGATATTAAAGTAAATGACAATTCAAATGCATATACACCGGCAGGTTGGAAGATGATTTTCAATGATGAATTTGATGGTGCATCTCTTGACACAAGCAAGTGGTCATATGATGAAGGATTCTTACTTAAAGAAGACGATATTAACACAGCCGGTTGGGGAAATCAGGAACTTGAATACTACACAAGAGACAATGTATCAGTAAAAGATGGTGCATTAAATATTCTTATGAAAAAGCAGTCAAAGGTATTTACAGAAAAAGGTGATCCATCTAAGAAAGCAACTGCTCAGTATTCATCAGGAAAGATTACAACAAAAGATAAATTCTCAGTGAAATACGGACGAGTTGATTTCAGAGCAAAAATGCCTACAGGTACAGGCATATGGCCTGCTATGTGGATGCTTCCAAATGACTCACGTTATGGTTCATGGCCATTATCAGGTGAAATAGATGTATTTGAAGGACGTGGAAGAACACCAAATATGGTATTTGGTACATTACATTATGGTGCACAGTGGCCAAATAATATTAATACATCAGATGCATTTAACATAACACGAGACGGTAATAAAAAGACAGGCATTGACGACTGGCATGTATACAGTGTTCAGTGGGATGCTGAAAATATTAAGATTTACTGTGATGGCAAATGCTATTTCAAATGTACATATGGTGAGTGGTATTCAGGCTCAGACAGAGGAAATGCATATGCACCGTTTGACCAGAGATTTTACCTTATTTTAAATCTTGCAGCAGGTGGAACATTTGACAGTGGTTATGTACCTGACAGCAGTTTTACATCAGGAACAATGTTAGTTGATTATGTTCGTGTTTACCAGCGTATGGTTAAGGCAGGAGAAGACGAGAAGGCAGACAAGAATGCAGGAGTTTCTACAAATGGAGCAAAGGATGGTCTTTATGGAGATTATAAGATTGGGAAAGGTGTAACGCCGGTTACTCCAGAAACAACAAATCCAAGTGAAACAAAACCTGAGGGAACAACAAATCCAAGTGAAACAAAACCTGAGGGAACAACAGCTTCAGGTGAAACAAAACCTGAAGGAACAACAGCCTCTCCAACAACAAAGAAAACACAGAAAAAGACTCCAAACAAAGCATTAAAAACAACAGTTGTAAAGAAAGCAACAAAGAAGAAAAATGCAAAGAAAATCAGGCTTTCATTTAGAAAAGTTAAAGGTGCTAAAAGATATCAGGTACAGGTTTCTAAGAGTAAAAAGTTTACATCAGTTATTGTAACAAAGACAGTAAAGAAATATAAAAAAGTAACAATTTCTAAAAAAGCATTTGAAAAGAGAAAGGAACTTTTTGTACGAGTTAGAGCCGTTGGCTGCAAGAAGTGGTCAAAACCTAAAAAAGTTAGAATTTTAAAGAAATAATAATTAAAAAATAAAGTAGACCGTTATATTATAAAAATTTCATTATAATGATGAAGTTTTATGTATAACGGTCTATTGCTATTTTGCCCGTAAACAATTAAAATAAAAGCAATATTTTGAGAAAACCAGGAGGGTATTATGAATCAGAAAAAGTTAGGTTTTGGCTTGATGAGATTACCACTTAAAAACTAAAATGAAGCAGACAATATTTTCAATGAGCAGTTACGTAAAACAGGTGTAGAATATTTCGACTATTATCTGTTACATGATGTAGGATATGATCATTATAAAAAATATTCAGAACTTGGTTGCTTTGAATGGCTGGTAGAAAAGAAAAAAGCAGATTGTGAGAAACATTCTTAAAAATGAGCCTTTTGGAAGTCAAAAGATATCAAAAATAATAAAGACATCTGATGCAAAGTTGTTTCTGATAAAGATGCAGCAGGAAGATGGGAGAGGGCATAGCACGATAAAGACAGTGCGAGGAGTTCTTCGTCCGGCATTTCAGATGGCTGTGGATGATGACGTCCTTATGAAAAATCCCTTCCAGTTTGAATTAGCAGGAGTGGTAGTCAATGATGCTGTTACAAGGGAAGCAGTTACAAAAGACCAAATGCGAAAATTTTTGAAATTTATACATGATGATGTGGTTTATTGTAAATACTATGAAGTGATTTATATCCTTTTTCACACTGGTATGAGAATTTCGGAATTTTGTTGACTTACGATGAGGGATATTGATTTAGAGAAAAGAACCATCAATATTGATCATCAGCTATAAAGAACTTCCAAAAGAGAATATGTAATTGAGCCAACAAAAACAAATGCCGGAACAAGGGTTATTCCAATGACAAATGAAGTGACAGAGATGTTTCGAGCAATTATTGAGGATAGACCAGATTATAAGGTTGAAAAAGTGGTAGATGGTTATACGGGATTTCTTTTTCTGGACAAAGATGGAATGCCGCTTGTAGCCATGCATTGGGAACACAGATTCAATCATATGGTCAGCAGGTATAATGAAATCTATAAGGTTCAGATGCCCAATATTACCCCTCATGTTTGCAGACATACATATTGTTCCAATATGGCAAAGTCCGGCATGAATCCTAAAACACTACAGTATTTGATGGGACATTCGGATATAGCTGTGACGCTCAATGTGTATACCCATGTAGGACTTGAGGATGCCGAGAAGGAACTTCAGAAGATGCAGGGATTGGAAAATGCCAGAAAAGAGATGGGAATTTCAGATACGGATGATAAGCCTTTGAAACAGAATATGTTCAAGGTGGTTTGATAATATAATAAGGAAGAGATTTTGAGGACACTCAGGCTATTGGCTTGGGTGTCTTTTTGACTGGTGAAGATATAGTTTATGTGGTAAAATAGGAATTGAAAATTGAACTTTATTGAAATTAATATATTGCTGCAGGAGGACAGATTGTGTCTTTTACATAAGCATGGAAGGTTGGTATCGAAAAAATGAAATTAACATGGTTGAAAAATGGATTTATATGTAAAGATTTATATGCACCATTCAAGCTAGAAAAGGATGTAGATTATCGAGACGATTTAGAGAAGAAATATAAAATAGTTATGGAACAGGCAAAAAATGCCAATGCTGATAAGGAAAGTTTGGATATTATAGATTTTTTTAGTACAAAAATATTGGAATCCTTAGATTTGTATTATAAGGCTGATATAGCAGAAAGTAACAATATTATTTTGGAATTGGTAAAGAATATAGGAGATAATCCATTTGCAGTAAATTCGGTTAATAACAGTGAGGCTTTTCCGGGAATTAAGACCAATGAGTTGCAATTCTTCAGAAGTAGACTGGGAACTCCAAACAAGACATTTACAGCTAAAGATATGTTACATTTGCCTAATTCAATGAGGGCTAAATCTGGAAATTATAGATTTAGTATTCATGGTAATCCTAGTATGTATTTGGCTAATTCTTCATATGGATGTTGGATAGAAATGGGGTGTCCGGCAGAAATAGATTTCAATGTTTCACCAATATTATTAGAAGGAAATCAAAGAATTTTTAATTTGGCTGTATCTATAAGAGATTTTAGATGTTTAAATGAATTTGAAGAAGATAGGGTGCATTGTTGGTTGAAACTGTATCTTCTAACCCTTTCAACCTGTTATGTAATTAAAGAAGAAAATAGAGTATTCAAGTCAGAATATATTATCTCACAATCGTTAATGATGGCGTGTAAAAAGATGAAATACGATGGAATAGCATACTATTCACGCAGAGTAGACAATGAAGTGTTTGCATTGTGTGCAATTAATTTAGCGTTGTTCGTTGATTATGATGGAGAATATTCAGAAATGATTAAGCACATTAAAATAGATGATGCTTTCAATTATTCTTTATACAAGCAACTTAATAGGAGTTTGAAATATAAAGAATATGAGTTAAGATCAACTTATACTTCCTATATTACAAATATAGGAAGTTTTGATCGCCAGTATCCATATAGAGAAACGGATTTTTATAATTTTGATAAATTTCTGTTTACAACATGGAGGGATAAGCCAAATGGTAAAGGCAAGGATATAATTCCGTGGGGAATTGAGATTTAAATGTTCTTGGAAACAAGTTTGAATATTTTAAGTTGGTAATTAAGAAGGTATGTCGATTATTTCAACACCATTCGTTAAATAATGCACATCCCCGTCAGTAGTCTGAACCCCCTTAACTGACTACGATTTGACTACTACACACTGCCTTGAATTGCACCAGTTTGAAGTATTTTGCAAAAAGTGTAGTTATAAACAAGAAAAATACGATGCTCGGAAAAGTCGATAAACCAACGCAAAACCCGGCATTACAGGGCATTTTATGATAGGAGAATTTTATGATACGAGTACTATTTATCTGCCACGGCAGGACTGACGAAAATCGTGTAAACTCCTTTAAATAAGGCGGCTGTGGTTTTGAGGTAGTTTAGTTTAGACCAAATTTAGACCAATGGTAGAGTGAAACTGTGGTGTGATGGAAAAGAATAGAACATAAAAATCTAGGGAACTTTATTGATGAGAAAAATAATAAAAGTTCCCTATTTTTTTCATTAGTAGCGAGAAAAAATATGCATATAGACTTGTCGAGCACTATTATAACTTGAGAAGATTGTAAAGTATGATATTCATAGTTGCAAAAGTAATTTGAGTGCACATTAATATTATTAAAAAGTATTACAATATGTGATAAATTATAAATGTGACATAAAATAAGTCACATTTATAAAAAAGCAATTAAAAATGATTGCAAAATAAAAAAGCAACTAAAAATAATTGCAAAACAAAAATCATTACAACAGAATGTAACAATAACAGAAGATGAAGAAATCTATAAAAAACTTTCTTTAGTTTACAGGGAAGATAATAATTTAAAGTGAATACTAATGATATTTTATGTATGTTAATACAATCCAAAGCAGAAGAAATTAGACTAATTCATACAGATAAGGAAATTCAACTTGAAAATTATGTAGCCAGGGAATATAATTCAATTAAGTCATTTTATATAAAATGACGAAGTTAATTTGATAATGAGGTAATTAAAATGAGAAAATTTGATTACACAGAAAAATGGAAAAAATTGCTGACACCAGAGATTGTTGGATATCTTACAACAATTCATGAATACAAGGGTGAGCAAAGATTGATTGCGGAACGCTATGCAGATGTATTAGAGAGTCTTGTTGAGGTGGCAAAAATACAAAGTACAGAGAGTTCTAATAAAATAGAAGGCGTCTATACCTCGGATGAACGTTTGAAAAAAATTGTTTTGGATAAGACAATGCCTAAGACAAGAAATGAACGTGAGATTGCAGGATATAGGGATGTGCTTGGTACGATACATGAGAACTTTTCACATATTCCAGTCCGTGACACATTCATTTTACAGCTTCATAGAGATTTGTATAAATTTGAAAATGCATCTTCGAATGGAGGCAAGTTTAAAAGCACTGATAACATAATTGAGGAAGAAGATGTAAAGGGTAATAAGTTTGTAAGATTTAAACCACTATCCGCGTGGGAAACGCCAGAGGCAATAATAGAACTTTGTGATGCTTATAATGGGGCGATTAACAGAAGTGAAGCAGATGCACTCCTGATTGTACCTATGTTTATCATTGACTTTTTGTGTATTCATCCGTTTAATGACGGGAATGGAAGAATTAGCAGATTGTTGACGTTATTACTTCTTTATCAGAATGATTATATTGTTGGTAAATATATTAGTTTGGAAAAACTGATAGAACGAACAAAGAGTAGTTATTATGATGCTCTTCAGGAAAGCTCGCAGGGATGGCTGGAAGGTGCGAATAATTACGAACCTTTTGTAAAATATATTCTAGGGATTATTGTAGCCGCTTATAGAGAATTCTTTGATAGAGCGCAGATTGTGGAAGAAAAGAAAGTGCCTAAATCAGACAGGATAGAGAAACTTATTAAGAATCATTTAGGTACAATTACAAAGGCTGAGATTGTTGAAGCCACACCGGGAATAAGCACAACAACGGTACAGAGAACATTAACTGAGTTGGTAAAAGAAGAGAAAATTATCAAGATAGGAAATGGTCGTTATACAAAATATAAATGGAATTGGGATAAGGAGAATTAGAATATGATTACAGGCGAATTAAAAAACAGAATTGATAGTTTATGGGAGATTTTCTGGACAGGAGGTCTTACAAATCCGTTGGATGTCATTGAACAGATGACATATCTTATGTTCATTCATGATTTGGATGTAACTGATAATACGCATGCAAAAGAAAGTGCTATGCTTGGCTTGCCTTATGAAAGTGTCTTCGCTAAGGAAGTAAAAATCGGTGAGAGAATTATAGACGGAACACAACTTAAGTGGTCTGTTTTTAGGGACTATCCGGCTGATAGAATGTATTCAGTTGTGCAGGAAATGGTGTTTCCATTTATTAAGAATCTTCATGCAAATAAAGAAAGTGCATTCTCTAAATATATGGATGATGCGATATTCAAACTTCCAACGCCTTTGATGCTTTCTAAAGTTGTAGATGCAATGGATGATTTATACACACAGATGGCAAAGTTGAATGACTCAGATGCAAGAGGAGATGTATATGAGTACCTCCTTTCAAAACTTGCTACAGCAGGTGTAAATGGTCAGTTTAGAACACCACGCCACATTATTAAAATGATGGTAGAACTTATGGAGCCAAAAGCTGATGATGTTATTTGTGATCCAAGTTGCGGAACAGCAGGTTTCCTTGTAGAGTCAGGAGAATATCTGTGGACTAACAAGAAAGATGAAATTTTTTACGACAAGCAGAAGAAAGATCATTTTATGAATCATATGTTCTATGGCTTTGATATGGATAGAACAATGCTTCGTATTGGTGCGATGAATATGATGAATCATAGGGTAGAAAGTCCGTTTATAGAATACAGAGACAGTTTGTCAGATCAAAACCCGGATAAAGATAAATATTCATTGATTCTTGCCAATCCACCTTTCAAGGGAAGTCTTGATGCAGATATTGTATCAGCAGATTTGTTAAAGGTGTGCAAAACAAAGAAGACAGAACTTCTTTTCTTGGCATTATTTGTTCGTATGCTTAAAGTTGGTGGCAGATGTGCCTGTATTGTTCCTGATGGTGTATTGTTTGGTTCTTCCAAGGCCCATAAGGATATTAGAAAGGAAATAGTAGAAAATCAGAAATTAGAGGCTGTTATCTCAATGCCTTCAGGTGTATTTAAACCATATGCCGGAGTATCAACGGCAATTCTTATCTTTACTAAAACCAATTATGGTGGAACAGATAATGTATGGTTTTACGATATGCAGGCAGATGGATTTAGCCTTGATGACAAGCGTTCTGCAGTAGTGGAAAATGATATTCCGGATATCATTGAAAGATTCCGTAATCGTGATGCTGAGGTCGACAGGAAACGTACAGAAAAATCCTTTATGGTTCCTAAGAAGGAAATCGTGGATAATGGATATGATCTTAGTATTAACAAGTATAAAGAAGTTGAGTATGTAGCTGTTGAGTATCCTCCAACATCTGAGATTATGACTAATATCCGTAATCTTGAGATGGAGATTGGGAATGAAATGGATGAGTTGGAGAGATTGTTAAGTTTGTAAGAAAGGAAATACAAATCTGACAAATTCGGATTTGTAGAAATGAAGATATGAGAGTTAAGTTGAGCGATATAACGCAATATTCTAAGGGAGTTCAAATAAATCGTGACGAACTTATAGAGAATGGGGATTATATCTATTTAAATGGTGGAATAAATCCTTCAGGAAGATGGACAGAAGCCAATGTTGATGGCAATACAGTAACGATTTCTGAAGGTGGAAATTCTTCGGGTTATATAAACTATATCACAGAACCATTTTGGTGTGGTGCACATTGTTACTATTTGTTTAATGGACCAAAGAATACAAAATACTTGTATTATGCATTGAAAAGTCAACAAGAAAGATTATTTGCTATTCGTTCTGGAGCTTGTATGCCGAATATTAAAAAATCTGATTTGGGCAAGTTTGAATTTGAATTTGATCCTAATGAGCAAAGACAGAATGAAATCGTTGAATCATTATCAAGAGTAGAGACCATAATGACAAGTAGAAAAAGCGAATTAGAACTCTTGGATGACCTCATCAAAGCCCGATTTGTCGAGATGTTTGGTAATCCAGTGTATAATGAAAAAGGATGGGAAACAAAACCTTTATTAGAAATGGGAAAATGTAAGAATGGAATGAATTTCCGTTATGATGAGAGTGGAGTAGTAATAAACTGTTTAGGTGTAGGTGATTTTAAGGACTTGTCAATTATAGGAGATACAACATTATTGCCGACAGTATCGTTGAATGAGATGCCTTCAGAGGAATATTTGCTCAAAAATGATGATATAGTATTTGTTCGTTCTAATGGCAATAAGGCGTTGGTTGGACGAAGTGTGGCTGTTTATCCGGAGGATACACCAACAACATTCAGTGGGTTCTGTATAAGATACCGTAAGGATGACCAAGCAGTAACAATACCATACTTACTTAGGGTTTTAAAGACAGATTCTATACGTATGAAAATGATTGGGCGAGGAGCTAATATTCAAAATTTGAATCAACAGATTTTGAGAAAATTAGTTATTCCAATTCCACCAATCGAACTTCAAAACCAATTTGCCGATTTTGTCCACCAAGTCGACAAATCAAAAGTTGCAGTGCAGAAAGCACTTGATGAAACGCAGTTATTGTTTAATAGTTTAATGCAAGAGTATTTTGGATAAAAAAATTAAAAAACAAAAGAATAAGTAATATGGTGGTAGTGAAGTTGGTATTATAGAAGGGATACCAATATGGAAGAAAAGATAGTAACAGTTCTTAATGAGATGGCAGAATACTTATCTATTTCACAGATGAAGAAGCTTCAGGAGGTAATACTTCGCAATTTCGCTGAGAATGAAGTAGAGAAGAAAGAAATATCAAATGATAATTTCTTGAAGATGTTTTTAGATGCAAAGCGCATTGAAGGATGTTCAGAGAGAACACTAAATTATTATAGGACTACGGTGGAACATTTGATTTCTCAGATTGAAACAGGTGTTAGGAAAATTTCGACAGAAGAAATTCGTGAATACTTATCAAACTATCAGAAAAGGAATAGTTGTTCAAATGTGACGATTGATAATATTAGACGCAATATTTCGAGTTTCTTTTCATGGTTAGAAGAAGAGGATTATATTCTTAAAAGTCCAATGAAACGTATTCATAAGATTAAGACAAAAACTGTTGTGAAAAATATTATTTCAGATGAAGGAATAGAAAAACTTCGAGACAATTGTAAAGAAAAAAGAGATTTGGCGATTATTGATTTACTTTATTCTACAGGGATTCGTGTTGGAGAATTAGTGAATCTTAATATAGAGGACATTGATTTAGAAGGAAGAGAGTGTATTGTATATGGCAAGGGGGACAAAGAACGTAGAGTTTATTTTGATGCTAAAGCAAAAGTACATTTAAAAGAGTATATTGATGCAAGAACAGATAATAATGAGGCGTTATTTGTTACACTTGATGAACCCCATAATCGTTTGAAAATTAGTGGCGTGGAAATAAGATTACGAAAAATGGGAAGAATGTTAGATTTAGATAGAATTCATCCGCATAAATTTCGAAGGTCAATGGCCACGAGAGCCATTGATAAAGGAATGCCAATAGAACAGGTACAGAAAATACTTGGGCATTCACAGATTGATACTACTATGCAGTACGCAATGGTAAATCAGAGCAATGTAAAAACATCGCATCAAAAATATATGACATAGAAAGGGTATATATGATCGACTTTAACAAGCAAATGGAAATGGTGTTATACCATTTGGATGAGGAAAATGTGGCAGTTGATGCATACATAGCGGAAGATAGCATCTGGGTATCTCAAAAGGGCATGTCTGAGATATTTGGTGTTGGAATTCCTGCAATTAGTAAACATTTAAAAAATATTTTTAATGAGGGTGAGCTGAGTAAAGAGGTGGTTATTTCCAAAATGGAAACAACCACAAGACATGGTGCAATAGAAGGAAAAACACAGCATAATGAAACAAATTACTATAATTTAGATGCTATTATTTCTGTGGGATACAGAATAAATTCTAAAAAAGCAACTAAGTTTCGCATATGGGCAACAAGCGTTTTAAAAGAATATATGATAAAAGGCTTTGTCATGGACGATGAAAGGTTGAAACAGGGTCAGACTGCATTTGGTAAAGACTATTTTAAAGAACTTCTAGAGAGAGTTAGATCAATTCGTGCTAGCGAAAGAAGAATCTGGCAGCAGGTTACGGATATTTTTGCAGAATGTAGCATTGATTATACCAGAGATTCTGAAATTGCTTATAAATTCTATTCTACAATTCAGAATAAGTTTCATTATGCAATTACGAAACACACAGCTGCTGAAATTGTATATGAATCTGCGGATCATACCAAAGAAAATATGGGGCTAACAACATGGAAGAACGCACCTGACGGAAGAATCCTAAAGTCGGATGTACCAATAGCCAAAAATTATCTTGATGAAAAGCAGATTAGGCAGTTAGAGAGAACTGTTACAGGTTATTTTGATTATATAGAAGATTTGATTGAACGCGAAAACGTTTTTACAATGGAAGAATTTTCTGAAAGTGTAAATGCATTTTTGGAGTTCAGAAGATATGATATATTAAAAGATAATGGCAAAATCTCTCATGCCAAAGCTTTGGAAAAAGCTTATTCAGAATACGAAATATTTAATAAAACACAGAAAATTAGTTCTGATTTTGATAAGTTTATTCAAAATATAAAAAGTAATTAGTTTTCCCTATAAGGCAAATTCGGATTTGTAGGGCTACGAGCAGAACATGAGCATGAAGCGAAGCGAAATGCGAATGGACTCTGCGAGTAGCCCGTAGAGGAATGATGTAGAATGGAAAAAACATGGGTTAATATATCAAATGTTCTCTTTTTTCAAGAGGGTCCAGGTGTAAGAAATACGCAGTATACAACTGAAGGCGTAAAGCTTCTAAATGTAGCTAATTTAGTGGATGGTAAAGTGGATTTATCAACATCAGATAGATACATATCAGAGGATGAAGCATATGGAAAGTACAAGCACTTTCTATGTGATGCAGGTGATTTTATAATTGCTAGTTCTGGAATTAAAGTTGAGTATATTGATAAAAAGATGGGATTTGTAGATGAGTCTATGCTTCCTCTTTGTATGAATACAAGCACCATAAGATTTAAGGTGTTGGATGATAATCAGTTAAGAATTAGATATTTTATGTATTATTTAAAATCTCAACATTTTAAAAATCAGTTATTTAAGCAAATAACTGGTTCGGCACAATTAAATTATGGACCAAGCCATTTAAAGAAGATGATTATGCCATTAATTAATTTGAGCAAACAGGATGAGATTATTGCTTGTATGGATAAAGTTCAAAGTATTATTGAAATGAGACAGCAAGAATTAGTTAAATTAGATGACCTCATTAAAGCCCGATTTGTCGAAATGTTTGGGGATCCAGCTAATAACGAAAAGGGGTTTATAAAGGCTCCTATGGGGGAATACATGACAGTGCTAACTGATTTCAGCTCTAATGGTAGCTATAAGACTTTAGATAGTGGTGTAATAATGTATGATGAACCTAATTATGCATGGATGGTTAGAACAACGGACTTAGAGTCTGGAGATATGACAGCCATTAAGTATATTGATGAGGAGGCTTATGAACTTTTGGCTAAATCAAAGATATATGGTGGCGAAATAATCATGAATAAGATTGGTAGTGCTGGAAAGATTTATTTAATGCCACAAATAGATATACCAGCATCATTAGGTAGAAATGCCTTTATGTTTAGATATGATGAACGCATTAATGTAAAGTTTTTGTATCACCTTCTTACATCAGAGTATGGACAGAGAGAAATTCAACAATATGTACGGGGTGCTGTAACCAAGACTATTACTAAAAATGATGTGAGAGCTGTACTTATAATTGTTCCACCAATCGAGTTACAAAATGAATTTGAATCATTTGTAGAACAAGTCAACAAATCAAAATTTATAAGGCACTATTAAAAAATTATTTAGATAATATTTTTAACTATTAATATATGCACAATACAAGAAGGAGGCTTTTATGACCAACTTTGATTTTTTGAAAAAAGAACCAAAATTCAATAGCTTTTCAGATGTGGCAATAGCTGCAGAGAAAATACTTAAGATTGATAAAGAGTCAAGTGTGATTAATTGTCGTCGTGCTATGGAATTTGCTATCAAATGGATGTATTCCGTAGATAAGTCATTAGAAATGCCGTATCAGGACAAGCTTATTAGTCTTATGAGTACAGAGGACTTTCATGATATTGTAGATGATGCTTTGTGGAAACGTCTTGATCTAATTCGTAAGATTGGTAATCGTGCCGCGCACAACGGCAGAAAAATCACGGAAGATGAAGCGATTCTATGCTTACAGAATTTGTTTATCTTTATGGATTATGTGTCATATTGCTATTCCGATTTTTATGAAGAGAGAAAATATGATGTTAATTTATTGACTGAAACACAAGAAGAGTCAGTAGTAGTTAAAACTTCAGATAATGACGTGGATTTACAGGCATTAATTGCTGAAAATAAAGCCCTTAAGGAAGAACTGACTGCTAAGCGTGCAGAACAGCAGCAGACCTATGTTCCGAAGCCTCTTGATTTATCCGAGTATAAGACAAGAAAAATCTATATTGATTCTATGCTTTTGGATGCCGGATGGACAGAAGGAAAAGACTGGATTAATGAAGTTGAACTTTCGGGAATGCCTAACAAATCAGAGTTGGGTTTTGCTGATTATGTTCTTTATGATGATATGCATCGTCCCCTTGCTGTAATCGAAGCTAAGAGAACATGTGTTGATGTTTCTAAGGGAAGACAACAGGCAAAACTTTATGCCGATTTATTAGAAGAAAAATATAAGAGAAGACCAGTGGTGTTTTTAACAAATGGTTTTGAAACAAGAATTATTGATAATCAGTATCCGGAGAGAAAAGTTTCGGGAATCTATTCGAAGAGAGATTTGGAGAAGCTTTTTAATCTTCAAACAATGAAGACAAGTCTTAATCATGTATTTGTAGATAAGAATATTGCAGGTCGTTATTATCAGGAAGCTGCAATAAAAGCAGTATGTGATGCATTTGACAATCGTAACCGGAGAAAAGCACTTCTTGTAATGGCTACCGGGTCAGGAAAGACAAGAACTGCAATTGCTTTATGTAAGGTTCTATTAGATGCCGGATGGGTAAAAAATATTTTGTTTCTGGCAGATCGTAATTCATTAGTTACGCAGGCAAAAAGAAGTTTTGTAAATCTTTCGCCTGATTTGTCATGCTCAAATCTTGTAGAAGAAAAAGATAATTACACAGCTCATTGTATTTTTTCTACGTATCAGACTATGATGAACTGTATTGATTCAGTTAAGGACGACAACGGGAAGTTATTTACTTGTGGACATTTTGACCTTGTAATATGTGATGAGGCTCATAGATCAATTTATAACAAATATAGAGATATATTCAATTATTTCGACGCACCATTGGTAGGTCTTACAGCAACTCCTAAGGATGAAATTGATAAGAATACTTATGGAATCTTTGATTTGGAAAATGGCGTGCCTACATACGGGTATGAGCTTGCTCAAGCTGTAAAGGACGGATATCTCGTTGACTTTACTACTGTTGAAACAAAGTTGAAATTCATTGAAGAAGGCATTGCATATGACGAATTGTTTGAAGAAGACAAGGCTGAATATGAAGAAACTTTTAAATTAAAAGATGGAGAACTTCCGGAAAGAATCAATTCTTCAGCGTTAAATACATGGATATTTAACGAGGATACTATTAAGCAAGTACTTCATGTACTTATGAGAGATGGACTTAAAGTAGACTATGGTCAGAAGCTTGGTAAGACAATTATCTTTGCTAAGAATCATGACCACGCAGAGAAAATACTGGAAGTATTTAATAAGCAGTATCCGGAGCTTAGTAAGGATGGACATCCGTTTGCTAAAGTAATAGATAACTATATGACATATGCACAGAGTGCGATTGATGAATTTTCTGATCCAAATAAAATGCCTCAGATTGCAATATCTGTGGACATGCTTGATACTGGTATTGATGTTCCTGAAGTATTGAACCTTGTATTTTTCAAGAAGGTGATGAGCAAGGCTAAGTTTTGGCAGATGATTGGTCGAGGTACCAGACTTTGTCCTGGACTTATGGATGGAGAAGATAAAGGTAAGTTTTATATCTTTGATTTCTGTGGAAATTTTGAGTTTTTCCGTATGAATCAGGGAAGACCAACAGCGAATATGATTGCATTACAGGGAGCTATCTTTTCTCTTGAATTTGAAATGGCATACAAACTTCAGAGTATAGAATATCAGAATGCAAAACTTATTGACTACAGAAATAAGCTTGTTGAAATGATGACGGGTAAGGTACAGGAACTAAACCGTGAAAATTTTGCTGTGAGACAGCATCTAAAGTATGTAGACACATATTCAACTGAAAAGAATTATCAATCAATCACATTTGAGGACACTTTGATGGTTCGCGAAGAATTAGCACCTCTTATTATGCCTGATGGAGATGAAGCAAGTGCAGTTCGTTTCGACGCTTTGATGTATGGAATGGAATTAGCATATTTGGCAGGTAAAGGATATGGTCGTCATAGAAGTGATCTTTTCAAAAGGGTTGAAGGTATTGCAGATATAGCAAACGTTCCTGAAATTCAGGCACAGTCAGAACTTATCAATAAAATTCTTCATACAGATTATGTAGATAATGCCGGAATTGATGAATTTGAGCATATCAGGGTAAGTCTTCGTAATCTTATGAAATATTTGCCTAAGGGAATTGTAAAATATGATACAAATTTTACAGATGAAATTTTGTCTACAGAGTGGAATGATTCTGAACTTGAAAATGATGAATTGAAGAATTATAAAGCAAAGGCTGAATTCTATGTTCGTCAGCATCAGGATAACATTGTAATTGCAAAGCTTAAGACTAATAAACCACTTACAGAGATGGATATAGAAAGTCTGGAGCAGATTCTTTGGAAAGAAGTTGGTTCACAGGATGACTATGAAAAAGAATATGGTCATAAGCCTTTAGGTGAGTTTGTTCGCGAAATCGTTGGACTAGATATGAATGCTGCAAAGGAAGCGTTTTCAGAGTTTTTGAATGATGCAAACCTTGATAGTAGACAGATTTATTTTGTAAATCAGATTGTTGAGTATATTGTACACAACGGAATGATGAAGGATCTTTCTGTACTTCAAGAATCACCATTTACTGATAAAGGAAGTGTTGTGGAAATATTTACTGACGTGACAGTATGGATGGGCATTAGGAAAGTTATTGATCAGATTAATGCAAATGCGATAGCATAATATTTAACATCAAAGGTAGCATCGAACCACATAATTGCAATTGAATAAGTAAGTCATCGGCTAAGCCAGTGGTATTAATGCACATTTTGGCACAATATATGGGTGAGATTGTGATGAACAGAATTATGGACACTATTCAGGTGGCGGTGGTAATGGAACTGCAATATTTCTGATTGCGTTTGTTGCATGTAGTATTATCGGTGCTTTTAATCAGTTGCTTGCTACATTGATTATTATAATCGTGGGCTTTGTTTTGTTTGTGAGTAGATAAGGATAAATTATATTATGTAAAAGAGGAAGATTATGAATAAAACTCAAATTGTAGAACAAGTAAAAGAAGTAATCATAAAAGAACTTCTTGCGGATGTTGATGATAAGCATTGTGTTCTTGATTTATATATTAAGAATGGTAATAAAAATATCCAACGATTAAGTAAGGTGTCACAAGTGTTTTTAGATAATAAAAAGTCTGAATTATCCAAAGAATATGATAGCGGAAGAATTTTATTTTTTCGGAAATATAATTATGAGAAAATACTAATTCAATACTTGGAGAGCAAATTTAAAATTAACGATATAGAATTTGATTTATTTCCTTCAGATAAAAAGGAACGGGAGTTAGAAGAAAAACGAAAACAGGAAATAGAAGAAAAGTATCGTAGAGATATAGAGCAAAAACTTATTAAACAAATATCGTCTTTAAAATGGGAAAAGACAGTACGAGTAAGTAGCAATGTATACACAGCTATGGACAAAAATGGGAAAAAGATTGAATTGCACTATGCCTATGGCAATTCTAGAAAAAATAATAAAGCTAACAAATTGATATATAATCATGTTCCATTAAAATATGTTGAATATGATATGAAATTGGTTATAGAAAGTATTGAAAAAACGCACCCAAAGAATTTAAAAGCAGACCATATTGTAATGGTAACTAGATCTGAATATTCAAAAGGTGTGTTGAACACAAAAAAACAGGAAAAGGAAGATAAAAAAGAGGCAAAAAGGAAGAAAAAAATAGAAGAACAAAAAAGATATAATACACTTTTGGAGGCAAAAGAACAGTATATAAATGAATTGATAAAGGAGTATGGAATCAAAAGACAAAACATAGAAAATTATGTCGGTTATTATCAGAACAGATGTAAATATATGAATAAAAATATTGTAATGTCATGTAGATTTAAAGACAGACCATGTACTGTGTTTTTCTCTGATTGTCCACATAATCAACAATTTTTAAAAATGATGAAGGACGAACAAAGAAAAATACAGCAATTTAGATCAGAACCAATTTCAATAATAGCAAAGAGATATAATACTACAGAAAATAATGTAAAATGTATAGCTGGAACATTCACAAATAAATGTTCTTATTATACAAAAGGAAAATGCTCTTATGAACAGATTCCATCATCAAATTGCTCTCTGCAAAATTATAATTGTAAATTTCATGATGAGTTTTTAGCTTGTATGAAAAAGCACTCGGAAAAGAATTTACAAAAGCAGAAGAATGTTCAAAGCAAGGTAAAAACATCTCAAAGTGAAGAAATGAATACTAATATACCAGTATTACCAGAAATAGGATTGAAGGATTTTGTTATACGAGCTAATATTTTTAAATGTATGCACAACAAACATAAAATTGATAATGTTGTTGCTATGATAAATATAGATGATAATGGTAGGAAGAAACAGATCAAAATTTCTGCAGGCTATTGTTCTCAATGCAAAATATATTTTATTTTAGATTCAACGTATCAAAACTTGAAAAAGAAAGGTATGATTTTGTGCCGAATTTCCGATGAAAAGAATTATATGAAAGGCGGTTATGCAAATGGGATTAAATTGGCACAGGAATCTTTACTTATGCAATATGGATATAATGTGTCACAAACAGAAGGATTAACTGCTACTGCAAGACAGAAAATACTTGCGGTTATCATAGACAATAAAATTATGTCAAAGAGCGAAATTATCAGTTATATAGATTTTTTTATTAGTCAGCGAAGCTCCAATTCTAGGATGGATGTTGCTATTTCAAAATGGGAAGCCGATAGAGATTTTGTAGAGAATTATAAAATAGGTGAATATACACAGTTTGGTGTAAATGCTATTTATAGATGATAACTTTTTATGTCTGATTTTGTGACCTTAGTGTGAGAAAATTAAGGGAGGTGTCCTTTTGGGTTATCCATTACATAAAAAGTGTAAATTAAAAAATAGTAAGTACTATTGATGTATAAATAATTTAGTATTAAAACTATATTACTAAAATTAGTACAATGCACGAAAATAAGGAACTGTATTACGAAAATTAAGAGAGATACTCAGATGATTTATTCAGAGGACTTTGAATGTATAGAAAAGATGGAGATTAAAAGATATGATAAAAATTCTTTTCATCTGCCACGGCAATATATGCCGTTCGACAATGGCGCAGTATGTCCTACAGGACATGGTAAATAAAAAAGGGATAGCCGATATGTTTTACATAGACTCAGCGGCTACAAGTTATGAAGAAATAGGCCACGGAGTCCATCCGGGGACGAGAAATAAATTAAGTAGTGTAGGCATTCCGTGTGGAAATCACAAAGCAAGACGGATGACAAAGCAGGATTATAGCGAATTTGATTATATAATTGGAATGGATACTGCAAATATAAGGAATATTAATAGAATAATAGGTGATGATTTAGAAGGAAAAGTATATAAATTGTTATCATTTGCGGGACAAATGGGGGATATAGCCGACCCGTGGTATACAGGTAATTTTGATGCAACATATGATGATGTACTAAAGGGGTGCAAAGGGTTTTTAAAAGAAATTGGAATACAGTAATGTAAATCGAAGAAAAAATTAGTTTATTATTTATAGGGTAGATGTTATAATTCCATAGAAGAAAAAATGAAGCAATTAGTATTTGCCTATTATCAGAATAGGAGATGCTATAATTTCATAGAAAGAAAAATGGAGGAAATATATGAGTTACGCAGATAAAGTATTTGTAGATATGTGTTCAGACATATTGAAAAATGGAATAGATACAAAAGGTGAAAAGGTAAGACCAAAATGGGACGATGGAAGTTTTGCATATACAATCAAGAAATTTGGAGTAGTAAATCGTTATGATTTAAAAAAAGAATTCCCTGCACTTACTCTAAGAAAGACAAATTTAAAAAACTGTGTTGATGAAATTTTATGGATTTGGCAGAAGAAATCAAATAATATAAATGATTTGAATAGTCATATCTGGGATAGTTGGGCTGATGAAAATGGCTCAATAGGAAAGGCATATGGTTACCAGCTGGGAGTGAAACATCAGTATAAAGAAGGAATGATGGATCAGGTAGACAGAGTTTTGTACGATTTGAAAAATAACCCATATAGCAGAAGAATAATGACAAATATTTATACACATCAGGATTTGCATGAAATGAATTTGTATCCATGTGCTTATAGTATGACATTTAATGTTACAAAAAATAAAGAAACAGGTAAATTGGTATTAAATGGCATTTTAAACCAGCGTTCTCAGGATATTTTGACAGCTAATAACTGGAATGTATGTCAATATGCGGTTCTTCTTCATATGTTTGCTCAGGTTTCAGATATGGAAGTAGGAGAATTAGTACACGTGATTGCAGATGCTCACATTTATGATAAGCACGTTCCACTCGTTGAAGAACTTATTGCAAGAGAACAGCATCCGGCACCAAAGTTCTGGATTAATCCTGAAGTTAAGAATTTTTATGATTTTACAGTTGATGATTTCAGATTAGATGATTATGTAACAGGTCCACAGATAAAAAATATTCCTGTTGCAGTTTAAAATGAAAATAGCAAAGGAGTTTTCATATGAATTTAATAGTTGCGGTTGATAATAATTGGGCAATTGGATATAAAAATGATTTACTTATAAGCATACCTGATGATATGAAGTTTTTTAGAGAAACAACTACAGGAAATGTAATTATTATGGGCAGAAAGACTTTAAACAGTTTTCCGAATGGAAAGCCATTGAAGAATAGAGTAAATATTGTAATTACAAAGGATGCTAATTTTAAGGCTGATGGTGCAATTGTTGTAAATAGTATTGAAGAAGCAGTAAAAGAGGCTGAAAAATATAATGATAAAGAAGCATATGTAATTGGTGGCGGAAGCATTTATGAGCAAATGCTGCCATATTGTGATACAGCGTATGTAACTTATATTGATAATTCATACAGTGCTGATACATTTATACCGAATCTCGATAAATTGACAGAAGAATGGTATATAGCTAACGAAAGTGATGAATGTACTTATTTTGACATAGAATATTATTTTAGAACTTATAAGAGAAAAAAATAAATTAGTACTACAGATTTGAACAGGATTATGTGGTCTTAGAATTTTTGACCCCGTCATCAAAATAATAAACTATAAGATATTAAAAATTCCCTTTAATATGGCTAATTTAAAAGCTAATTAAAGGGAATTTATTTATATTCTTTTTTTGCAAATGTCATTCAGACAACATTTATCGCAGTGAGGAGTAGTTCTTGCGGTACAAACTTCGCGACCGTGGTCTACAAGACGGTGGCAGAAATCACTCCCTTCTTCGGGAGGAATAATTTTCCATAAGGCCATTTCGACTTTTTTAGGGTCTTTTATATTATCTACAAGACCAATTCTGTTGCATAGACGGATGCAATGTGTATCTGTAACAATAGCAGGTTTTCCAAAAACATCTCCCATAATAAGATTTGCACTTTTTCGTCCGACGCCCGGTAATTTTAATAATTCATCAAAATCATCAGGAACTTTACAATCATATTTATCTCTAAGCATTTTCATGCATAAACTAATATCTCTGGCTTTGCTGTTTCCCAGACCACATGGTTTAACTATTTCTGTTATTTCGGCTACATCAGCATTAGCTAATGACTCAATGTCAGGAAATTTTTCATAAAGCTTCGGAACAATTTTGTTAACTCTTTCGTCAGTGCATTGGGCAGCAAGGCGAACGCTGATTAACAGCTTCCAAGCTTCATTGTAATCAAGAGTACAATCTGATTCGGGATAACATTTTTTTAATCTATCTATAACTTCTAAAGCTAAATCTTTTTTTCTCATTTGCAAAAAATCCTTTCAGTTTTGTATAAATAAATACTATTATGAGGGTTAAAATTTTAAGCCTCACAATACAATATAGTTTATCCCAGAGCTGTTATTATTTCAATTGTTATATTTCGAAAGTTGTTATAAATATGAAAACTATTACAAATTTGAAAGTTATTACAAGTATGGAATCGTTAACAGAATAAATTTAAAATTTATGGTAAATTAGTAAATTTAGCAGCATATAATAGAATAATTATAAATAAGGAAAAAATATGCTTATTAAAATGGAAGTAGAGTCTTCTTATACAGGAAAACTTCAGGTAAATGTTGTTACAAGAGAAAATGTACCGGTTAGGGATGCAACTGTAACTATAGCAGCTTCTGACAGCCCTAATAATATAATAGAAAGGCTTACTACAAATTCATCGGGACAGACGGAGACAATAGAATTACCTGCGCCACCTATTGAACTTAGTTTGAATGAGGCAAATACAACCAGACCATATACAACTTACAATATTCGTATAGAAGCGTTAGGATATGAAACAGAATTCATTGAAAATGCAGAAATTTTGCCGGATGTGTTGGCTATTCAAAATGTAAGATTAACAAGCAAAAATGCATCGCTGACTGAAGATATAATGATTCCCGACCATACTTTATATGGCGAGTATCCGCCAAAGGTTCCGGAAGAAGAAATTAAGCCTGTTAATGAACCGGGTGAAATTGTTCTGAGTAGAGTAGTTGTGCCTGAAATAATTGTTGTACATGATGGGATTCCATCTGATAGCAGCGCTCAAAACTACTATGTAAATTATCGTGATTATATTAAAAATGTTGCTTCAAGCGAAATATACGCAACCTGGCCTACTGCAACAATTGAGGCAAATGTCCTTGCAATTATGTCGTTTACTTTAAACAGGGTTTACACAGAATGGTATCGAAACAAACACTGATTCGTGGTTATAAAAATATAATATTAGAAGATTTAATAATTAAAGATAAAGATATAAAATAAAAAATCGTAAAAAATAGGGTAAACAGAAATTAATCTGCTTACCCTAAAATTTTGCCTATATTACTTCAAATATTTAGCCTTACAATAGCCTATAGTTCCTTTATATTCAACTTTAACCCAATTACCTTTAACGTACATTACGTTAACTTTTGTTCCATTTTTTAACCCCTTCTTCAAAACAGTAATTTTGTTTTTTCCAAAGATTCTGATTCCGTTTTCATTTGCACCTGAAACTTTTTTAGTCCAAGTCTTTTTAAAATTATCAAAATTTCCGTATGTTGTTTTTAGCTGTCTTGGAGTGTCACCCCATTTACTTAAATAGAAATGTGGCATATCAACTGGACTTACCCAATCTCCGCCCCACGCCAAACCTACTTTCTTAGATTTAGCGATCTTAGCAACTTCTTTAATTTTAGCTGCGTTATAAATATCTTTTTCGTTAATAGCAATATCAAAAGCAATACCCCACTGATGTTGTGATGAATAATCACTGCCTTTAGCATTAGTGACTATGTTTCCCGGTTTAGTTCTACCTTGAGCATAAAGATTATCCTGTTCAGCCTTACTTCTGAATCCTTGAGTAATAATAAGATAAATACTTTTTTTTTCGCACTGATTTAATAATAAAGTTAATTTATAATTGAGCCACGGATGTAATTTACTTCTATCTATTCTAATATCATGTCCCATAATATCATACCTCCTAAAATAAAAAAGAGAGCAGTATAAACCACTCTCTGATTAATAAGTTTCCATATTTAATTTTCCGAATCTAACATATCTTCAACAATAGAATCTACAATATCATCACTTTCATCCACAATAGGAATATCTGTTTCTTCATATTCTCTATTTGAGTTTAATGGATCAATTGCTTCTGTATAGCATATATCGTTGCGTTTTATGTACATATCAGCGTCAGAATAAGTGTAATCATACTCAACCTTGTTAATCGTCTTTGTTGTTCTTATAATCATTGATTTACTCCGTTTTGCAGTCTTCTAATGCAGTAATAGAAGCAGTTGATGAAATTGAATTTTCGAGTTCAGTGAACTTGTTGTCAATATAATTCTTAGCATCTGCAACATATGTAATCTGCATTTCTGCATTCTGGTCGTTCCAAATTGTCGTGTTCGGCTTATTTGTATGCAATGCAAGGAGTTTTTGAACCTCTTCGGCTGACAGTTCTGTAACTATAGGCTCTTTAAGTAGTCCTACAACAGTAATAGGGTTATCTCTTAAATATGTCTTTAATGCATCTACTGTATATTTGGTCAAATATTTTTTTAGAATTTTGAAATTTATACATCCCGCTGTGTTGACAAATATACCATTCTCATTATATGCCCCAGAATTCCCAACTTCCTTAGTTATTCCTTTTAACTTATTAGATTTAACATTTATTTTGTTCGCCATAAAAAGCCATTTGGATTCTCCCGTTTGATAGCCGTATGTCTTGGTGGTTTCATACCATGTTCTAAGATCCGAATTATTATTTAATTCTTCTTTTAGCAATCTCTGTATCAACTGTCCTGTGCCATCTGCTCTGACAATCAACTCGTCTCGAACATCGTCAATTCCGTTTAACTTGCAAGTTTGCTGTGCTGACTGGATTTCTTTGCAGGGTTCATATTCTAGGATTGAGTCACCTAGCACGAGCATTGGATAAATTGTTGTGTCAACTGTTACTCCTTCCGGAATAGTAAGCACTGTATATTTTTTACTTGCATACTTTTCAATGTTAACGAATGTTCTACTCTTTTCACCATATACCTTTCCTGTGTATGCCATCTCCCAGTAGCACGTTTCCGGCAATCCAAATATTTTAAAAGTGAAATTTTCACCTATTGTCGAATTTTTAAATATTTGTGGCGATTTGTTCAAAGTTATTACTTCATATTTACTTGTGGCGGTAGCAGTTCCTTTAATTTTTAAAGACCCGTCTTGATTTTTTATATATTTTATTCCATTTCTTGTTGTTTCTTTTGGTACTCCATTCATATTAAATGAATATAGATTCTTCCCTGCAACACTAATAGTCGGATTTTTAACACAATTCATTCCTTGCGGATATTCAGGATTAGGACTTGCTATGCCACCTGTGTAAGGTTCATATTTAAAATTGTTTGCAGTTACAGAAGTTCCTTCTATTATTGATACTCTAAATTTAACAGTCCCACTAATATTTGCTGGAACATAAATGTAACCTCTACACATAGTTCTTGCTTTTGAAAAATCATCAATTGTTGTAACTTTTGCAATATTAGTACCCACTTGTGTTGAAGCTACGTTGTTACTAAATTGTCCTGGAACATTCTCTTGTACAGAAATTGCTGTCACTCTAATATTTAATGGATTGTCAACAATTTCTATAACAGCACTATATTCTTTATTTATTTTTAGTAAAGAACTTGGTTTAGTAAAAAAATTATAATACTTCTCTGTATCAACTAACGGAATATTTGCTATGATATATCCATCTTCACTTATATTATATATTGGAGAAAAGGTACTAATAGTTTCTGATAATCTATCATTAATATTAAATAATTGCACACCATTAGTCGTCTTTTGTTCCGTTCTACCTAACAGACGCAATTCTTGAATATTCATATTAGATGAATCAGTAATCACCATATCTGTTCCTGACACGGTTGGTTTAATTAATGTTGCATCTTCAACATCGTTAAGATATTCTTCAAGAGTAGTACCACCCTTTTTAACACATTTTGCCAAAGTCTTAGGATATACAACGTTACCTTCGCCATCTGTTATATAACTTGCACTCATTTATACACCTCCTAACTTTGTTTTTAATTCTGCTAATTTATTTTGAAAATAGTTACTTGTTAAAATCTCATAAGTCGCCGTAATGTCAGCATTAGAATCTGTATAGATAGTAGTTGTGGGAGAATAGGTTTTTAATATACAATTAATTTCGTCAATTGTGAGTTCCGAGATAATTGGTTCTGCTAATATATATTGAACAGTTAATCCATTTTCAAGAATTGTATTAATATCTTCGTTCTTTTCAATTCTTAATAGTATTCTTGTTTTATTATTTGAAGAAGTATATATATCCATTCCATAAGCATCCATTGCCCATATATTTTTATTCTCCCAAGCAAATTTATTACTATAACATTCAATTTGAGAAAAGGTACTTGCTTTTGCTAAAGGTGCATCTATATTAAAATATATTAAATCTGTGTTTGTTTTTGATGTATCTTTTTGAATATCTCCAGTTGACTTAACATTTTGAACATTATAGATATTTTGAATTAACTGACCACTCCCATCTTCTCTTATAATTATCTCATCTTTTATCTCACCGATACCTCTTAATACATACGGAATTTTAAGAGTCTGTGGTTCTTTATAAGATTCAAAATCTGTAATTGTATCACTTTGCATAAACATTATTTTAGTCGAATATGTTTGTCCGACCACAGCATCGCCTTTACCAAATCTAATATGCACATAATAACAATTAGAAGGAGTAGTAAAAGTGAATTGTGAAGTCTTAAATTGCGTGAATGGAGTTATAGCAATCTTATCTGAACCAAAGAAACTAACAAAATTTTTGTTAAGTTCTTGGTTACTTAAATAAAATGAATAAGTGGTGTTGGGTGAAACAGGAGTTAACATTATATCAGGCTTTGTCAGAGTATTACCAACATTATAAACAGAGCCATAATATATATCATTTCTTGTCCCCGTAAATTGTATTTCACTATTACCTAATAAAAGAGAATTTGTCATTCCGATTCTAGGATAATCTGTTGCTATTACGTTATTTAAATTAAACAAATTCTTCCCACTTACATATAAAGTCGGATTATCACAACTAATAATATTCTCCTGATATTCAGGATTAGGAGTCATCGTTTTGTTTGTAAATGATTCATATTTAAAATTATTAATAGTTACAGAAGTATCTTCTATTATTGAAACTCTAAATTTTATTGTTCCACCAGGACAGTTAGGAAGGGCAATAACATATCCTCTACACATTGTTGTGCTTTCATCAAAATTATCTTTAGAAGTTATTTTTTGTAGACTTGTTTTTGTAAATGTTGCGTATTCTTTAAACTGTGAATCTACATTAGGAGAAATTATATTAATACTACAACTAGTTGGAATAGAAGCTATTTCTGTTATTGATAAATAATCTGTATTTTCTAGTAGATTATCAGACTTATTTGTATAAAAATTATAATATATATTGTTTTCGGTGGTATTTGCTGGAATATTAGCTATTATGTAATCATTATCATCTATTGAAAAAATAGAATTCCAAGAACTTAAACGTTTATCATTAACATTAAATAATTGTATTCCCTTTTTGTTATTCTGAGAACTATTTCCTTTAACGCTGATACTCAATTTCCCATGATTACAACCGTCATTAATAACAATTGACTTTCCTTCATCGGAAGTGTTACTACTAATATTACCCCTTAATCCATTAAGAGAAGAATCAACAGATTTACCATTATTGTCGTATATAAGGGTAGAAAACGTACTAGGATAAACATTTTCGCCATTTTTATCTTTTAGTGTAACAATCTTAGCCATTAGACTTCAACTCCTCTCTAAGAGCGTTAATTTGAGCCGTTACATAGGCTTCTGTCGCATATGAAATCGGTATTTCCTCGCCATTAGATTCTTCTTCAATTGTAAGATATGCAAGACTATTGAGTGTATTCATAGTAGAATCACATTTATTAGTAACATCGCTATAATCACTATATAATGCATATGTAAAAGAAACAGAAAGATCAGAAGCTCCATTATACCAACCAAGTTCGATTTTAATCTTTGCACAATTGTCAATATTAATTTCAGTATTGAATGCACAATCAGTAGGTAGAGTAATCTTTTTATCCACTATTGTAGAACCGTCTGCTTTTAATTTAGTTACATCAATTGTACCTGTTTCGTTTTTAATTACATCATCACCGTTAATTGTATATGAAGTAATCATAAAGCGATTATAGCTTTGGCAATCAAAATATATATCCGTATATAACTTTGCATTATTTACAATGCCAAGATTTTTGAGAATATCATTGCCATGATTCTCAATTTCACGAATTTGTGCAATCGAACTATTACCAATAGCACTTATCTGACTTTGTGCCGTAGAATTAATATCACTAATTTTACCCTCAGTAAATTGATTAATCGAGCTAACCTTATCGTTGTATACATTATCTGCGTTTGAATTAAATGTTCGTGTATTTGCTCTAAGATTCTCATTTAACGCACCTATGTTTGCAGACCCCGTAGCGTTTATACTTGATATATTAGCATTTGCTGTATTATTAATCGCCTCAATCTGACTTGTAGCAGTATTGTTAATGTCAGTTAATTTACCGCTAAAATTATCGTTAAATTCTTTAATCTTAGCCTTAGTATCATTATTATTGTCATTAGCCTCTTTAGCAATAGAGTTAACTTGATTCAACCAAACCTGTAATTCAGTAGGCATCATAGAAGGAGTAGTAGTTGAACCCCATACATCTAATGTATCAAGAATTAAAGAAGAAGTAGCGAGAGTAGTTAAGTTATATTTAAATACATTTTCACCTAATTCATCTTCACCAATTTTATAGAAACTAATAGCAAATTCAATCTTGCCAGGTATCTGTGTAGACTCACTCTGAATCTGCCAACCAAATACAATCTTGCCATCAACAGAATCAATATCTAATTCAGTCACAGGATATAGTCCACGATTAGTAGTTGAACCATCTGTATTAATCCATTGAACAACACATGTCTTAGTAGACAAGTCAATATCGTCAAAGTATCTGTCACACACGAAGTAAATAGTTTCAGCCTTAGTTTCTTTCTTTGTTGCTAAGAACTTAAATTCATCAGGAATAGTAATGGTTCTTGTATCTAAGTCAACATGAAATCGAGGTTCAGTTGCAGGAAGTGTTGTATGAACAACAGTTGTACCTTGCTGAATATCTAACAAGGCTTGTTTGTATTCTTCTGCGGCAGTAATCATTATTTATCACCTCCGTTTATTTTGTCGTATATTTCAATATTCATCTCTGTCATAGAAACTATCTTCTGGTACAACTCGCTTATGGAATTGTTTAATTCTGTTGATATAAAGGTTAAATGAGAAGCCAAATAACTTTTAATATTCAGATTTACATCCAAGAAATTAGTTGTATAACAAGTGTGATTCTTTATGTCTATTCTAATCAGACCGATAGAACAATCTCCACTTGATATTCTAATAGTAGAAGAGAAGTCTAATTTACAAACCGAATAATTTGTTCGTTCATCTAATTTTATTAATGAGCAAACATCGTAAATATTATCCTTATCGAAAATTAAAACCTTAATTGAATCGTAGTTATACTGAACAGGTATATGAGAGTAGTTTATTGCGAAAAATTGATAAATTAAAAGATAATAAAACGGATTTTAGTTTCTATATAGGCGATAATAACGGAAATTATGTTGATGTATTGTATTTTGGTTACAGAGAATTATTCACGAATAATTGGATATTTGTTGCAAATGATATTCCAGATGATTTTAGTTCTAAGGATATTCTAGTGATTAATCCTGAAAAAGATGTAATCAAATATAAAGAACAGTTAAAATCATTCATATCAAAATATGGACTAGAAAGTGGTAATTATTATACTTTTGAGGAAATATGAATAGATAAAATGGAAAGTTTAAAGAGGTAAATGGAAAAATGATACAATATGAAGTAGGACAAGTAGTTGATAATTTTGTATGTCATCAAGAAGGAGTGCTTTTTGATGTTTCAGATGAAGGAGCAAGTCTAATTGTGTTCTTTAGAAATCCAGAAAAAGAAGAGACGGAACAGTTTAAAAGTGGAACAAGAACTAAAAAAAATAACTGATGGAATTGAAGTAATGAAAAGCCATATTCCTGATGCAATGTTAGGAAATTATCCATTGAGTGTTGAAGTTATCGCAGATACAATAAAACAATTTGAAGAAAAAGAAAAAATACAAAAACAAAAAATACAAGAGTTAGAACAACAATACGAAGAAATGGAAATTGAAGAACAGGATTGGGATGAAGTATGTAAAATCATTCCTTCATGGATAGAAGTTTTTAATGATGCAGATAAAAAGACTAAGCGTGTTTTAATTAATAAGTTAGTTGATAAAGTTATTGTTAAAAAGGATGAAATAACAGTTAAATTTAAAATAAATCTTAGTAAACCCAGGCATCGTCAATCACGAATGAGCGGATACAATGGGGTATCGAAACAAAGGATACGATTTTACAATTACTTCATCTACAGCATATGATCAGAAATGGATTTATGGCAGAAACATTTTTGAATCAATTAGTCTTGTTGTAGATAATATATTTGATCAATATTTATCAAGGCCAGATGTAAGGCAGCCAATTCTTACACAGTATTGTGATGGAAAAAGAGTAACCTGTCCGAATTGGTTAAGCCAGTGGGGATCATGCAACTTAGGAGAGAGAGGGTATT
>OGZO01000391.1_pt1 | contig 31902 bp, 28 predicted proteins | sample 1576721 | NCBI WGS metagenome assembly OGZO01 (sample SAMEA3541516, study PRJEB24748) | human gut metagenome | biome: human gut; feature: human-associated habitat; material: faeces | place: China | collected 2012 | reverse complement strand
CACTACTCTCGATAGAGAGTATAGAAGTGCGCCCTTTAGTTCCTAAAGGGATTTTATCAGTGCGACAAACTGAAATTTGTAGTTATCTATACTCATTTGGAATTTCGATATGAAATGTCTCACACAATAACTTCACATCATGCACATCATTCTCATCAAATTCGTATCCCAGATGGAACATTACTTGACTATATGGTTCAATACAGGAAACCTCTATCTCCTCAATTTTTCCTTTGCCCGAAAAAGTTTCTATCGGAAAACAATCCCCCTCATAAAGAATTTCACCTTCGCCCGTATATTCAAAACAATGCAAATCAACAATTCTGTTTTTCGCATCTTCCCATACAGTATGGTTCAATGTTGTATATTCCATCTTAATCTCATAAAAGCCATTAGCTTTCATTATTTCTATAAAGTTCTGATAATCGTTCTTTTCTACAAAAATGTCAATATCATTATGGGCTCTTGACTGATATCCAAGAAGAGCATCTACACCCCAGCCACCATCAAGAAAGACTTTAATCTCCGCATCTATTGCAAATTGAAGAATCTGTTTTACATCTGTTATATTGACCATCTTATCATCTCCACAAATTCTAATTAGGCGACCAGAGGAACTGCTGGTCTGTTTGATAAATCTCTGCATTTAGCAGTTTTCAATGTTGCCAAAACGAAAGTTAAGAAGATGTTCCTTTTCTCCATGTCGCTTTCTTTGGCGTAATTTACAAGGTTATTCCACACAAGATAGTTGTTCAGATACTTGGTAGAAACACCGTTAAAGCCACGCATAAACCTCTTTAGCTGGCTATGGTAGCTATTGATATGTTGGATATTATAAATGCCTTTCTTGGCTTTGCCAGTCTTTAACTGCACAAGGTCAATGCCATTGGCATTTGTAAATCTCACATAGGAGTTCATCTTGTCCGTAACAAGAGTGGAATTGGTCTTAATCCTACCATCATAAATATGATGTAAATCTTTTGTAGAAACTCTACCAGTATTCGTAATCTTGGAGATAGACAAGCCATTCCTATTAACCGCACAAGGAACACATACTTTTTCTTTGGACAAGCCTCTGATATGTGTAGAATGACCACGCTTATGAGCCTTGCGTGGCATAGTAAATGTCTTACTCTTACTATGATTGCCCTTGTACGAGATGGCGAAAAAAGTTTCGTCAGCCTCAATAATGCCGTTAAGAGTAACATCGTCTGCCATATTCTGAAGAGCGTCTAAAATCTTGTGCCTCCAAAGGAAAGCGGTGTTTCTATGAATACCACAAGCAACAGCAGTCTTACGAATGGATAAACCATTCATCATACAATCAATATACTGTTCCCATACGGACAAGTCTTTTCTTGTACCAGACACAATGGAGTTCGTAGCAATCACGAAGGACTTGCCACAATCCTTGCATACATATCGCTGCGTACCGTCTTTACGATGACCGTTACGAACCACATGAATACAACCACAAAGAGGGCATACACGACCATTTGCAAAGCGTTCCTTTGCCACGAAATCTTCAATATTCAAAGACTTTACAAAGGCAGTGCTTAAAAGCATTGTTTTAAGGCTTTCCTGCTCTGCAACAGTCAACTTACCGATAATATCTAATGCGTCTTTGATAGTAGGCATATCCAATTACCTCCTTCGGTGGTACTATTTCCTACTATTATTATGCGCTATTTCTCGTCAAAAATCAACCGTTTGTTGTGACATAGCCAATCCAAATTTGGATGCAATGTCAGGCCGCTGCGGTTGCTGTTGCTATCAGATATGAGCTGAGTTGCCCCTGCCGGAAAAGATCAGGGGGCCGCCCTGACGTTGAGCAATGTTGGACCGTGGCAGCTCGCCAGGGGTGTAAATCCGTTTCCCCCCTTCCATTCTTCGGGGCTGAGAGGTGGCCCCACCTCTGCCCGGCAAAAGGATCTGCGCAATATGCAGCCCCCTGGGCACTGCGCCCAACTTTGGGCTGAGTGCCAACCAAACCAGATCTGGTGGCGTTGGCTATGCTCCGAGCATTGCTTGCGGGATGCTCCGGCATTGTGGGGGCATAGTCCGATTATGGCCCTGAGCTGAAATATCAGCGCAGCGGCCTTGAGGATAACCAGCCCAACTTTGGGCGCGTTGAATGTAACCCCCTGGAATCTTCGGCCGGCCCCAAATTGGGCGCGCCGGCAGGCCGCTGCGGTGATGGGCCGTAGCTGGATTTGTTGAACTTTTCCCCGGCTAGGCATGGCGTCATGAACCATGCCGAAAAGGCGGAACCCTTGCCGCCCTGCCGAGGGAGACCAAAAGAGCGTGCCCAACAAGGTACGAATATGGACAAGACTGTAGTACTTGAACAGATCGTTGCAGTAGATGACATCCTTCATCGTTGGCACAAGAGCGCAGGATTCCTGAACGGAGTTGCTGAACGGAATGGTATATCATTTTTTGCTCGTATTGACAGTAGAATACGCCCCACAGACGGAAAGGAAGTTCACTTTTGTTCGCCGCTCTCTAGTATATGGTGTATCGATTTTTCTAAAGAATGGTATGATACGGAAAATGTCTTTATGCGCCCTGAGGATGTGGCGGCGTATGAAAAGAAGCATCCTGAAGTTCTCTGGGAGCCTGCCCACCCAGAGGCGGAGATCATGAAGGAATATGGGGAGAATATCCCCGCCGATACCGTGCGCCGGTGGCTGAAAATGAGTCCGATGCACTTCATTGACTTCATGAACAGCGGCCAGGGTCCTGTCTGCTCATGGGAAGAAGGATTCAGGAAACATAGCGAAGAGCTTTACCCTGACGGCCCATTTTTTACTACAAAAGACTTGCGAGATGAAAATTTTACCTTCCACGTTCTTGACTGGCTAAACTGGCAGAAAGCGATGGGCGGCAGAGGCAAGGCCGCTAGTGGAGAGGAGGGCGACACGGCAACCGTCCTGAAAGCTGAGCTGGAGCAGGCCCGGCAAGAGAATGCCGCCTTGCAAGCGGAGCTGGAGAATACCAGGGCGGAACTGGAGAAGGTCCGGCAGGGTGAAGGCCCATGTTTGGAGTGGTACGGCCTGATTGCCGTGGTGGAACAGTGCCGGAAGGAGGGCAAGACACCCCAGGAGACGGCGGCCTGTTTGAAAGAGCGCGGGGCCTCCTTGGCAATGATCGGCGGCCTGATGCATCCTCAAGGGGATATCAAAGACTGGCAGCAGTACGGCAAGGATCTGTTCAACGGCAGCACCAAGACCTTGCCGTGGTAGGCCTTACCCCACCTTGCCGGGCAAAATACCATACCTCACAGACGAAAATACCACGCCTTACCCCGCTTGTTTACCATACCGCATAGTGCGCTAACCTCCTTGCAAATGCATCAAGCTGCAAGGAGGTTTTTTCATGCCCGCTACTGTCCAAAAGCCTTCCGCCCCTACCCTGCCGGAAACCGGATTCCTGCGCCTGTCAGACGTGCTGCGGTTCGTACCTGTCTGCCGGACTGCCTGGTACAACGGTGTGAAGTCCGGGCTGTTTCCCCAGCCCGTGGCCCTGGGCAAGCGTGCCCGTGGCTATCGTGTGGAAGATGTGCGTGCCCTGATCGACCGTCTCAACGCCGGTGAGGGGGCTGCCAATGCGTAATAAAAAAGCCCCCAGCTTGGCGGCGGTGGGGGCAGGTAAAAAAGGCGGCAAGGTGGTCAATCTTGCTTGCCCCCATTCTGCCACACCGCCCCGCTCCTCGCAATCCGAATGCTGCTCCTGCTGCCAGTTTTTCCGCCGCGTGGCCCTGCCTTCCGGCCATGATCGCAAGCTCTGCATGATGACCGGCGAAAAGCTCCGTACCGCCGCCGGGTGGTGTGACCTGTTCGCGCCCGGCAAGTGGGAAGAGACCTGGGCCGATCCTGCACCGGCCCCCCGTCAAAGCTGGCTCTGCCGTGTCTGTAGGCATGGCATCGTGCCGTCCTTCCGGGCCGCCATCATCGGCCTTGTGGGATGCCGTTCCCATTACCTGCCGGACGGTCGCGGCTGGCCTGTCCTCTGCCCCGGCTTCAAGGTGAAGGAGGGCTGCCATGCTGCGTAGCAATACCGCTGGATCTTTGCGGCCCTTGACGCGCGCCCGCTGTCTGGGGCAGACTGAACTTCCCCAAACAGTGCAAGGCGTAACCGACGCCTTTACCGTGCCCCACGCGGTGAAAAGAGCGGTCTTTTTTTCTGCCAGCAATACGCGAGAGGTGTACCCTTTGCGCGGTGCTATACATTGGCGGAAGCAACGTCCGGGTGTTCGTGAGACCCCGGCGGCCTTGCACTGGCCGGGGAGCGTTGTTTCCGCCTTTTTTTGTATCCTTAATCCCCCTAAACAGTGCAGGTGCTTCATGCATTCCATCCCCCTTTTCCGCCCCGCGTCCTGCGGTGGCCGTGCGTCCCTGTCCTTCCTTCTTCGCAAGCTGGCCCGTGCCGGTGAAACTGCCGCCCTTGTGGCCCTGCTGGGCACGTCGTTATCCACGTCGGCCCGTGTGCGCTGGGCCATGCTCGGCCATGTCCTGACCGTGGTGGAGGTGCGCCATGCTGCGTAGTTCCCTTCCTACCCTGATGACCGAAGACCAGTTGTCCGCCGTCAAGGCGGCCCTGACCGCCGCCGCTGCCGGCAATCCTTGCGGCGAAGAACAGGCGGCCCGCTATGAAATACTTCTCGATGAACTGCTGGAGGAGTGGGGGGCCACCTCCCTGCGCCAGTTGCCCGCCTCCAGCTTCCGGCATGTGCTGAACTGGTGCGCCCAACAATCCTTGCCGGATGAACGCGGCAAACTTGAGCGGCACGCGCAAGCCGCCCTGGATGATCTGAAAGCGGCGGCCCATGCCCTGCACGAATACCGGGAGGCCCTGCGCGGTGTGCGGGCCGTGGCCGGGGAGCTGTTGCCCCTGCTCATGGGACGCCTGTCCCTGCCGGGCAATGCGGGCGGTCTGCTGGTAGATGCTCTGGACGGTGAACTTGCCGCCCTGGATCGCGAGCTGGTGGCAACCAAAGACCGGGGAACCGGCATGGCCCTGGGCCTGCTGCGGCTGGCCCGTGGTCTGGATCAGCAGGAGGTGCGCCATGCGTAACTATTGCGCCCGCTCTTCCAGCATCCCCCGGAGCCTGCGGCACGTCTCCCCCAACAGCGCCCTTGAAGACGCTGTCCACCTTGCCAATTTCCTGCGCAATGTCGTGGGCGACATGCTTTTTCAGGATGCCAGTAGCCTGCCCTCTGATGAAAGCAATATGGGCCTTGCCCTCTGCTTCGACCTGCTCCTGGACAAGATCGCCATCGCCGGCGGGGAGCTCTCCTTCCCCCTTGCCGGGCTGCCGCATGAGCGCGACCTGCCCCCGCTGTGGGATCCCGAACGGGAAGGGGGCGACCATGAATAGTGACATCCTGAGCGCCTTTGAAGAGAGCCTGCGGGCTGCCGGGCTGCTGGTGGAACACGTCCAGGCAGACGGCGTGCTGCACCGTTGCGGCACCACGGACAAGCCCCGCGGCAAGGACGGGGCCTACCGTATCCACCTGGATGATCCGGCCTGCTGCTGGTGGAAGAACTGGATCACCGGTGATGAAGGATCGCGGTCTACCAGACCGGCCAAAGACCTGTCCCCTGCCGAACGCAAGGCCCTGCGGGAACGCATCGCCGCTGCCCGGAAAGCTGCCGAAGAAGAACAGGCCACACGCTGGGCCGCGTCTGCCAAGCTGGCCCGGGCCATCTGGAAAAGAGCGGGAAGTGCATCGGATGCACACCCTTACTTGCAACGGAAAGGTGTCCCTGCTCTTGGTGGCATCCGGCAGCGGGAGTGTCAGGGCATTGTAGAGCTGTTGCTGCCTGTGCTGGATGCTTCCGGCACGCTGGTGAGCCTGCAAAGCATCCTGCCGGAAAAGCCCGCTGACGGGCCGGACAAGCTCTTTCTGAAGGGCGGCAAAACGGCGGGCGGCTACTTCCCCATTCCGGCAAAGGACGGCACCAAGGATGGCCCCCTGCTCATAGCGGAAGGATACGCCACCGCCGCAAGCCTGCACCTTGCCACGGGCCACGCCTGCCTTGTGGCCTTCAATGCGGGAAACCTTGAGGCCGTGGCCCGCATGGCCCGGGACAAGTATCCCGACAGGGAGATCATCCTCTGCGCTGACAACGATTGCGAGACCATGAAGGAGGGCAAGGCATGGAACCCCGGCGTGGAGGCGGCTACCAAAGCCGCTCAGGCCATTGGTGCAAAGCTGGCCGTCTGCCCTGCCCTGGACGGCGCAAAGGCGGACTTCAATGATCTGCACAGGGCCCGAAGCCTTGAGGCAGTGCGCAGGGTGGTGGAGAAGGCCCGCTTGCAGGACGATGCCTGCCCCATGCCGGAGGGCTTCTTCATGGTGGCCGAGGGGAAGCGTGCCGGGCTGTACAAGCAAGAGCTCAAGGCGGACGGGGAAAGTAATGACATCCGCCTGGGCCCGCCGCTCTTTGTGCGAGGCATGACCCGCGACGCCGACGGCAACGAGTGGGGCCTGATGCTGGAGTGGAACGATCCGGACGGACGGCTCCACCGCTGGGCCATGCCTGTGGAACTGCTCAACCGGCAGGGAGGGGAGTGGTTCGGCACACTGGCGTCCGGGGGCTGGTTCGGTGTGCCCGGCACACGCGCCAAGCTGGCCACCTTCCTTGCCAGTGTGCGGCCTGTACGTCGCATCCGCTGCGTGCCCCGCGTGGGCTGGCATGAATCGGTCTACGTCCTGCCGGATGCCGTCTTTGGAGCTACGCAGGGGGAAAGCGTCGTGCTGCAATCCGCCTACCACACGGGCCTCTACGGCACTGCCGGGACGCTGGAAGGCTGGCAGGAGATACCGGGCTTGTGCGCCGGGAACGTGCGCCTGGCCTTTGCGCTCTGCATCGCTTTCGCCGGGCCCCTGCTGCGTCTTGCAGGGATGGAGGGCGGCGGCTTTTCCTTTGAGGGCGGCAGCTCTTCCGGCAAGACGACGGCCCTGCAGGTGGCGGCATCCGTCTGGGGCGGCCCTGGCCACGTCAAAAGCTGGCGCGTCACGGACAACGCTCTGGAAGGCGTGGCGGCGCTCCACAATGACGGTCTGCTCATCCTGGACGAAGTGGGCCAGGTCAATGCCCGGGTGCTGAGTGAGGCGGCCTACATGCTGGCCAACGGTTCCGGCAAGTCCCGCTCCAGACGCGACGGCAGTTTACGCCGCTCCCATGTCTGGCGGCTGCTCTTTCTGTCATCCGGCGAGCTGGGCCTTGCGGACAAGCTGGCGGAAAACGGCATGAAGTCCCGGGGCGGGCAGGAAGTGCGCTTCGTGGGCCTGCCTGTGGACAAGGCCATGCTGACGGATCTTCACGGCCTCCCCTCTGCCGGTGCAGTAGTGAACCGCCTCAAGGAATTGTCGGAACAGCACTACGGCCATGCCGGAAGGGCCTTCCTGCACTACCTGATCCGGGAGATGCCCACGCTGATGGAACAGCTCCGCCCCTCGCTTGATTCCCTGGTGGGTCGCTTTTGCCCTGCCGATGCCGACGGGCAGGTGCGGCGTGTGGCCCAGCGCTTCGCCCTCTGCGCCGTGGCAGGAGAGGTGGCACGGCAGGCTGCTGTCCTGCCCGACTGTTTCCAGGCTGTGACCTGCGCCGAACATTGCTTCACGGACTGGCTGGCCGCCCGCGGCGGGGCCGGCGCTTCGGAAGATGCGGCCATTCTTGCCGCGGTGCGCCTGTTCATCGAGCAGCACGGGGCAAGCCGCTTCCAGGACATGGACACCAACGCCACCACCTGCATAGGCCGGGTGGGCTTTAGGCAAAAGGGAATGGACGGGAGGACGGAATACCTGATCTTGCCGGAATCCTTCGGGGCCGAGGTGGTCAAAGGATACTCCGTGCGCAGGGCTGCGCGTGTGCTGGCGGATGCCGGATGGCTGGTCATCGAACGTGCCAACCGCATGAAGTCCAGACGTACACTTCCTGATCTGGGGCGTATGGACTGCTATGTGCTGGTACTGCCAGAGGACTGATACCATCTTGTTCAAAAAACACTGTCCCAACCGTCCCAACTGTCCCATTGCTTACAGCCACAAGGGTTTACGGCGGGACAGTCCCACAAAAGCAAACTGTCCCACAGGGAAAAAGTGTCCCAATTCTTGAGGCACCAATGCCCTTTGGGACAGTTGGGACAGTTTGCAAAAACGACTGTCCCACGCTCTGCCCACCTTCAAAGCCTTGCAGTTCAAGGCATTGGGACACTTGGGACAGTTGGGACAGTCAAAATATTCTACAGAGAACAAGAGACGTGACTGGCATGCTTGATCTTCGTCACCTTCAACAGACTACCACGACGTGGCATCCCCATCCGTGGCCGGTACTGCACGAGCTGAACGAGACATACAAGGTGGGGGCCCTGCCTGCCGATGATGGGAGCGGACTGGTACTGTGGCCGGCACCGGGCCTGCTGCGATCTGAAAAGGAGGCAGCCCTGCGCTATGCCCGGGACAATCTGGAAGCCCTGCTGCATGATCTGGATCTGGAGCATCTGCCCCGGCAAGTGTGGCTGGCTGTGCCCGTCAACGCACCGTCCAAAGGAGGGCGTCCCCGCATCCTGCCGGACTGCCCAGAATGCGGCGGCAAACTGCCGGTGCAAGGTACAGCCAGGCAAGGACATTGCCTGAACCGGCAAGCGGTGTGTGCCAAGTGCGGAAAGCATAGCCGATGGGTGGAAACGCCGGACGGAAAAATCTACCAGGCCAAAAAGGGAAGGAGGGGCAGCGGTGCGCGTGATTGTGGATAGCAGGGAACAGGCTCCCTTTCCCTTCCGGGGGCCGCGCTATGAAGGCGTGACGGTAGAAGTGGGCACCCTGAGCGTGGGCGACTATTCCCTTGCCGGACTGGCGGACAAGGTGGCTGTGGAACGCAAGGAGCTGTCCGATCTGGTGGCCCGTCTGGGACGTGAGCGGGAACGCTTTGAACGTGAGCTGGCCCGCGGCGCTGCCCTGGATGCTTTCTGTGTAGTGGTAGAGGCGAGCTGGGCCGATCTGGCAGGCGGGCAGTACCGCAGCAGGTTGAACCCGCATGCGGCCTGTCAAAGCGTGCTGGCCTTCGCCGGACGGTACCGCCTGCCCTTCTTCTTTGCCGGGAGCCGGGCCGCGGCGGAGTACACGGCCTGGGGCTTCCTGCGCCAATACCTGGAAGGGGCCCGGAAACGCTGGGCCGCCATCGTGAAGGCCCATGACGCGGCGTAACAAAGTCAACGGGCAGTCAACACCGTTGCCTGCAAAAAGGAAAGATGCACGGTATGCCGGTACGAACCAAGGAGGAAGCTAAGAGCATCGCTGAGTTGTGGGCCAACATCAAACGGCTTGCGGAACGGGAAGAAGACGAGGCACAGCTGCCTCCACCTCGCACCTTGCCGGGCCAGCCATGAGGTGCCAGGACAAGGGCCGGGACGCCCTGCAAACGGAAAGACCTGTACGGCAATGGCCGGTGCCGCCTGCATGGTGGCCTGTCCACAGGGCCGAGGACAGAGGAAGGCAAGCGGCGTTCCGCTGCCAACGGTAAACGGCCCAAACGGAAGCGCAAAACAGATGGAGAAAAGCAAACCCCATGAGAGGGTAAGAAATGTTGAGGTCTGACTATGGCAAGCAGGCCGGACAATACCATCCCTGCCAGGGGGAGTAAGACAGGGGCGACCTCCGGGGCCGCCCCTCTGTTTTTTTAATCAGGATACAAGGGGGCCCCTTTGGCATGCCGGGGCGGGAAAAGCCATGCGTCCATGCCGGGGAGTTATGGCGCTGGCGTAGAGATCAGGGGAAACGGCAAGAGCGCGCCACCCGCTCCCCAGGCCGAAGCTGGGGGCGGTACGCACTGGATCTGTTCAAGATGACCTGTCTGTGCCCTGTCCGTCATGCGGTAATGAAGACGGTATCGTCAACACTTGGTGCTGCCGGCATGGCAAGGCAGCCGGGGGAATAGAGATACGCAACAGCGTCAGGCACCGACGAAGGATGCCTGACGCTGCCAAGGGGCCGGGGATTACTCCCCGGATGTAACACGCGCAGCAGACGCCGCAGATCGGGGATGATCTGGCTTCAATGGAGCCGGGGATCGCTCCCCGGATATAACAGCAGTGTTACTGTTGTCATTGTTGATGATCTGGCGGCTTCAATGGGGCCGGGGATCACTCCCCGGATGTGACGACAGATTTCCGGTCAATACTTCGAGGACACAAGGCTTCAATGGGGCCGGGGATCACTCCCCGGATGTGACAGACGGCACGGCGTCTGCCATGAGACCACGCGGGGGCTTCAATGGGGCCGGGGATCACTCCCCGGATGTGACCGGTTCGTTCCCAGCATCGTCGATCTGGTGCATACTGCTTCAATGGGGCCGGGGATCACTCCCCGGATGTGACTTGACGCCATCGCGCTGAAAGACAGCCTGCAGCTGCTTCAATGGGGCCGGGGATCACTCCCCGGATGTGACCCGTATTTACCATCAAGTTTGTTACGGAGGCCTTGGCTTCAATGGGGCCGGGGATCACTCCCCGGATGTGACGCCAAGCGCCTCGCCGCCCGTGCCAGGACTGCGGAGCTTCAATGGGGCCGGGGATCACTCCCCGGATGTGACCGGTTACAAGGTGTAACCGTTTCAATAGGCAATGAGCTTCAATGGGGCCGGGGATCACTCCCCGGATGTGACTCGCCGTCGGTCACCATCACGTCCATGGTGCCGGGCTTCAATGGGGCCGGGGATCACTCCCCGGATGTGACTACCGCCCGGCCTTCACGCTGTTCGGCATCCCACCAGCTTCAATGGGGCCGGGGATCACTCCCCGGATGTGACCCGCTGGGCCAGGTCGCCCGTGACCTGGGTGGTCTGGCTTCAATGGGGCCGGGGATCACTCCCCGGATGTGACATGCGCTCCGGCGACATGCGCAGGCCGGCGAAAATGCTTCAATGGGGCCGGGGATCACTCCCCGGATGTGACGCCCCTCCGTTCTAGCAAGGCCCGGCGCGGCCTGTAAAGGCATGGATCGAAGACCTGTCGTCCTTTGCCCTGCGGCAGGCCGCCTGCCGTGCCCGCTGCAAGAAAAAGCCCTGTTTTTTCAGTCCGGTTGCACCAGCGAGAAAGGTACGGTATTTTGAAGTATGTTTCCGGTCCTCGCGGGCAGGCCCGCCCGCGCCATCTTCCAGCAAGAGGAGTCCCGCGTGCCATCCTTGTCTGACTGGTATTCGGCAGCGCTCGGCGTTTCCCCCTATCCCTACCAGCAGCGTCTGGCGGACGAGCCCTGGCCCGACGTGCTGGAGATCCCCACCGGCCTCGGCAAGACAGCGGCCATCCTGCTGGCCTGGCTCCACAAGCGGCAGCGACAGGATGCCCACACGCCCCGGCGGCTGGTCTGGTGCCTGCCCATGCGCGTGCTGGTGGAGCAGACCGCGCGGCTGGCACGGCAATGGACCGCCACTCTGGCCGGTGCGGGCCTGCTCTCCCGTGCGCCCGCAGTGCATGTGCTCATGGGCGGTGACGTGGCGCGGGACTGGGACCTGCGCCCCGAAGATGACGCCATCCTCATCGGCACACAGGACCAGCTTTTGTCCCGTGCCCTCAACCGCGGCTACGCCATGAGCCGCTTCCGCTGGCCGCTGGATTTCGCCCTGCTGCACAACGATGCCTTCTGGGTCTTCGACGAGGTGCAGCTCATGGGCGCGGGCCTGCCCACCTCCACCCAGCTGGAGGCCTTCCGGCAGCGCTTCGGCGTCGCCCTGCCCTGCCGTTCCCTGTGGTGCAGCGCCACCCTGCATCCGCGCTGGCTGGCCAGTGTGGACTTTGCCGCCCGCTGTCCCGCCCCGCAGCTGCGGACACTGGACGCGGCGGATACGACCTTCCCGCAGGTGATCCGGCGCATCCATGCCGCCAAGCGCCTTCAGCCCCTGGCCATCAGAAAAACCAAAGACCTGGCGGCATCCGTCCTCAAAGAACACCGCCCCGGCACCCTGACCCTGGTGATACGCAACCGGGTCAAGGATGCCGTGGATCTGTTCGCGACCCTGAAAAAAGACAAAAAAGCCCCGCCCCTGTGCCTGCTGCATTCCCGCTTCCGCCCCGCTGACCGCGGCCGCGTGCTGGAAGAGGCTCTTTCCGCACCGGGAGAGGCAGGGCGCATCATCGTCACCACGCAGGTGGTGGAGGCCGGTGTGGACATCTCCGCCGCCACCCTGTTCACGGATCTGGCTCCGTGGTCATCGCTGGTGCAGCGCTTCGGACGCTGCAACCGGGCCGGGGAGCTGGAAGATGCCCGCATCTTCTGGCTGGATGCCCCCTGCAAGACGGAACAGGCGGCCCGCCCGTACACGCCGGCGGCTCTGGCCAGGGCCCGCGCGCTGCTCTCCGGGCTGGAGGATGCCGCGCCCGCCCTGCTGCCCCGCAGCGAAGACCGGGACGATGCCCATGCCGTGCTGCGCGCTCCTGACCTCTTCGATCTTTTCGACACCACGCCCGATCTTGCCGGGGCGGACATCGACGTTTCCCGCTTCATCCGGGAAAGCGATGATACCGACGTGCAGGCCTTCTGGCGCTCCTGGCCGGGAGACATGCCCGGCGGGGACATGCCCGGCCCGGCTCGCGAGGAGCTGTGCCCCGTGCCGCTGGGCGAGATGCGCGACTTTCTCAAAGACAAAAGACAGCATGCCTGGGTCTGGGACAGTCTGGAAGGCCACTGGCAGGAAGTCCGCCGTCTGCGGCCCGGCATGGTCGTGCTGCTCAGGGACACGGCCGGCGGCTATGCGCCGCACAGCGGCTGGGACAGCGCTGCCACGGCCCGTGTCGCACCCGTCATCCCGGCGGCCCCAGCGCCCGCCCCTACGGGACTGGACAGCGACACGCACAGCCATGCCGCATGGCAAAGCCTGCAGGAACATGGCGAACGCACCCTGAGCGCCCTGCAGGCCCTGCTCTCGGATCTGGACGGGCCTGTGCCCCCGGACTGTCTGCCCGCCCTGCTCACTGCGGCACGGCGGCATGACTGGGGCAAGGCACATGCCGTTTTTCAGAAGGCCTGTCAGGCCCCGGATACCGGGGAGGTCTGGGCCAAGGCGCCACAGATGCGGGCTTATGCCCGGCCGGGTTTCCGTCACGAGCTGGCCTCGGCCCTGGCCCTGCTGCATACGGGGCACGATGATCTGGTCGTGTATCTGGCGGCGGCGCATCACGGCAAGATACGCCTTTCCCTGCGGGCCCTGCCCAATGAACAGGCCCCTGCCGGGGTACGCCGCTTCGCGCGCGGCATCCATGAAGGGGACTACCTGCCCCCGGTGGACGGGATGCCCGGCGTCACTCTGTCCCTGGCCTGCATGGAGCTGGGGTTTTCCGAACAGGGCGCCAGCTGGGCCGACCGCATGAGCGCCCTGCTGGAACACTGGGGGCCGTTCCGTCTGGCCTTCTGGGAAGCACTCTTGCGCCTTGCCGACTGGCGGGCCAGCGCGGAGGATAGACACCATGCCTGACATCCTGCTCGAAGGCTGCGCCTCGCGTCCGCTGGCAGCCTATCTCAAGGCCCTGGGCATCCTGCGGCTCGTGGGCGAACAGGCCGATGCCAACGCCCGCGGGGCGTGGCAGAACGGGGCCTTCCTCCTTTCCTCCAGCCTTGACCGGCAGGCTCTGTGCGACTTTTTTATGGAAACATGGCAGCCGACACCGCTTGTCACTCCGTGGAACGGAGGCAGCGGCTTTTACCCCGGCGACAACAGGGAAGGCATCGACGCTCTGGCCCAGTCCACGAGCCCCCGCCTTGCCGTCTACCGGGAGGTCATCGCCCGCATACGCAACTGGCCGGAACTGGTCGCGCCCCCCAAAGAAAAGAAACAGCTGGATGAACTGCGCAAACGCTGCAAGGAGACTTTTTTGCAGCGCTGTCGTGCCGAACTGCCGGAGAGCTGTCTGCCCTGGCTGGATGCCACATGCATCCTGCGTACCGATAAGGCGGTGTTCGCTCCCCTGCTGGGGACGGGCGGCAATGAAGGCCGGCTGGAATATAGCAGCAATTTCATGCGCCATGTGGCCAAAATATTCGCCTGCCCGCCGGAAGAATCCCGCGCCTGGCTGGAAAGTGCCCTGTTCGGCCTGCCGGTCAATGGCCTGCCCAAGTCCGCCGCAGGCCAGTTCGACCCCGGTCATGCCGGTGGCTGCAACCAGGATACGGGCCCCTATCGTGCCGACGTGCCGGTCAATCCCTGGGATTTCCTGCTGCTGTTCGAAGGTACGTTGCTCTTTGCAGGGAGCCTGACCCGCCGTGCCCCGGAAGATCCGAACGACGTTTGCTTTCCTTTCTGTGTGGAAGGACTGGCAGCAGGCTTTGCTTCTTCCTCCCTGACCGACAAGGGCCGGGGCGAGATATGGATGCCGCTCTGGTCGCGTACAGCCTCTCTGCGGGAAGTACGCCGCCTGCTGGGAGAAGGCCGGGCGAGCCTGGGCCGCCGTCAGGCCCGGAACGGGCTGGACTTTGCCCGCGCCATCGCGTCCCTTGGCGTGGACCGGGGCATCGACGGTTTCGAACGCTACAGTTTTCTGGAACGCCGGGGACAAAGCTATGTGGCCCTGCCGTCCGGGAGCCTGTCCGTACAATATCAACCACAGGTAGCCCTGCTGGACCCTGTAGCACGCTGGGTACAACAACGCTGCCGCCAGAAAGAAGAGCCAAATTCGTTGACCGCTGCCCGGCGTCGTCTTGCCGCTGCTGTTTTCGCGTGTATCCGCACCCCGGATGCTCCCCGCTTTGTGGCCGTGAGCAGGGCCCTGGCCCGGATGGATGCCCTGCCGGGCCTGCCCGGCCTGCTGGCCGCCCCCTGTACGCCCCTGTCAGCGGACTGGATAAGCGCCTGCGACGACGGCGGGCCGGAGGTACGACTGGCCGCCGCCCTGGCCTCCCTGCGCGGTTCCGGCAAACTGGGGCCGTTCCGGGCCCATCTCTCACCGGTCGCGCCCCATGCCCTGTACCGCTGGGAGGATACGTCTGACCATCATGTGCCGTGGCGCGGCGAGACGCTCGAAGGCCTGGGCAGGATGTTCCTGTGCCGCCTCGTCCTGGCCCAACACTACGGCGAAGATCCCCTGCGGGCCGATCTGCGCCTGTCTCCCGCCGACCTGCTGCCCCTGCTGGACGGCAGACTGGATGTGGAGCTGCTGCGCGACCTGTTACGGGCCTTTTCCCTCGTAGGCAGGCCGCAACGTCTGCCGGAAGCCTGGTGTGCTCCCCTCCGGCAGGCACGTCTCCCCCATGCCGTGGCTTTGCTCAAACTGCTCTATACACCGCTGCCACAGGATGCAGGTCTGGACAGGGAGCGCCTGCGCCCGGAACAGCGCATCCTCAGACTGGTACAGGCCGGCCGCCTTGCGGAAGCCTGTGCCCTGGCTGCCCAGCGTCTGCGCATCGCCGGAGGCGGGGGGCTCTATCTTCCTACGTCCTTTGCCGAAAGCGTCCGCGCCCTGTCCCCTGCGGCTGTCCTGGCCTGCCTTGCCGTACCTGTGGACGGACGCGCCCTGCTCCACCAACTTCGCCAGCCATCCTGACAAAAGGAGTTCCCATGATTCTGGATCGTTGCTCTTCCGGACGCCTGCTTGTGGAAGCCGACCTCGTCCCGCTGCAGGGACAGCGCTTTCAGCCCACCGGCTTCGCCGATCTTGGCGCGGCTGTCTATACCCTGCCCGACGGCACCCGTATGCTGCTGGTGGAGTCGGCCCAGTCCATGGCCAACCGTCTGGAACAGACCATCGTCACCCCGGACGGTGAGGTCATCCCTGAGCTGGAAGGGCTCTCCTATGTCGCGGCCGAACTGAAAGGCAAAGATGTGGGGCCCCTTTCCACCACAACCCTGCTGGAGGCCCACCGTCTTGCCTCGCCCTTCATCATTGCCGACAAGGCCTTCCAGAAACAGTTCTGCGAAGAGGCCGCCTACAGCAAAAAAGGCGTCCTGAACTGGAAGCGCATCCATGCCACCATCTTCAAGTATGATGTGAATTCCCTGCTGCACGGGGTGTTCCTCTCCATCGTCGATGGCGGCCGTATCAAGGTACCGCGCCTCATCTCTGCTTTCATCGAGGCCCGGAACGTGCGTGAGGCCATCTCCGGCGGCGTCAAGAACAGCTTCGATCCTACCGGCAGCCTGCGCCATGCGGAGTACGACAAAGACGTGTACAGCAATGTGCCCTATCAGCGCACCGAATACACGGCGGAACGCATCACGGCCTATTTCAATCTGGATGTGGGCGGTATCCGGGCCCTGGGCCTGCCCAAGGAAGCCCAGGAGCTGTTGTTCTGCCTGGGCCTGTACAAGATGCGCCGCCTGCTGTCCGGCAGCCTGCGCCTGCGTACGGCCTGCGACCTGCGCCTGGACGGGGAGCCGCGTCTGTCCGGCATGGACAGCCTGCCCACGGAAGCAGAGCTGCTCGCCGCCCTGCAGCAGGCCGTGGCTGCCTGCGCGCCCCTGTTCGCCCAGCCGCCGGTCACCCGTTTGCAGGCCCCCATCACGGTCAAAAATGACAAGAACAAGGACGCTGCCAACGACAGCACCGACAGCGAGGAGGCCTGATGCCTGTCCTTGAGATCACTTTCCCGGCGGGGCGCTATCACGCCACAGCCTGGGGACGCAACGTCAATGAAGGGGATCCCGAATGGCCGCCTTCCCCCTTCCGTCTGGCCCGGGCCCTGATGGACATGCGCTATCGCCGCTTCGAGGGGATCTCGGACAGCGAGCTGGAGGCAGCGCTCCTGCCGCTGGTCGGCACGCCCCGTTTCAGCCTGCCACCCGTCAGCAAGATGGCCGTGAAGTGCTATCTTGACCAGGGAGCCAAAGAACTCGACAGGCAACCCGTGCTGGATGCCTTTGTCTGCCTGGGCAAGGACGATGCGCTGTATATGGAACTGCCGGAGGCTCCGGCAGCGTCGCTGCGGCTTCTGGAGCCGCTGGCCGGAGCGCTGCCCTATCTGGGCCGCTCGGAATCCTGGGTCACGGCCCGGCTGTGCGATGCCTTGCCCCCGCACCGCCACTGGAACTGCTGTCCCGCACAGCAGGATGCCCCGCTGGACAGCCTTGTCAGTGTCCAGACGCTCCTGTCACCGGAGGCCTACAGCGGCTTGCCCTATCTGCCGTCCACGGGTTCAGGGAAGAAAAAACGCCCCTGCTCCTGGCTGGAAGCGCTGGCCCTTTCCACAAAGACCCTGCTGACGGAAGGCTGGAACAGGCATCCGCTCCTTGGGCCATACACCTATGCCCTCCATGAGCAGGAGATGCCCTCCAAAGCTCTGCCCCTGTCCGGGGATGGTCCTTGCTGCGTGACCTATGCGCTGCGAGCCACGCCCCTGCCGCCGGTCACGCATGGGCTGATCCTGGCGGAACGCATACGCGCCGGGCTCATGAGCCGCCACAAGCACTGCTGCGGTGATCCCGACGCCATCTCGCCCCTGTTCAGCGGCAAGGATGCCTCAGGGCGTCCCCTGTGCGGGCATCAGCATGCCAGTTACTGGCCCTGCGATACGGACGGGGACGGCAAGATCGACCATGTACGCGTCTTCCTGCCGCGAGGTTTGACTCAGGATGAACGGGCAGCCCTGGAAAGCCTGCGTCATGTCTGGGCCCGGGGCGCCAAGCTGGCGGAACTGATCTACCTGCATTGCCTGCCGCTTGCCGCCTTTCCCCGTGCCCGGACAGTGGTCAGCGCGACCCCTGTGGTCTTTGGCCGTCACTACAAGGCCCGGCAAGGGGCACACAGGGACTGGCTGGAAGCGGAACTGCGTCGGGCCTGTGCTGTCCAGGGCTTGCCGGAACCCGTGCGGGCCGAGGCTTTCCCCTTCCTTCCCATCCGGGACGGCGCGGAACTGCCCTGGAGCAGCTTCGTCCGGCAACGCAAGGACAAAGCTCCCCAGCCTGGCTACGGCTTCCGGCTCCATTTCGACAGCCCGGTTCCCGTCCCCTTTGCCATCGGCAGCCTGGCCCATTTCGGCCTGGGGCTTTTTGTCGCCGACGGCGTGTAAGATACAAGTAGGATGGCAAGAAAAGCTATGTGGTTCGAATAAACGCAACGCCTGCCGGAAAGAAAATCCTTTTTGTCTGCGGTGATATGGAAAGGTTCAACGCAAACGCAAGACCTGAACGCAAGGGGGACAGGGGCTGCGCATTATGCAGCTCCTTGACGGCAGTGGTACGGAGAAGGGGAGCACGCTATGGACGCCGTGGAGCATGACACCCAGTGCCATCTCTTTAGGCAAAGTATTTGAGGCGGGGCCGGAAGTGGATTCCGGCCCTCTTGTGTTCAGGCATGTGGGCTGTTGGTTGCGGTGATGGCAGCAGGGTGCTACCTCAAAAAAAGCCCTCTCCCCTTGCCGGAAATCCCCTTGGATGGTATGCATGGCCCATGCCATAAGCAGGGCAAAAAGGGGCAGCAAAATTTTTTGGGGGTACATTTGGGGGTACGAGGCATTTTGCTGCACACAATAAGCTAGTATTTTCAGCATGTTATTATTCAAAATAGTATCCCTCCCCCTCCGCCACGTGCTGACACAAGGGCGTTCTGCTTCCGGCAGGGCGCCCTTTTTTCATATCTCCCGGCCATGCCGGGAAAACCTTTCTTGCCGAAGATGGCCGGACGGCCGCGGTGCCCGCGGCCCTTCCCGGCCAAGGAGACGCTATGGAACACAAGACCCTTGTAGATGCTGTGGTCACAGCCGAATGGGAAATGTTCAGCAACGTGCAGAACGTGGGCGGCAAGGCCTCCTGCCAGATGGATCCCAAGACCTTCCGCATCATGCGTTCCAGCCAGATGGACAACTGGGACGACGAACTGCTGGGCAGCTATCTGGAAGACCTGCTGAACGCCCGTCTGGAAGGGCGTAACCTGGTCACGGAAAAATACGCCCGCATGATGGAATCCACCTTCCCCGAGGAGTACGCCCAGCTGGCCGACAGCCTGCCGCCGCTGGACCCCGAAGCCATGGCCCAGGTGGACGACATCGTGGCCGCCCATGTATCCTGGAAGGAAGACCTCGACAGCCGCTTCCCCTCGCTGGCTGACAGGGGCCGCCCCCTGCGCAGCCGTGACGACCGTCCGGGCTGGGTCTCCATGGAGACCTACCTCCGCGCGGAACTGCGCACCTATTCCCCCAAAACTATCGCTCTCTATCATCGGGCCACCATGGAACGTCTGCGCAAGGGCGAAAGCGAAGCCGAACAAAACCTGCTCCATCAGGTGCAGCAGTACGGCTTCGAGGACATCGAGAGCGCGGAAAAGCATTTCAGCGCCCGTCGCTGAGGCCACCGACAGCGCCTGACGTCGCCCCGCCGGGAGCCGTCCCGACGATGCGCTTTCGGCAGGGGCACTGCCGCTCTTGAAAAGGCTGCGCCTTCAAAGCCCCGGGAGGAACAGGCTCCGGCCTCCCCCCTGGGGATGGGCATCTGCCCGGCGAACCTCTTGGACTTGCCGGGGCTCGCCATGAGGGCTGAAAATCAAAAGAGCCACCCATATGGGTGGCTCTTTTGATTTGTATGACCGGTACAGAAACAGAGGTCGCAAAAACGAAAAGGGATGCTTCCGAAGAAGCATCCCTTTCCTCTCTTTTCGGGGAAAAAACGGACGGCGGCTAGGCGTTGGCAGCCTTGAGCATTTCTTCCACCATGGCAAGGCTGGTCGCGTTCCGGGCATCCATGCCGCACAGACCGCGCACAGCCAGCATCAGCAGGGTAATGGGCATGCGCACTTCAGCTTTGCCGTTATGGATGATGCAGGTCTGGTCCTGCACCTTCAGGCGATAAGCCCGGCGGCTGTGTTCTTCCGCCCCGGTGCGCATGATGTAGTAGATCTGGTCCTTGTTCTCCGTCACATACAGCTTCTGGCGGCACAGCACGCCATGCTCCTCGTCATACCAGGAACACTCGGAGGAAAGGCTTCCACGAAAGCGCATGTCCTCGCCATTATCGTGCTTGAGGCTGATATTTTCCAGCGTATCCTGCATGGCACCCTCCCCTTGAGCTGCAGCGTGACGGCAGCCACAGCGACAAAGCAGCAAGGCCAGCACGACACCGGCTGACCCTAGCATCGCAAGAAAAGCTTTGTCAATCCCGCCTCCCGGCGGCTCCAGCCCGTCATTTGCGGGGATCGGGCAGCTCCATGCCCAGGAAGCGGGCATAGCAGCGGGCCACGGCCGATTCGGGATCCATGAGCCCCAGACTGGCCCCGGAAGGCGCGGGGACTTCTTCCTTCGGACGCCCGGCGGAGCGCTCCAGCACCGGGCTGGGCGCATCCAGATCCTGATGGTCCAGCATCAGGGAGACCTTCACCGCCGTGAAGAAATCCTCCTGCAGGAACTCATTGACCCGGCGCACGATCTCCGGCCCCATATAATAGAGCTCCTGCAGCAGCACGGCGTCTTCGGCGCCGATGAGCAGCTTGTCGTCATGGTGGCCCAGCGGACGGGCCAATGGCGCCAGATCCGGCCCCAGCACGGCATCCCAGCTGCGCCACAAGCGGCTCAGCTTCGCCTGCTCCAGGGACGCGCCCAGAGAGATGAAGACCTTTTCCAGCACGCTCCCTGTCCGTGCCGGGCCGTGCCATTCCTCGAAGCGGGCCTCGTGCCCGGGTTCGGTGCTGCGCCGCCGCGTGATCCACGTCCGCGGGCGCGGGGCCTCCGCTGCGTCGGCCTGTGCCTTCTTTGCTGTCCGGCGTTTCCTCCCGCCCGTATCCGTCGGCGGCGGCAGCACGACCAGCGAGTCTTTGCGCCGTGCCGCCCGGTCTTCCTCCGCTTCCAGCCCGGCATCGAAACGGGCCTGCATGTCCGCGGCCCACTGCCGGAACGCGGCCTCGCGCCGCCCCATGCCTGTCCCGGAAGCCGGTGCAGGACAAGGGGCCCCGGCCACAGGGGACGCTGCGGGCCGGGCAGTCCCGATTGCCTCCCCTTCTGCGCGGTGTCCGGCAGATGCGGAAGAAACAGCTCCCTGTACGGGAGCAGGGCTTCCCTCCGGTATGCGCGCATCGCCGGGTGCGGCTGGTGACGCTCCTCCCTTCTCTCCGGCCAGCGGTACGGAAGCGTTCCCGCTGCCGGCTACCGGCGCTGCTGTCGTGCCGCCCCCACGGCGGCGCATGGGTGAGCTTTTGCCCTCTGCAGGTGTGGCTTCGGGGACGGGGGCAACAGGAGCCGCCGCAGCAAAGGGGGCCGCTGCCGGTACGGGCTCAGGAAAAGAAGCGGCCGGGACCGTCTCCGTACCACGGGCCGCCGTCCGGGCGGACGACGCTTCCCTATCCGGAGGAGCGGGAAAATCATCCCAGTCATCGTCCCCGGGCAGCACCACCAGACCGCCGCCCGATGACGACAGGCCGTATTCCGCAGCCAGACGATCCGCCTCGGCAGCCAGTGCCGCCGCATCCATGGGTCGTTCCACAGGCTGTCGCTCCGGTACCGGGGCTGTGGTCGGACCGGCTTCCCCCGCGGATGCGGGAGTGGTCGCAGCGGCCTTCTTGCGGCCGCGCCCGCCGGAAGTGGAGGCACGCCCGGCACGGGAGACGGCTCTCCGCCGTGCGCCGGAGTGAGGCTGATCCTCTCCCGGTACGGATGCTGCCGCCTCCACAGCGGACTGGCCAGCAGAAGGCTTCACTACCGGTGGTGAGGCCTCCTGTGCGACAGACCCGAACGCGGGAGCCAGCTCGGTAGCGGGAACTGCCCCGGTATCGGTCACCGGCGCGGCCTTCGTGCCGCTCGCACGACGACGCCGGGCAGTCGTCTTTTTCGGAGGAGTGGCAGGTCCCGGCGGTACCGTGGCCGCGGCCGTGTCGGCGGGCGGGATCACCGGAGGGATTTCCGGGAGCGCGGCTTTGGTGGCGGCAACGCCCTGCGATGCATCTTCCTGTGGGACGGCGTCCGCCGCTTCCCGGGGAGCCCTGTCCGGCGCAGATCTCTTTTTCCGCCCGCCGTTCCGCTCGCGGGAAGACGCCGAGCCTGCCGCCTGCCGTTCCTCAAGGCCATCCGCCGATGCCTTTTCGGCCGGTGGTTCTCCCTGCGTCGCCTTTTTCCCCTTCCCGGCCGTCTTTTCCGAGCGCGCCGGAGACGGCTCAAGACCACAGGCCTCCAGCAACGAGAGGGCCGTGGCCGTGATGACGGTCACCCGCTTGCGCGACAACCGTCTTTTTGTCTCCTCCCCGGCAGCGGAAGACCGGTCGGGGGCAGCATCGGAAGGCGAGGACATGGAACTCCTTGACTATATCCAGATAGGCTGATATTTGCATCAAGCAAATTTGATACATAGATCGCAGGCGCGCCCGGCGCGCCGTACAGGGGCACGCATGGCACTGGTATATTTCAAGGCACTTTCAGACGAGACCCGTCTGCGACTGGTGCATATCTTGCTGCATTACGAACTCTCGGTCAACGAGCTGGTGCGCATCCTCGGCATGGGGCAGTCCCGCGTCTCGCGCCACCTCAAGATCCTGACCGAAGCGGGCCTGCTGACCTCGCGCCGGGACGGCCTGTGGGTCTTCTATGCCGCCACGCGCTGCGGCGAGGCCAGCGACTTTTTGCAGGCCATGGGGCCCTTTTTGCATACGGACACGGCCATGCGCGAGGATCTGGCCATGGCGGCCCAGATCCTGGAGGAACGCGCCCTCAAGACGCGCCAGTTCTTCAACGCCATCGCCGAGGACTGGGACGAGCTCAACCGCGAAGTGCTGGAAGATTTCGACCTGCCCGCCGCCGTGCTGGCCGCCGTGCCCGAGGGCTGCCGCGTGGCCGTGGACCTGGGCTGCGGCACCGGCGCGGTGCTGGAGCGCCTGCTGCCCGCCAGCCGGAGCCTCATCGGCGTGGACGGCTCGGCCCGCATGCTGGAGATGTGCCGCCGCCGTTTCAACCCCGTTGATCTGGCCAACGAGAACCGCATCTCCCTGCGCATCGGCGAGCTGGACCACCTGCCCCTGCGTGACCAGGAAGCGGACTTCGCCTGCATCAACCTTGTCCTGCACCACCTGTCCGACCCCGGCGAGGGCCTGCGCGAGATCCGCCGCAGCCTGACCACGGGCGGGCACCTGTTCGTGGCCGATTTCCTCCAGCACCACGACGAGACCATGCGCAGCCGCTACGGCGACCGCTGGCTGGGCTTCGACGAAGAGCGCCTGCAGGAACGCCTGCGCCAGGCCGGTTTCGAAGTCCTGTCCTGTACGCGGCAGGCCGTGGGCCGCGGCCTGTTTCTGCTGCTGGTGCAGGCACGCGCCTGTTAGGGATATTTTCGGGGGGAAGGCCCCCCGTGCCCCATCTTCCCCCAAACGTGCTCCATTCAGGAAAGCCTGCCCCCGATGGGGAGCGGCACACCTGTCCCGGGGGGATATGGCCGGAAAAGGCACACAAGATTTCCCGCGCGGCCTTACCGAAGGCTGCGCACCATCCCCGCACAGGGGACAACGACCATGCCGCAGACCGCCCTTTTGTGGAGCGGCCCAACATACTTCCTCAAGGAGAATGGAACGATGACCAAAGCCCTGGACCTTTCCCTGGCCTACAAAGTGGCCGACATGGCCCTGGCCGATTTCGGCAAGAAGGAAATGCAGCTCTCCGAGCGCGAGATGCCCGGCCTCATGGAGTGCATCCGCAAGTACGGTGACCAGAAGCCCCTTAAGGGCCTGCGCGTGACCGGCTCCCTGCACATGACCATCCAGACCGCCATGCTCATCAAGACCCTGCACGCCCTGGGCGCGGACATCCGCTGGGCCTCGTGCAACATCTTCTCCACCCAGGACCACGCCGCTGCCGCCATCGCCGAGCAGGGCATGGCCAAGGTCTTCGCCTGGAAGGGCGAGAGCCTGGAAGATTACTGGTGGTGCACCGAAATGGCCCTGACCTGGCCTGACGGCAAGGGCCCCGACCTGATCGTGGACGACGGCGGCGACGCCACCCTGATGATCCACAAGGGCGTGGAAGTGGAAAACGATCCCTCCCTGCTGGAAAAGACCTACGACAACAAGGAATTCCAGATCATCATGGATCGTCTGGCCCTGCGCTACAAGGAAGATCCCAACCACTGGCATGAAGTGGCCGCCAAGGTGAAGGGCGTCTCCGAAGAGACCACCACCGGCGTGCATCGCCTCTACCAGCTGGAAGCCGAAGGCAAGCTGCTCTTCCCGGCCATCAACGTCAACGACTCCGTGACCAAGTCCAAGTTCGACAACCTCTACGGCTGCCGCGAGTCCCTGGCCGACGGCATCAAGCGCGCCACCGACGTCATGGTGGCCGGCAAGGTCGTGGTCGTGGTGGGCTACGGCGACGTGGGCAAGGGCTGCGCCCAGTCCATGCGCGGCTTCGGCGCCCGCGTGCTGGTGACCGAGATCGACCCCATCTGCGCCCTGCAGGCCGCCATGGAAGGCTTTGAAGTCACCACCATGGAAGACGCCCTGGCCGAAGGCGACATCTACGTCACCTGCACCGGCAACCTGCGCGTCATCACCGGCGAACACATGGAAGGCATGAAGGACGAAGCCATCGTCTGCAACATCGGTCACTTCGACAACGAGATCGACATGCACTACCTGGAGTCCACCCCCGGCATCACCAAGCTGAACATCAAGCCCCAGGTGGACAAGTGGACCCTCAAGTCCGGCCGCAGCATCATCGTGCTGGCCGAAGGCCGCCTGGTGAACCTGGGCTGCGCCACCGGCCACGCCAGCTTCGTCATGTCCAACAGCTTCACCAACCAGACCCTGGCCCAGATCAAGCTGGCCAAGGGCGACCTGGAAAAGAAGGTCTACACCCTGCCCAAGGAACTGGACGAAGAAGTGGCCCGCCTGCACCTGGCCCGTCTGGGCGTCAAGCTGACCACCCTGACCCAGGAACAGGCCGACTACATCGGCGTGAAGGTCGAAGGCCCCTACAAGCCCGACCACTACCGCTACTAGGCCGCAGCGGGCCGTCGTCTTTGCCCGGGCCTCGCACCGGGACACGGACGACAAGCAAAAATAAAAAAGGAGAGGCTCCTCAAGGAGCCTCTCCTTTTTGAAATAAAACGCGCCGGGAAGGGACGGGGCCGACCGGATGCCGCCCGCACGCTCCCCGTTGCGATGGAAGCGATCACGGCAGCGGGAGCAGCCGCCTTTGAGGGAGGAGGAACTCCTTCGCTCAAAAATGCCGGTGCCTCAGGCCGTGTTGCTTAGGCCCTGGGCTTGCCATCCTCCACGACCACATCGGCGTCGGTCACGTCGTCCTTGCGGGGCGCGGCCGTATTCTTGGGCGCTTCGCCCAGGTCTTCGGGGTCCACGTCCACGATGTCCTCGGCAGGCGCGTCGCCCTTCTTTTCCCCGGCTTCGAGGGCCGCGGCATCGGCGGCGGCTTCCTCAGGCGTGTAGGCGGGGCCGGGCGGCAGGGCATAGCCGCCACCATCCACGGCCTGCAAGGGTTCGATGCCCCGGTTGAGGGGGATGCTGCCCTTGCTCACCAGCACGATGCCGGTCTTTTCCAGCACCTCGCGCCGGTAGGCGTATTCCTGCTCCATGCGGCGGTGGCGGTAGATGAGCAGCAGGCGCCCCAGATAACAGGCCGCCAGCAGGGCCGCGATGCTGCCCGCGATCCACGGGATGTAGGGCTTGAGTGCGGCACCAAAGGCCACCACGGCCGAGAACATGCCGTCCACGAAGACCAGGGCCGCGGCCAGCAGCAATATGCCCAGCAGGATGACCACAGTGGGCGCGTGTTGCACACAGGCGTAGAAATAGCGCAGCCGCTTGGGCACCATGCGTTCCGAGCCGGGCTTGCCGGGCTGGCGCTCCCGCTCCAGGGTGTTGGAGACCCAGAGGCCGGAAAGATGCACGATGAGCAGCAGCGCCACCGGAGCGGCCACAGCGCCGATGGCCCAGCCCAGGATGGGGAACTGGGCTTCGGGCGGGCCTCCGGCCAGCGACGGCTTGGCGTGCATGATGCCGTAAAAGAAGGCGATACCGCCGATGATCAGCTCAAGGAAGAAGATCGCGATGAGCAGATAGATGATGGTGTCGCGATTCTCGCCCTTGTACCAGTGACGGATGGCCTCGTCCCTGCCGGCGTCGGCAGCGGCTCCGGTCTTGCCAGCGGCGGCACCGGCGGCTTTCTTGCCGGTCCCGGCGGCGCTGTTGCGCATTTCGGAAGCGTTGCTGGACGCAAAGGTGGATTCGTTATTTTTCATGTTCCCGAACATAGCCGGGCGGGGCAGCGGAGGCAAGAGCAAACCCTTGCCCCGGAAGCGCTTCTGGCTTAGTCTGCGCCAACAGGAGGACAGCATGCATATTCTCGTTACCGGAGCCGCGGGCTTCATCGGCTATCATCTCTGTGACCGTTTGCTGGCCCAGGGCCACACCGTGGTTGGCCTGGACAACCTCAACGACTACTACGACGTCCAGCTCAAGAAAGACCGTCTGGCTCAGCTGGAAGGCCGTCCCGGTTTCCGCTTCGTGCTGCAGGACATGGCCGAACGCGAAGCCATGAGCGCCCTGTTCGCGGCCGAAAAGTTCACCCATGTCATCAACATGGCGGCCCAGGCCGGTGTGCGCTACAGCCTCATCAATCCCATGGCCTATGTGGATTCCAACCTGGTGGGCTTTGCCAACCTGCTGGAAGGCTGCCGCCACAACGGCGTGCAGCACTTCGTCTTCGCGTCCTCCTCGTCGGTCTACGGGCTCAACACCAGCCAGCCCTTCTCGGAACACAACAACGTGGACCATCCCGTGAGCCTGTACGCGGCCACCAAGAAGAGCAACGAGCTCATGGCCCACTCCTACAGCCATCTGTACGGCCTGCCCTGCACGGGCCTGCGCTTCTTCACGGTCTACGGCCCCTGGGGCCGCCCGGACATGGCCCTGCAGCTCTTTGCCCACGCCATCATGAAGGACGAGCCCATCAAGGTGTTCAACGGCGGCCGCATGCGCCGCGACTTCACCTATATCGACGACATCGTGGAAGGCGTGGTGCGCCTGCTGCCCCTGGCGCCCAAGCCCGACCCGCAGTGGGATGCCGCCACCCCCGACCCGGCCACCAGTTCCGCGCCGTGGCGCATCTACAATATCGGCAACAACCAGACCGTGGAACTCAACGATTTCATCGCCGCCCTCGAAGAGGCGCTGGGCAAGAAGGCCATCCGTGACCTGCTGCCCATGCAGCCCGGCGATGTGGAAGCCACCTGGGCCAACATCGACGCTCTGTCGCAGGCCACGGGCTTTGCGCCCGTGACGCCCCTCAAGACCGGCATCGAGCGCTTTGTGGCCTGGTTCAAGGAATATTATTACGCATGAGTGACATCATCCTGCCCGCCCCTACCCCGGAACGCCCGGAGATCCTGGCCCCGGCCGGTGACGCCCAGTGCTTCACCGCGGCCCTGGCCGCCGGCGCCGACGCCGTGTACCTGGGCCTGAAGCACTTCTCGGCCCGTATGCAGGCCGAGAACTTCGGCCTTACCGACCTTTCGCGCCTCACCGATCTGGCCCACGAGGAACAGGCCCGCGTCTATGTGGCCATGAACGTGCTGGTCAAGCCGCAGGAGACCGCGGCGGCCTACCGTCTCATCCATCGTCTGGCCCGGCAGGTGCGCCCCGACGGCATCATCGTGCAGGATCTGGCCATGCTGGATCTGGCGCGGCAGGCCGGTTTCGAGGGCGAGATCAACCTCTCCACCCTGGCCAACATCACGCACCCGCAGGGCCTGCAGACCGCCAAGGACCTGGGCGCCAGCCGCGTCATCCTGCCGCGCGAGCTCTCCATCGACGAGATCCGCGCCATGGGCGAGGCCTGTCCCGAAGGGCTGGATCTGGAATGCTTCGTCCACGGCGCGCTGTGCTACTGCGTGTCGGGGCGCTGCTACTGGTCCAGCTACATGGGCGGCAAGAGCGGCCTGCGCGGCCGCTGCGTGCAGCCCTGCCGCCGCGTCTACCGTCAGGGCGGCGCCGCTGCCGCGGCCATGGCCAAACAGGCCGAACAGCAGGCCCGCGAACAGGGCCGCAACGGTCGTGACGGCGGCCGCGACATGCGCCGTCCCCGGCCCCAGCGCAGCAACCCCGGCAAGGGGCGCGACGGCCGCTTCTTCTCCTGTCTGGACCTTTCGCTGGACGTGCTGGCCAAGACCCTGCTGCACATCCCGCATCTGGTCTCGTGGAAGATCGAAGGCCGCAAGAAGGGCCCGCACTACGTCTATCACGTGGTCACGGCCTATCGCATGCTGCGCGACAATCCCGGCGACCCGCAGGCCCGCAAGGACGCCGAGGCCATCCTTGAGATGGCGCTGGGCCGTCCCGGCAGCCGTGCCCGCTTCCTGCCGCACAAGGACAACCTCATCCCCACCGACCCGTCGGGGCAGACCAGCTCCGGCCTGCTGGCGGGCAAGATCAATGTGACGCCCGAAGGCCAGGTGCTGCTCAAGCCCCATTTCGAGCTGCTGCCGCAGGACTATCTGCGCGTGGGCGTGGAAGACGAACGCTGGCACGCCACCCTGCCCGTGACGCGCCGCACGCCCAAGGCGGGCACCCTGATGCTGCGCCTGCCCAAGCACAAGACGCCCAAGGCGGGCACGCCGGTCTTCCTCATCGACCGCCGCGAGCCCGAGCTGATGCAGATCCTCAGGGAGTGGCAGGCCCGGCTCGACCGCATGCCCACCCGGCCCAGCAAGGCCGTGGAGAGCGAGCCCCGTCTGCCCCGGCCCGTCAGGCCCGCGCCCCGGCCCGAGATGGTGGTGCGCGCCAGCATGCCGCAGGGCCGCGAGACCCGCGGCTGCCGCAGCCAGAACACCGGCCTGTGGCTCTCGCCGCGCACGGCCGAGATCTCGCGTACCATCGCTCCGCGCATCTGCTGGTGGCTGCCGCCCGTCATCTGGCCCGAAGAAGAAGAGGCCATCCGCCGCCGTCTGGCCCACTTGACCCGCGAAGGCGCGCGCCACTTCGTCTGCAACGCCCCCTGGCAGCGTGACCTGTTCCCGGCGGAACTGCTGGCCCGCATGAACGACGGGCCCGAGGATCCCAAGCACAGCGATGCCCTCGACCTGCTGGCCGGGCCCTTCTGCAACGTGGCCAATGCCGCCGCGCTGGGCGTGCTGGCCGACATGGGCTTCAAGGGCGCGTACATCAGCCCCGAACTGCCCGCCGACGATATCCTGGCCCTGCCCCGCCAGAGCCCGCTGCCGCTGGGCATGGTGCTGGGCGGCTTCTGGCCCGTGGGCATCAGCCGCTTCGGCCTGCTGGGCATCAAGCCCAACGAGCCGTTCATGAGCCCCAAGGGCGAGGTCTTCTGGGCCCGCCAGTACGGCGGCAATGTCTGGCTCTATCCCGGCTGGCCCCTGGATCTCACCGCCAAGCGGCAGGAGCTCCAGCAGGCAGGCTACAGCTTCTTCGCCCGTCTGGAAGAGAACCCGCCCTCCAGCCTGCCCGAGATGCGGCGCCAGGGCCTGTTCAACTGGGACGGCGCCCTGCTGTAACATGGCAAAATAAACGGAAAAACGGGGGAGGGAGCCCCTTAATCCTTGCTATCGATGCCCGTAAGGCGCCTATGCGCCAACGGGCACGGCCTGCGGCCGCCTTCGGTCGCTGCTGGCGGCAAAAAGGGGTTCCCTCCGTACCCCCTTCTTCCCCAAAACCCGCACACAGGAAAGACAAACGGTATTGCCCACGGGGATACCGTCTGTGCCCAAAGGAAATGGCTCCGGCACGTTTTCCGGTACTGTCTCCCGCGCAACCGTAAAGCATCACAGGGCCATGCCGCAGGCATGGCCCTGTTTTTTCATGTAACCGCCCTTTCAGGTGGGGAAGCTTTTCCATGTTTCGCGGAAAGTCACCGGAAGGCAGCCCGCGAACGCCATGTCCGTTGCAACAGGACGAACCGCGGCATCGCCACAGCGCCCTCCTCCCCTCCAGCAAGCCGCCATCACCACCGTACGCCCATGAACGATACCGCCATCACGACCACCCGTGCCCTCTTCCCCCGGGGCCTGCACCAGCCGCAGGACAGCTACCGTTTCGGCGCGGACGCCCTGCTGCTGGCGGCCTTCGCGGCGGAAAGCCTTGCCTCCCTGCCGGGAACGGCCCCCCGGAAGGTGGCGGAGCTTGGCAGCGGCTGCGGTGCGGCTCTGCTGGGCCTGTGCCTGTATCTCTCGTCCGGCACGGCGGAGATGCCGGAGCACTGCCATCAGGCAGACGCGCTGCCCCGCCAATGCCCCTGCACGCAGCCTTCAGAAGCACCCTCCGCTGCCGCTGGCGGACAGCCGACGGGAGAAGGCCGCGGAGGACACAACGCCCCTCACCTGCACGCTCTGGGGCTGGAGCAGGACACGGCCTTATGCGCTGCGGCCACGGCAAACGCCCGCCTTCTGGGGCTGGAAGATGTGTGCCGCTTCCGGCAGGGCGACCTTGCCGACACGCATTTTTTGCGGGACTGCGGCGAAAATGCCTTCCATCTCGTCCTGGCCAACCCGCCCTATGCGCTGACGGGCAGCGGCCGACCCTCGGCCAGTGCCCGGCGCGACGCCGCCCTGCGCGGCCCCGCCTCTCTGCACGACGGCCCGCACGCCCGCCAGCGGCGGCCCGTCCCCAAGCCTGGCGCGTCTGATCCGCTGGCAGTGTTCTGCCATGCGGCCCGGCGCCTGCTGCGCCATCACGGTCTGTTCTGCTGCATCTTCCCGGCGGAGGATCTGTCCCGCCTGCTCTCCACACTGGAGCGGGAGCGTCTGGGCTGCCGCCGCATCCTGCCCCTCTGCCCCCGCGCCGGAGAAGCCGCCAAACGGGTGCTGGTGCTGGCGCGCAAGGACGCTGCCGCCCAATGCCGGCTGGAAGCTCCCCTGCCCCTGCACGACGGACAGTGCTGGAGCCGCGGGGCCCTTGCCTTCTGCCCCTGGCTGGGCGCGGGCCATGAGGAAAAAAGATAGCGCCCTCCCATCCCTGAAAACAGGGAGCCACGACGGCCAGCGGCCCGGCGTCGCAATGGCGGCCACCCGGAAGTGCCTGCATCCCCCAAAGACGGTCCGAGCCCCTCACCGCAGGAGACAGGTGCGGTCGCGAGAATGCACCGCCCTTGCCTTGCGACCGGCTTTCCATAACAATATCGGTTTCCTCATCCTGACATCGCGGAGCCTGTCCATGAATTTCATCGCCGACCTGCACATCCATTCCCGCTTTTCCCGTGCCACCAGCAAACAACTCTCGCCCCGGCATCTGGCTGCCTGGGCCCGCTGCAAGGGCATCAACGTGCTGGGCACCGGCGATTTCACCCACCCGCAATGGCGGGACGAGCTGCGCCAGCAGCTGGTACGCGACGAGGCCAGCGGGTTTTTCCACAGAGCCGCAGATACTATCTATCCGGCAAAGTGTCTGACACCGGTGCACTCAGGCGCTGCTGTGCCTTCCGCACGGCAGAATAGATACGCGCAAAATGGGGAACGCCCCGGAAATATCCGTTCCACCGCGCTCCGTATTTCCGAATAAATTTTTTATCAGGAGGAAAATACTATGAACAAGGATCTCCAAGCTCTGCTCAATGACGATGCCTGCCGCGCAGCCATCTCTCAGGCGCCGGCCGATGTTGCCGCTCTCTTGCTTGCCGGTGAGGCCGGCGAGATCATCACACAGAACGACGCGGCATCCGAACTGTTCCACCTGGATGACGGCGACCTTCTCGCCACCGCTTTCTCCGACGAGGCGAACGACCTGATCTGCGACTGTGCCGACACCGGCAAGGAGCAGCACATGACCGAAAACTGCTTCGGCCGTCTGTACTACCTGACCGCCGTACCGCACGAGAAAAACGTGCTCGTCGTACTGAAGCCGCTGCCGAACACCTTCAAGACCGGCGCATACTTCGCGTGCATGGATACGTTCTCCCGCAGCGTCACTCAGCTGCACCGTCTGCTCCCGCTCGTCCTACCGTGATGGCGCTGGGCGTGCTGGTGGACAAAGACCTGTCCATC
>OGZO01000377.1_pt1 | contig 32351 bp, 33 predicted proteins | sample 1576721 | NCBI WGS metagenome assembly OGZO01 (sample SAMEA3541516, study PRJEB24748) | human gut metagenome | biome: human gut; feature: human-associated habitat; material: faeces | place: China | collected 2012 | reverse complement strand
GGGGTCCGCTATGCCATCACCTCCAACGGGGCTGCCGCTTTTTATATAGATTTGGAGGAAAAGGAATGCAGATACGAAATAAGAGGATATCGGGTGGCAGCAGGGAAGATATTGTACAGCAGCTGAGAGAAGAGAATGCTGCACTGAAGAAAGAAAATCAGAGACTGATGCAGGAACGGGAGGCTGACAAAGAGATTGTGAGGATATCCCGGAAAACGATTCAGGATTATCAGGAACTGCTGAAAGAAGCCCGGAAGTTAAAGAAAGACCTTGGTAACAGGATTCAGGAAGCTACACGGATGCAGCAGGAACATAAGAAGAAATTTGATGAGCTGATCCAGACAATGACAGAAGGCATCTGAGACAACTGATAAAAATTGAATTGTACACATGAGGGAGTGCTGAGTATGGCACTCCTATTTTAATGAAAAATAAGGAAGATAAGGAGATTTTTATATGAGCAAAAAGAGAATGAAGAAAACCACAAGAAGAGAAGAATACAAAGAGAAATTCAATGAGCAGATGCAGGTGTTTAATTACATCATGCAGGATGGTGAGCAGATCGTTCAGTGCAAAGCACCATACCCAGAGTATTGGTTTATTTCTAACAAAGGTTATCTGTTTTCTGCATATGCAGGTAAACTCAGAATATTGAAAGCGAACCATAGATATATAGGAACGATGAATAAGAATGGAGTCAGAACCGGTCAGGATTGGTATTACGAGCATACAGTTGAGGGAGAATATAACAAGCATATTCCGATGCATAAGATCATGAGTGAGCATTTTGGAAAGAATGAATTTGATTCTGAAGAAACGGAAGTACATCACATCAGGAAGAATCTACGATACAAGCCGAATGATGGAAATGTGTGCAACCGGGCTGAGAACTTACAGCTGCTGCCAAAAGATAATCCATAAGGAACTGACACGGTATGCAAGCAAGACGAATGCGGAACTGGATAAAGAACTGAAACAGAAGGTCAAAGAAGCAGACTGTCCGATGTATGCATATACACCAGAAATGCTTGAAGCACTTATTAAGTGGAACATACAGAACTGTATTGCAAATGGATTGCAGCCGGTGATCTACATGACCTCGATAACGGATGATGCAGCTGAGATCGAAGCGGAAGCACATCCATTGAAGATTGAAAAATAATGAACTTGTAGTTACCAGAAATGTTATGTTAGTACTCTGAGGGGAAGAAATTTCTTCCTCAAGGATTTTTAGATAGATAGAAATGTATAAAAGATGTAGGAAGGATGCCTTGGAATGGGGTATCCTTCTTCTGCAAAATTGGAATAACAGGAATAAGTGAAGAAAAATGATAAGAGAATTACAAATGAAGTCCGGGGGACAAAGAATTTTACAGCAGACGAAATATTGCAATATCTGGAAGATAATGGTAAAGTAGTGCTGTCAGATATACAGGATGCAATTGAAATGAAAGAAAGACAAGAATTTCTAGACAAGCATCCTTATAAAGTCTCGCTTGGTAAGGATGGATATTGGAGAACATATTTTCCAGACGATACGCAAAAAGGCGGTAGGAAGTTAGTTAAAAAGAAAGATAAGAAGAATATTGAAGATGCAATCGTATCTTTCTATAGGCTAAAGGTAGAGAATCCTACAATAAAACAAGTATTCACCGAGTGGAATGACCGGAGATTTAAGCTGAATAAGATAGCAGCTTCAACTCATGAAAGAGATGGTCAGGTATTTAGGCGGCATTACAAAGAAATGGGTAAGAGAAGAATTCGAGATGTCGGATCAGATGAATTTGCAGATTTTCTCGAAGAGCAAATTGCGGAATGTAATCTTACAGCAAAGGCATTCTCAAACCTAAAGTCTGTTACACGAGGAATGTTGAAGCGTGCGAAAAAAAGAAAACTGATTGCTTGGAGTCCTGAAGAAATGATTCAGGATCTTGATACGTCTGGTTCATCCTTCAGGAAGGTTATTAAAGAACCAGATGAAGTTGTTTTCAATGAAGATGAATTGCCGGTATATGTTGCATACTTGGAAGAAGATTTGGATTTGAAGAATCTTGGAATCCTGTTAATGTTCTTTACAGGTGTCAGAGTAGGCGAATTAGTAACGTTGAAGTTTTCTGATATTGAGGATAATACTATTAAAATCAGGAGAACTGAGACAAGAGTACGTGTAAAAGCAGGAAAGTACAAATATCTTGTGAAAGAATTTCCAAAATCTAGTGCAGGTGTCAGAACAGTTATACTTCCAGAAACCTATAGTTGGATCATACCGAGATTAAAAGCATGTAGTCCATCAGAGGAATACGTGTTTACGGCAGAAGATGGTACGAGAATGACAACAAATGTGATAAGACGGAGGATGGAGAAAACTTGCAAAGCCGCAAAGCTCAAGCCGAAGTCACCACATAAAGCTAGGAAAACATATGGAAGTATCTTGTTGGATAACAACATTGATAATCGTATGGTCACCGAGTTGATGGGACATACGGATATTGGATGTACAGAGGGATACTATCACAAGAATAGACGTTCAATTCAACGCAAATCGGAGATTCTGAACAAGATTCCTGAGTTTAAAGCAATTTAATGATGAATATTTAGTGCATAAATATTGGAAAAGTAATTTGAAAATAATTACACAAAAATGAAAGTAATCAAAGTCAAAAATTAAAAAAGGCTCTATTTTTATAGCTTTTTGTCGAAATCGGGTACTCAAAAGTAGTCAAGTGTAAAATGGCGAAAAGTGATATTTATACAGGAAAAAGGACGATTTTCTCAGAGGGTTCGATTCCCGTCAGCAGCTTTATTTTTTTGCAAAAATGAAAGTTGGCATATATTCCTTGCAGATATGGGAATTGGTGCCGACTTTTTTTACATTTTCACGGTTGCACGATGTTAGGTGACAGGGTATACTGTTACAGAAGTAAATGCTTTGATTTACACAAACAGAAAACAGTAGAAAAGGGATATTATATGAGAAAAATCATACTTGCTTCTGCTTCACCAAGACGCAGAGAGCTTCTGGCGGCAGCCGGTGTTATTTTTCAGGTATGCGCAGCTGACGGAGAGGAAAAGATTACTTCGGATAAACCAGAAGAAATCGTTCGAGAGTTGTCGGAACAGAAAGCAACTGCAGTTGCACTGAATTTTGATATGGAAGAGGGGACGGTTGTGATCGGAGCAGACACAATTGTTTCTTATAATAATGAAATCCTCGGAAAACCGGTCGATGAGTCCGATGCATTTAAGACACTTAAAATGCTTCAGGGAAATATACATCAGGTATATACAGGGGTAACAGTTTTGATAAAGAAAAATGGAAAATGGGAGGATATCTCATTTTCTGAGAGTACAGATGTTTCTTTCTACCCGGTCTCCGATGAGGAAATCAGAACTTATATTGCGAGTGGTGAACCAATGGACAAAGCCGGAAGCTATGGTATTCAGGGCGGATTTGGCATTTATGTGAAAGAAATCCGGGGAGAGTATACGAACGTAGTGGGATTGCCGGTTGGCAGACTTTTTTATGAAATGAAGAAACATGGGATTGAATTAAGAGGATAAACAAATGATAAAGGCTTGTATTTTTGATCTGGATGGTACTTTGGCAAATACACTGGAGTCAATGGCTTATGTGGCAAATGAGATTTTAAAGAGTATGAATCTCAAACCACAGCCGGTGGAAAACTTTAAATATTACAGTGGGGAAGGGGCGGATATGCTCATTCGCCGCTGTCTGAAAGATGCCGGTGATCCGGAACTGACACATTATGAAGAAGTTCGCAGGATTTACAGAAAAAAATTTGATGAAGATCCATTATACAAAGTTGTACCATATGAAGGCATTAAAGAAATGCTGAAGGAGCTGAAAAAACGTGGAATGAAGCTGGCAGTCTGCTCGAACAAACCACATGTGGCAGCTGTGAAAGTAATAGAGAAGATGTTTGATGGGTATTTTGACTTTGTGATCGGACAGAGTGATTCAATACGAAGAAAACCAGCTCCGGATGGTCCTTTGAAAGCGGCGTCAGAATTTGGCGTATCTCCATCAGAGTGTATGTATGTAGGTGACACCAAAACAGATATGGAAACAGGAACTGCTGCAAAAATGCATACGGTAGGAGTACTCTGGGGATTTCGTGACCGTGAGGAACTGGAGAGTAATGGTGCGGAAAAAGTGGCTGAGAAACCACAGGATTTATTATATATATGCGAGGAATGGAAAAATGATTAAACTTGTTGCAAGTGATCTGGACGGAACTTTACTTTTTAAGGGGGCGCAGAGCCTTCCGGAAGAAATTTTCCCACTGATCAGACAGTTAAAAAAAATGGGAATACTGTTTGTGGCTGCAAGTGGACGTCAGTATGCAAATATGAAAAAAATGTTCCGGCCAGTAGTGGATGATATGGCGTTTATCAGCGAAAATGGCGGTCTTGCTGTGTATAATGAAAAAGTTCTTTATCAGGACAGTTTTGAACAGGAGCTGGTCCGTGAAATCGCAGAAAATATTTATGACAAAGAAGGATCAGAATTTACCTGTTCCACGAAAGATTTTTACTATATCAGACCGAAAACAGAACATTTCAGAGATCTGATGATCAATGTCGTTGGAAATGTCTGCAAAGAAATCAATAGCTTTGAAGAAATCACGGAACCGTGTATGAAACTGGCAGTATATGAAAGAGGCGGACTGCAGGACGATACGATTCATTACTGGAATGAACGCTTTGGGGACAAATGTACAGTTGTGACTTCCGGAACAGCATGGGTGGATTTTATTCCTTTTGATACCAATAAGGCAAAAGGCGTTGAAAAATATCAGGAGATTCTGGGAATCAGACCGGAAGAATGTATCGTGTTTGGTGATGAATACAATGATATTGCCATGCTGAAATCTGTTCCGTACAGTTTCGCAATGGCACATGCCAAAGATGGAGTAAAACAGGCAGCGGCATATGAAACGGAGAGAGTTGAGACAATACTAAAAAAGCTGATTACGGCGAAAGGAAACATTGAGGAGGTATTGAAATAATGTATACAGAAGAGAGTATTGAGGTTTTTTTGAAAGAACAAGGCAGACTTTATGATGAACCGGTAGCTGAGACTGTGGAAGAAGCGGAGGAATTTCTGGAAGACTGCATGGCTGTTGAAGTAAAAAATATCAAAGAAGTCAGAACGTATCTGGATGAGGCAGGTGCAGATGTCAGTGGAATGTCTGATGAGGAACTGGAAGAAGCATGTGAAGTTTTTACACTTCCATCCGGTGGCTATCTGATCGTGGAAGGATAAGAAAATTCATAAAAAAGACGTATATCCCTGGTCGATAAGTAATATGACCGGGGATATTTTTGTGTAGAGGAACAATGTGGTAATGTAACAGTTCTGTAAAATACAAATTACATTCGATAAAAAACCTGTGTTATAATTTTTTACAGGAGACGGGGTATAGATACCGACAAAGAATTAAAGAAAAGTTAAAGTCGAATTCTATAAGAAATAAATCAGGACAGAACAAATCTAAAAGGAGGATGAATCATGCGGAAAGAGAGAATTCTTGCAGTCATTATGTCGGTGCTTCTGGCATTGTCGATGATTCCTGCAACAGTGTTTGCAGCAGAAATTCCAGCACTGGATGGTAAATTGAAGATTCAGGGAACTGCAGCAGAAGGCAGAACATTGAGTGCGGAACTTAAAGAAGTAAAGCCAGAGGGAGTGACGGAGGATGATGTTGCCTATCTCTGGGAGAGAAAAACAGTTGAGGATGAGGAAACAGAGAAAGCAGGGGAGAAGCCTGAACTGAAAGAACTCGGAAAAGACAAGACTTATACAGTAACACAGGATGATATTGGTTCCAAAATTGTCCTGACGGTCACCGGCAAAGAAGAAAATGGTTATACCGGAAGTCTGAAAGTTGTATCAGATACAGTAATAGATGCGCAGACTGCTGCTGACCAGGAGGCAAAAGCAGCAGAAGAAAAGGCTGCTGCTGCAGATACTGCTGAACAGCAGGCTGCACAAGAAACAGAAAATGAACAGTCTCAGAATACAGATGCTTCTGCTGATACAGAAGAAACAACACAGACTGGTGTGTCCGAGGATACAGACACAACCTATCAGGAGGATTCTACACAGGCAGGAACTGAGAATATAGAAGGCATTCCCGCTGCTACAACAGATGAAGAGAAGCAGCAGAGTGAAAGTGCAGGTTCTGAATCTGTGGATGGTATTCCGGAAGCAACAGAAGATGGCACATATGGACAGACAAATGATGCAGCAGATACTGCGGACTCTCAGGAAAACAACGATACGGGAAAAACGGAAACTCCAACAGCAGATGCAAGTATCGTCATTGGAGACGGAAATTCTGAAGTTGTAGATTTTGGAACTGTGATTTCCGGTCAGGAAGACAGTATACAGGCACAGTATGTAACGGTAACGAATACCGGCAATACTACGTTGAATTTTACAGATATCAGTCCGGAACATTTTATGGTTCAGGATATTTCAGATCCAATGGAACAGAATAGCAGTCAGCAGCTGTGGATCGTACCGCGTGCCGGGATAGCAGCAGGAGAGTATGATGATACGATCACATATACCAGTGAAGAAGGTGTAGAAGTTTCGTTTGAAGCAAAGATGACAGTTGAGGCAGCAAAGGATGATGCACAGAACGGCAACGGACAGGATGATCAGAAAACAGATACAGGAAATACATCAGATCCGACAGCAGATGATCAGAATAAAGGTGATGAAACTCCGGCGGACAGTACAACAGATCCTTCGAATGATGCGAACACTTCAGATGGCGGAAATAATGGAAGTACCACAACAGAAGTTACACTGGCAGTAGATGATACTGTTGCAGAGTCCGGGTTGACATTTAAATCTACAGAAAGCCAGCAGATCACTGTAAAAAATAATTCCGCACAGGCAGTGACAGTAGCTGCTTCTTCAACAGGCGCGGCGCCTGCAGTGACAATAGATCCTTCCGAACAGGAGATTCCGGCTGGTGAAAGTGCGACATTTACAGTTACACCGGCAGAAAATCTGGCAACAGATACGCCTTATCCGGATAATATTCTGTTTGCAGATAAAAATAACAGCGATAATAAGATCATAGTTCCTGTGAATGTTACGATACCTGCTCCGGCAGTGAGCAATGTTACACGCGATCCTAAAGATGGTCCTGACTTTGGAACATTGGTAGATGGATATACAGAACTTCCGGCGCCTCAGACGATCACACTGACAAATGAAGGAAATGCAGATGCTGTTCTGTCTGATGCAGTCAGCAGTACAGGCGCAGCCCAGGGACAGTATTTTGATATTACCTGGCAGGCACAGACTGTTAAGAGCGGAGATAAGGCTATATTTACAATTCAGCCAAAGGTCAATCTTACAGCGAATGCGACTCCTTATACAGAAACATTTACGATTACAGATACTACAAATGGAAAGAGCATTCCGATCACTGCGACAGTTACAGTAAATCCATCAGATCCTTCTCTGGATGTATCAAGACAGTTGATTGATTTTGCAGCCGCAAAGAAGGGCTATAGTGAGATTGCTCCACAGCAGTTCACGGTCACGAACAATGGAAATGTGACAGTAACACTGGAACAGCCGGCACTGACAAATTTTACAGTTTCTGTTGATCCTGCACAGCTTACACTGGCACCGGGAGCAACTGCTGTTTATACAGTGCAGCCTAAGACAGGACTGGATGTGGGTGCTTATTCAGAGGACCTTAAGATTTCTTCATCTTTAAATAAATCTATTACAGTGAATTTACAGGTTGTGAAGGGAAATGCAGTTCTTACGAAGATTCAGCAGCCGGCAGCAGTTACCGGACTTGCAAATGGGACGAAGAAGGATGCAGCCTCTCTGAAACTTCCATCTACTGTAGTGGTTGAAACAACAGAAGGAAGTATGAAAGCAGCAGTTTCATGGAATGTGAAAGAAGCTTCTTATAAGCAGTCCAGTACAGATGCTCAGAAATTTACCGTATCCGGTACCGTGACGTTACCTTCCGGAGTGGATAATGATAATAAGATCAGTCTTGCTACTTCTGTGGAAGTCAGCGTAAATGCATACAGTGCAAAAGTTGCATCTGCAGAGAATAATAAGATTACAGGCATTGATGTAAATGGAGTTTATACTACACAGACAAAGATTTCCTTTACAGCAGTTGGTGCTGGAATGGATAATAATTCTCCGAAAAAAGGAGACACCCGTTATGTGCCGCAGAGCTGGACAGTCATTAATACAAATGTCTGGAACGCCGCACCATATACTGCGTCTTTTGGACTGGCACAGAGTGGGGATTATACGCTGAAAGTTGCTTTTGCACAGCAGCAGTATGATGGAAGCAGCTGGAAAGCAACAGGAACAACGGATACCAGACAGGTATCTTTCAGCATCGCAAAAGCCAAAGTGACTGCTCCTGGAACAAATCTTACACCTGCAGCGAACAGAAAGAGTTCCGTAAAAACAGGTGATAATACACCAATCCTTCCATTTGTATGTATCCTGATCATTGCGGCAGGTGCGATTGGCGGAGTGGTATTTTACAAAAAGAAAAACAAAAAATAAAAAAGAAATGAAAAACGATAAAAGTTTTGTTAGCACTCATTTAAAATGAGTGCTAATTTTTTCTTGACTTTTGGAAAAAAGGGGATTAGTATATAGAAAAACGAAAAAAAGAATCTAAGGAGTGTGGATAATATGGCTGAAAAGCACGGAAATTTATCAATTAACAGTGAAAACATTTTTCCTATCATAAAGAAATGGCTGTATTCTGACCATGATATTTTTGCTCGAGAACTGGTATCCAATGGTTGCGATGCCATTACAAAATTAAAGAAACTTGAAGTGATGGGAGAATATGCTTTCCCGGATGATTATAAACCGGCAGTGCAGGTCGTTGTAGATTCTGAAGCAAAGACTTTGAAATTTATCGATAATGGTATTGGTATGACTGCTGATGAAGTAGAGGAATATATTACACAGATCGCATTTTCCGGTGCAACAGAATTTCTGGAGAAGTATAAAGATAAAACAACGGATGACCAGATGATCGGTCATTTCGGTCTGGGATTCTATTCTGCATTTATGGTAGCAGATGAAGTGCATATTGATACTCTTTCTTTTAAAGAAGGTGCAACAGCAGTACACTGGACATGCGATGGTGGTACAGAATATGATATGCAGGATGGGGACAGAACAACAGTTGGTACAGAGATTACGCTGTTTCTGAATGATGAAAGCCTGGAGTTTTGTAATGAATATCGTATGCGTGAAGTCATTGAGAAATATTGTTCTTTCATGCCGGTAAATATTTATCTGTCTAATGCAAATGCAGAGCAGGAATATGAGACAATCGACGAAGCTGATCTGAGGGATGACGATGTTGTTGTTGAGCATATTCATGAAGATGCAAAGACAGAAGAAAAAGAAAATGATAAGGGCGAAAAAGAAGTTGTAGAGGTTTCTCCTGCACGTGAGCGTGTAAAGATCAACAAACGTCCGGTATCTTTAAGTGATCCGAATCCGTTGTGGATGAAACATCCGAATGAGTGCTCTGATGAGGATTATAAAGAATTCTACCGTAAGGTATTTATGGATTACAAAGAGCCATTGTTCTGGATCCACCTGAACATGGATTATCCGTTTAACCTGAAAGGTATTTTATATTTCCCGAAGATTAATACAGAATATGATTCTATTGAAGGAACGATTAAATTATACAATAACCAGGTATTTATCGCAGATAATATTAAAGAAGTTATTCCGGAATTCCTGCTGCTTCTCAAAGGCGTGATCGATTGTCCGGATCTGCCGCTGAATGTATCCAGAAGTGCACTGCAGAACGACGGATTTGTACAGAAGATCTCAGAGTATATCTCCAAGAAAGTTGCGGATAAACTGACAGGAATGTGCAAGACAGACCGTGAATCATACGAGAAATACTGGGATGATATCAGTCCATTTATTAAATTTGGATGCATTAAAGACAGCAAGTTCTCTGAAAAACTGCATGACTACATTCTGTTTAAAGATGTTGACAATAAATATCTGACATTGAAAGACTGTATCGAGCAGAATAAGAAAGAAGATGCAGCTGAGTCTGACGATACAAAGAAAGAAGATGCTGAGAATAAGGAGAATGCAGAGAAGAAAGAGCCTGAAAAGACAACGATCTTCTATGTGACAGATCCGGTACAGCAGAGCCAGTATATCAATATGTTCAAGGAAGCTGGTAAGAATGCAGTAATCCTTTCTCATAATATTGATACGACCTTTATTTCTCACCTGGAACAGAAAGATCAGACAATTCAGTTCAAGAGAATTGATGCAGATGTGACAGAAGAACTGAAGGGTGAAGGTGCAGCAGATGAAAATACTGCAAAAACTCTGACAGAATTATTCCGTAAGAATTTGAATATGGAGAAACTGGAAGTTAAGGCAGAGAATCTGAAGAATGAATCTGTTGCAGCAATGATGACACTTTCGGAGGAAAGTCGTCGTATGCAGGATATGATGAAGATGTACAATATGTACGGAATGGATCCTGGAATGTTTGGCGGTCAGGAAACTTTGGTGCTGAATGTGAGTCATCCGCTGGTAAAATACCTTGCGGAAAATCAGGAGTCTGAACATGCAGCAGTAATCTGCCAGCAGTTATATGATCTTGCAATGTTGAGTCATAAACAGTTATCGCCAGATGAAATGACCAAATTTGTACAGAGAAGCAATGAAATTCTGATGCTTCTTACAAAATAAAAGCAAAAATTTAAAGACAATATAAAAAGAATCCCGAATATTTTCTTTTATGTGGAAAAAAATCGGGATTTTTTTATATTTTGTTGACAAAAAACAATAAATTCTATATGCTGAAATTGTATGGCGAACCTATGATTTTGTAGTTATAACATGAATAGTGTGACTCTTAAAATGTCGTTTTTTTTCGAAGAACCACGAGTTTGGTATGTAAAAGAAAAATAAGAAAAAATTGTCGTATAATAATGACAAAACAGGAAAAGGCGGAGGGAGAGCACATGAGAAAAGTATATCGATTAATCCGACAGCTGGGAATGACCTCAAAATATAAAGGATATTATTATGTTGCCGAAGCAGTAATGATGTCGATGGAACTTCAGGATTATCCAATTAAGATCACGAAGGACATCTATCCATATCTGGCAAAAAAATTCAAATCAACACCAGTTAATATTGAACATGATATTCGGACGGTCATTAATGTATGTTGGACAGCTAATAAAGAAACGATGGATCGAATCGCAGGTTATCCTCTTCGCTACAGACCTACAAACAGTGAGTTTGTAGATATGCTGGCATATTATCTCATCCAGACAGAACTGGATGCAGAAAATGCAATTGAGGAAGCCAAAAAGAATCTTACAGCCTGTCAAAATCCAATCGATGTTTTTGAAAAAATTTCGGAACTGCAGAATCCCATGTGATTTCAGGGTGTCTGTCCAGAAGAAATGTATCGGAAGAAATTCCGGTCGTACAGAATAATTCGTTGTTTTTATATTGAAGGTTTAAATTTAATCCGCGAATCTGATCAGTAGAAATCTGGAAAGAAGAATCTGCAAATAATAGTGAATACTGAGCCGGAGACAGCTGAAAAACGATTCGAAACTGTATTGGCAGTAATTTGCCGCGTATGATTGAAAAACAGTAAGATTTCAGCTCTTTCCAGGGACAGTAATCTGAATCATTAAAATTCATATTTTGCACGGTATCCGTGTCAAAAAAATCTTTGTGGATTTTTCCGTCAATTGTGAAGTTGCTGAAAGTAGTAATGGATGCTTCTACCAGAGAAAAAGAATCGAAGGTATCTCCGATCAGTAACTGATTCATGAAGCTTTTGACATCGTTGATTTTAAGTGCAAGCATTTTGAACTCCCATAATTTAGTGTAGCTTCTATTATAAAACAGAATCAAAAAAAAGAATAGAGTTTTTCGAAAAAGTCTTTTCAAATATGTAGCTATATGGTAATATAGATGTGGTATTCGATACTACATATTATGGAAAAGAGGACGATATAATTGAGCTATAAAATTGTCATAGATAGTTGTGGGGAATTATTGGATGAGTGGAAAAAAGATCCTCGCTTTGAGTCGGTAGCACTGACTTTGAGCGTTGGTGGTGAAAATATTATAGATGATGAAAATTTTGACCAGGCTTCTTTTTTAAAAAAAGTAGCTGACTGCCCGGAATGCCCAAAATCGGCATGCCCGTCACCGGAACGCTATATGAGGGCGTTTGACTGTGATGCGGATCACGTATATGCAGTTACGCTTTCAGCAGAACTTAGTGGCTCGTATAACAGTGCTGTTCTGGGAAAAAGTCTTTTGCAGGAAGAAAATCCTGGTAAGCAGATTTATGTGTTTAATTCGAAATCGGCATCTGTCGGACAGTCCCTGATTGCGATGAAAATACAGGAATGTGAAGAAGCTGGGTATTCATTTGAGAAAGTAATTGAGACAGTAGAAGCATATATTGCTGACCAGCACACGTTTTTTGTTCTGGATAATCTGGAAACGCTTCGCAAAAATGGAAGACTCAGTAAGGTAAAAGCTCTTGTGGCAAGCGCATTAAAAATCAAACCTGTCATGGGCTCTACAGATGAAGGAGCAATCTGTCAGCTGGATCAGGCAAGAGGCATGAACAAAGCTCTTGTAAAAATGGCTCAGAACATTGTAGACAAAACAAAAGACAGTGAAAATAAAATCCTTGCAATTTCTCACTGCAACTGCAGGGAGAGAGCAGTGCTTCTGAAGAATGCACTGGAAGAGAGAATGCCTGTAAAACATATCGTTATTTTGGATACTGCGGGAGTAAGCAGTATGTACGCTAATGATGGCGGTGTGATTGTAGCTGTATAAGCCCTTCCCTTTTGTGTGAGAGTGTGATATAATAACAAAAGTTTAAGCTTATACAATAAAGGAGATTCTTGGAATGAGTCAGAAAAAAGTAGACAGCTATAAGGCAGGCAAAGCAGGCCGCTCAAAAGCATCCAGAAAAGAAAAACTGATTGACAAACTGGAAATTCTTGCATGGATTGCAATCTGTGTGGCAATGGTTGGATGGATTGGATTTTCCGCGTATGCAAAGATCGAGACAAAACAGGAGTCTGTTGTTACAGAGACAGTAATGGATACTTCTGCAATTGATAATTATGTTTCGGATCTTTCGTCTGATGTACAGTAAAAATGAAAATGAGACAATAAAAAACCCCCGGTTTTCACCGGGGTTTTTTATTGAATGGTTTGAAAGGTTATTACAACCTTGAAGTATCAGAATTATAATTTTGTAACGTTAGCAGCCTGCATTCCGCGAGCGCCTTCTGTTAAATCATAAGTTACAGCCTGTCCTTCATCCAGTGATTTGAATCCTTCACCATTAATCGCAGAAAAATGAACGAATACGTCAGCGCCGTCCTCTCCTGTGATAAAGCCATAGCCTTTTTCTGCGTTGAACCATTTTACAGTTCCCTTGTTCATGATGTTACCTCCATAAAAATAAAAAGTTAAATGTCCATCTGACGAAAAAATCACCAGATTTTAGAGACTATATCGTTGGTAATATATAATCTCTAAAAACTAGTGATTTTATATTAAGGTTCTCTTCGTCTATGAGTAGAATTATATCTCCCGCTTCTAAAAATGTCAAGGTGAATATGTAAAAAACACTTTATTAAATCGTTTGTTTCGTGTATGATATTAGTGATAATGTATAGAAAAAATATGAAGAATATAAATTCCAGGAGGAAGCAGTTATGATTAATAAGCTTATTGAAAAAATCCGCAAAACTAATGCACCGATCGTTGTAGGTCTGGATCCGATGCTGAATTACATACCGAAACATATCCAGGAAAATGCCTTTGCAGAATTTGGAGAGACTCTGGAAGGTGCAGCAGAAGCAATCTGGCAGTTCAATAAAGGAATCGTAGATGCAACATATGACCTGATTCCTGCAGTAAAACCACAGATTGCAATGTATGAGCAGTTTGGCATTCCGGGACTGCAGGCATACAAAAAGACCGTTGATTACTGTAAATCAAAAGATCTTGTAGTCATTGGTGATATCAAGCGTGGAGACATCGGATCCACATCGGCAGCGTATGCAGTTGGACATCTGGGACATGTTCAGGTAGGATCCAAGAAATATGCAGGATTTGATGAGGATTTTGCAACAGTTAATCCATATCTGGGTTCGGATGGAGTGAAGCCATTTATCGAAGTCTGCAAAGAAGAAAATAAAGGTCTGTTTATTCTTGTAAAGACATCCAATCCTTCCAGCGGCGAATTCCAGGATCGTATCATGGACGGACGCCCACTGTATGAATGGGTAGGAGAGAAAGTTGCCGAGTGGGGCGCAGATCATATGGGCAAAGAATATAGCTATATCGGAGCTGTAGTTGGTGCAACTTATCCGGAAATGGGAAAAGTACTTCGCAAGCTTATGCCAAAAACATTTATCCTGGTACCTGGATACGGCGCACAGGGTGGAAAAGGCTCTGATCTGGTGCATTTCTTCAATGAGGATGGCCTTGGTGCGATTGTAAACTCATCCAGAGGAATCATTGCAGCATACAAACAGGAAGCATATGCGGAATTTGGAGAACTGAATTATGCAGATGCTTCTCGCAAGGCAGTGGAAGTGATGATCGAAGATATCAGTGGAGCCCTTAAGAATCGTTAATGAGGGCAGGAGGAGACAGATGAGTACAAAAACAAAAGAGACTTTGACTGTTATCAGTCAGGAAGAAATTGGCAGAGATATTTACAGTCTCTGGCTTCAGACTGATCAGATGGCACAGAATGCGCGTCCGGGGCAGTTCCTTTCTTTATATACAGGCGATGGGAGTAAACTTCTTCCGAGACCGATCAGCATCTGTGAGATTGATAAAGAAGACAGCAAAATCAGACTGGTGTATCGCGTGACTGGGAAAAATACCGGAACAGAAGGATTTTCCAGACTGAAACCAGGAGAAAAGATTGAGGCACTGGGACCTCTTGGAAATGGCTTTCCATTGGAAGAAGCAGAAGGGAAAAAAGTATTTCTGATTGGTGGCGGTATCGGAATTCCACCGATGCTTGAGACTGCAAAACAGCTAAAAGCTGAAAAAACAGCAGTTCTTGGATATAGGGATGAATTGTTCCTGAATGATGAATTTACAAGATATGCAGATGTTTATGTTGCTACAGAAGATGGAAGCGCAGGGACAAAAGGCAATGTATTAAATGCGATTTGTGAAAGGGGACTTGAGGCAGAGGTTATTTTTGCCTGTGGTCCAACGCCGATGCTTCGTGCACTGAAAGAGTATGCAGCAGAGAAGAATATCACATGCTGGATTTCCATGGAGGAAAGAATGGCGTGTGGAATCGGAGCATGTCTTGGATGTGTCTGCAAATCAAAAGAGATTGATGCGCATTCTCTGGTGCATAACAAACGTGTTTGTAAAGATGGACCGGTATTCTTGAGCACGGAGGTGGAGTTATGATCAATACAAAAGTAACTCTTGCTGGAGTTGAATTAAAAAATCCTGTTATGACTGCTTCCGGTACGTTTGGTTCCGGTGCAGAATATAGTGAATTTGTAGATCTTAATAAACTTGGTGGTGTTGTGACTAAGGGTGTTGCAAACGTACCATGGCCAGGAAACCCGACTCCGAGAGTGACAGAGACTGCAAGCGGAATGCTGAATGCAATCGGACTTCAGAATCCGGGAATTGATCTTTTTTGCAGAAGAGACATTCCATTTCTGAAACAGTATGACACAAAAATTATTGTAAATGTTTGTGGAAAGAGTACAGAAGATTATTGTGAAGTGGTGGAAAAACTGGCGGATGAGCCGGTCGACTTACTGGAAATCAATGTATCCTGCCCAAATGTTAAAGAGGGCGGTATTGCATTTGGACAGAATCCTCATGCACTGGAAGCAATCACAAAAGAAGTAAAGAAATATGCAAAACAGCCGATCATCATGAAACTCAGTCCGAATGTGACTGATATCACAGAGATGGCCAGAGCGGCTGAGGCTGGTGGCGCAGATATTCTTTCTTTGATCAATACACTTACCGGAATGAAAATTGATATTTACAGAAAAACATTTGCTCTGGCAAACAAGACGGGCGGGATGTCCGGCCCGGCAGTGAAACCGGTTGCAGTGCGTATGGTTTATCAGGTTGCACAGGCTGTAAAACTTCCAATCATCGGCATGGGTGGAATTGCAACAGCAGAAGATGCACTTGAATTTATCATGGCAGGTGCAACAGCAGTGTCAGTTGGAACCGCTAATTTCTTTAATCCATATGCAACAACAGAAATTGTGGATGGGCTGGCGAAATTTATGGAACAGCAGAAAGTTGAGGATATCAATCAGCTGATCGGTATTGTAAAATAGCAGTTACAGAAAACAGAATAGAAATACATAAGAGACAGCAGCGAAGGTTGAAAAACTTTTTCTGCTGTCTTGTATCGGGAAAGGAAATATTTTGAACAAACAGAAAACAAATGACATGACTGTGGGAAATCCGGTCAGACTGATCATTCAGTTTATGATACCGATGTTTCTTGGAAACATATTCCAACAGTTTTATAATATTGTAGATTCTATTGTGGCAGGACAGTTTATTGGAGTAGATGCACTTGCTGCAATTGGAAGTACCGGATCACTGATGTTTTTTGTGACCGGTTGGCTGAACGGACTGAGTAGTGGATTCGCAATTATTGTGGCACAGATGTTTGGAGCGAAGAAGTATGACGATATGAGGCATTTTGTGGCAATGTCCATTTATCTTATGTTTGGTTTTGCTGTTGCTATGACCATAGGATTTTTGGTATTTAATGTGCCGATTCTGCGACTTATGAATTCTCCGGCAGATCTGATGGGAGATGTGGCCGGATATATGGGAATTATTTATGCAGGTCTTCTTGTTACTGCAGCGTATAATACGTTGGCTGCGTTTCTGCGTGCACTGGGAGATTCGAAATCCCCGTTGTATTTTCTGATCATTTCAGCGGGCATCAATGTTGTGCTGGATATTGTACTGATTCGTTTTGCAGGAATGGGAGTAGAAGGCTGTGCATATGCAACTGTTATCGCACAGGGCGTTTCAGCAATCTGCTGCCTGGTTTATATAAAAAAGAAATATCCGATTCTTCATCTTGAAAAGAAAAACTTTGAACTTCGAAAAGGCAGTATGAGTAAACTGATGATTCTTGGAATTCCCATGGGACTTCAGTTTTCCATCACGGCAATAGGAACGATCATCGTACAGAGTGCGGTAAATATTTATGGCGCTACCTATATGGCTGGATTTTCCGCTGCAGGAAAGATCCAGAATGTAATTGGTATGGTGGCTGTTTCTATGGGGGCAACGATCGCGACATATGTCGGACAGAATCGTGGAGCAGGACGTATGGACCGGGTAAAACAGGGAGTAAAATATTCCTGGATCATGCTTCTGGTATGGAGTGTGGTTGAGATGGCTCTGGTTTATTTCGGTGGAAAATATTTTACATATCTGTTTATCAGCCCGTCACAGACAGATGTTGTGCAGGTGTCTGTGATATATTTCCGTACAGTATTCTGGGCATATCCGTTTTTGTGTACAATTTTTGTATTTCGAAATGCCCTGCAGGGGATGGGATACGGAATGGTACCAATGCTGGGAGGCGTTTTTGAACTGGTTGCCAGAACACTGATCGTGGTTTTGGTTGCGGGAAGAACGACGTTTGCAGGCGTTTGCCTGGCGGATCCAATGGCCTGGATCGCAGCACTGATTCCGTTGATTCCATATTACTATTATGTAATGGGAAAACATATGAAAGCAATGAGACAATAGGAGCAACAAAAGCCAGCTTCAATCCGAAACGGGAAAGCTAACAGGATTGAATAGTTGGCTTTTTTATGTTACTATAAAGAAGATATTCAGAGAATGATCTGAACAGATTCAGACAGAAGACAGGCAAAAAGCCGTGTAGACAGGAGGTCCAGAATAAAATGGAACAGTATAAACAGGAATTTATTGAATTTATGGTAGACAGTCAGGTGCTGAAATTTGGCGAATTTACATTGAAGAGTGGAAGAAAATCTCCGTTTTTTATGAATGCGGGTGGATATGTAACTGGTTCTCAGTTAAAAAAACTTGGGGAATACTATGCAAAAGCAATTCATGACAAATATGGTGATGATTTTGATGTGCTGTTTGGACCGGCATACAAGGGAATTCCACTCAGTGTTGTTACAGCGATCGCATTCAGCGAACTGTATGGCAAAGAAATTCGTTACTGCTCTGACCGTAAAGAGGAAAAAGATCATGGTGCAGATAAAGGAAGTTTTCTTGGAAGCAAACTGAAGGACGGAGATCGGGTAGTTATGATCGAAGACGTTACTACTTCCGGAAAATCTATGGAAGAGACAGTGCCGAAGGTAAGAGGTGCAGCCAATGTAGAAATTGTTGGACTGATGGTTTCACTTGACCGTATGGAGGTTGGAAAAGGCGGTGTGAAGTGCGCGCTTGACGAAGTACATGACCTGTATGGCTTTGAAACAAATGCAATCGTTACCATGGCTGAAGTTATTGAGCATCTTTACAATAAAGAATACAAAGGCCAGGTTATCATTGATGATGAACTGAAGAAGGCAATTGATGCATATTACAGCCAGTATGGTGCAAAATAGTTTCTGGCTGATCAGTGGGATGAACGGTATCTGCATAAGGAGGAATTGCCATGAATGAAAAAATATATAAAACAATGAGTCGTACGGGCGCATGCAGTATTGCAGTAGGGATCATAACCCTTGTAACAGGTGTTGCTGCAGGAGTGCTGATGATCGTCAGTGGAAGCAGACTGCTGAAAAGAAAGTCTGATATTCTGATCTGAAGCTGGATAGGGGTAAAAATTGAAAGACAGTACAAAACGTAAAATCAGGTTTCTGAGTGTGCTTTTGTTTATACTTTATGTACTGCTTCTTGTTTATTTTCTTTTCTTTTCAGAAGAATATGGGCGCGTTACAGCGGAAGAACGGGTGTATCGGTATAATCTGGTTCCGTTTGTAGAAATCAGAAGATTCTGGATATACAGAAAACAGCTTGGGATGTTTGCTTTGATCACCAATCTTTTTGGAAATGTGATAGGCTTTATTCCATATGGTTTTATCCTTCCGGTCATTGCGCATAAATGCCGTAACAGTTTGTTCATTGTTGCATCCGGTTTTTCACTCAGCCTTTTGGTGGAAACAGTGCAGTTAATTGCAAAAGTGGGATGTTTTGATGTGGACGATCTGATTTTGAATACACTTGGGGCAGCAATCGGATATATGCTTTTTGCTGTCTGTAATTATCTGAGGAGAAAACGATATGGCGAGAAGATATAGATACGCGATCATAAAAAAGAAAGAGGCTGCAAAAGGGAAGCTGTCAGTGGGGCTGGCGATTGCTTCCCTGCTTCTGTTTGGAGGGGCTGTTGGGATAGCTTATGTACTTGAAGGATCCTATGGATTTATTGTGGGAGGCATCTGCCTGTTTGCAGCGCTGCTTTCCGTATATGGATTTCTGATGGGAATCAGTAGCTTTTCAGAAGAAAAATGTACACACAGGACCAGTATTATCGGCTCAATCCTTAATGGAATCTTTATGGTAGGCTGGTTGGCCTTTTTTTTGATGGGAGTGTGAAAAATGGAACGCTTACAACAGCAGATGAAATTTATTTTGGAAGTGGATAAAGTAAAACAGATTATACGTCAGACATATCTGGCAGATGGGAGCCGTAAGGAAAATGATGCGGAACATTCCTGGCATCTGGCTCTTATGGCTGTGTTGTTGAAGGAATATGCCAATGAAGAAGTTGACCTGGCAAAAGTGATCCCTATGGTTTTGCTCCATGATCTTGTGGAGATTGATGCTGGAGATACATATGCATATGATCAGGCAGGGCTGGCAACGCAGAGAGCGCGTGAGACAAAGGCAGCAGACCGTATTTTTGGTATGCTTCCGGAAGATCAGGGTACAAAGTTCAGAAATTTATGGGAAGAATTTGAAGCATATGAGACAGCAGAGGCGAAATTTGCACATGTGCTGGACAATTGTCAGCCACTGCTTCTGAATGATGCTTCCGGAGGAAAAAGCTGGAAGGAACATACTGTACATAAGAGTCAGATATACAAAAGAAATGAGCATACTGCAGAAGGTTCCAGGGAAATATGGGAATATATGCAGCAGCTGATAGACAAACATATTCAGCTGGGACATGTGATCGATGACTAAATTAAATTCAAACGGAGGAGATGATAAAGTGGATGAATTGCTGAAAGAACGCTATGATCTGGCAAAAGATCGAATTGTCGAAATCTGTACTGAAACAACTGTAAAGCCGGATTTTCTGGATTTCTTTCAGAATATGGCGGCTTTTTTGGAGAAAACAGCAGTCATACTGGAAAGAGATGAAGAAAAGCTTTCCATAGAAGAATTGCAGAAAGAAAATACAGAACTTTATAAAGAACTGTTTCCTCAGAATTATACACACTGTTACGGGAATCCTGCATACGCAGAAGAAAAACTCGGTGAATATGGAAGGGCATTTACATTTCTTTACGCAGAACTTCGTGGAGCAATTGCCTATGCATATGAAAAAAAAATCTGGGATTATACAGTGACAGCAGAACTTTTTCTTGAAGTATATGCTGCTTTTGAAAATGGTGAACTGCCATCTGTAAAAAATGTGGAAGATATGCTGCGTTCTTATGTGAATGACTATTGTCAGGATATGATGGAACAGAGGATTGCGGAAGCGGTTGATCCGCAGCTGGATTTTGCTGTAAGAATCGTAATGGATTCTGATCTGTCAGATCTGCGTTATCTGTACAGGTATGGAGAATATGTTTCTGCAAATGAAACAGGAGTTGCAGAATTTATGAACAGTCTCAGTCAGGATGAGATTGACAGTATGGCACGCACATATACGGAAGGATACAGAATTGGTTTTATTAATGGAAGAAAAGACATTACCAAGAAAAAGACGGTAAACATTCGTTATAATCTTGGATTTGAGCGAATGGTACGTGCTGCAATCCTGCAGTTCCGTGAGATGGGGCTTGAACCGGTGATCTATCGTCATGCCACACATGCAGTGAATAAAAGAGGCAATGCATGGATCGGCTTTGTTGGTGGAAATGCAAATCCACAGTATGAGTATGATCACAGGCAGGATCAGGCACTTTTTATGGACAGTGATTATGTACAGCGCAAACTTCGTTCTATGCAGAATGCATATGAGAAATATAAAGACCTGGCTGCTGTTCATGGTGGACCGGCATGTATTGAGACTTTTGGGGAAGAACCATTTGCTCCTGTTTCTACAGAAGGTGCGTGGGCTTTAAACGAGGCACAGCAGAAAATGCAGGTAGAGCTGGATAACGAATCCGGTCAGATCGTAAATCGTTACATCAGGGGCGATGAGAGAAGCTTTACGATCATTGCCTATCCGGTGCCGGAGATCGGAAATGATTTTCCGAAGATTTTTGCAGAGATTGTGAAGATCAATACACTGGATTATAAACAGTATGAACGGATACAGCAGACGATCATTGAGACTCTGGATACCTGTCAGTGGGTAGAAATAAAAGGAAAAGAGGACAACGAGACAGATTTGATCATTCATCTGCATGAACTGGAAGATGTCCGGAAACAGACAAATTTTGAAAACTGTGTGGCAGATGTAAATATTCCAGTGGGAGAAGTGTTTACTTCTCCGGTGCTTGCCGGAACTGGTGGGATTCTTCATGTAAAGAAGGTTTATTTGAACGGATTACAGTTTAAGGATCTGAAGCTGGTATTTGACTGTGGACAGGTGATTGATTATTCGTGTGCAAACTTTGAGACAGAAGAGGAGAATCGTGCATATATTGAGGATAATATTCTGCACCATCATCCGAAGATCCCAATGGGCGAGTTTGCAATCGGGACCAATACAACCGCGTATGTGGCAGCTGAAAAATATGGTATTGCAGATAAACTTCCAATTCTGATCGCTGAGAAAATGGGACCACATTTCGCTGTGGGAGATACCTGTTACAGCTGGTCAGAAGATACTCCGGTATTTAACCCGGACGGAAGAGAAATCATTGCCAGAGATAATGAGATTTCGATTCTTCGTAAAGAGGATATCAGCATGGCTTATTATGGATGTCATACAGATATTACAATTCCATATGAAGAACTGGGAAGTATCCGTGTAATTGACGAAGACGGAGAAGGAACTTCTATTATTGAGAATGGGCGTTTTGTGCTTCCGGGAACGGAAGAACTGAATCGTCCTTTTGAAAAATAACGATAGCTTATTTATTTTATGAGGTGGGCAAACTTTTTTTGTACAAAAAGAGTTTGCCCGCCAAAATATTTCTTTTCCGTAATTTTATTGACACAATTTTAGAATCTTAGTAGAATCAACCTGAAGATGTAAGAAATTATACGAGGAGGCCACCAATGAAAAAAGTTGGGATTGTAATGGGAAGCGACTCAGATATGCCGGTTATGAGTAAGGCGGCAGCAATTCTTGACAAGCTGGGCGTTGAATATGAGATGAAGATTATTTCTGCACACAGAGAACCGGATGTGTTCTTTGAGTATGCAAAGACGGCAGAAGAAAAAGGATTCAAAGTAATTATTGCAGGAGCAGGAATGGCAGCACATCTTCCGGGAATGTGTGCAGCAATCTTTCCGATGCCGGTTATCGGCATTCCAATGCATACAACATCTCTTGGAGGAAGAGATTCACTGTATTCAATCGTACAGATGCCGTCCGGAATTCCGGTAGCAACAGTAGCAATCAATGGAGGCGCAAACGCAGGACTTCTTGCCGCAAAGATTCTGGCAACATCTGATCCGGAACTTCTGGACAGATTGAAAGCATACAGTCAGGAACTGAAAGAGCAGGTTGAGGCAAAGGATGCCAGACTTCAGAAAGTTGGATACAAAGCTTATTAAAAACAGGTGGAGGAGATCAGAAGATTATGGATTACAAAAAAGCAGGTGTGGATATAGAAGCTGGTTACAAGTCAGTTGAGTTAATGAAGAAACATATTGCAAAGACCATGAGACCGGAAGTTTTAGGCGGAATCGGTGGATTTTCGGGAGCATTTTCCATGAATGCATTCAAAAATATGGAAGAACCAACACTCGTATCCGGTACAGATGGCTGCGGAACCAAAGTTAAGCTTGCTATGATCATGGATAAACACGATACGATCGGAATCGATGCTGTAGCCATGTGTGTAAATGATATTGCATGTGCAGGTGCAGAACCACTGTTCTTCCTGGATTACATTGCATGTGGAAAAAATTATCCGGAAAAGATCGCAGAGATCGTAAGTGGCGTTGCAGAGGGCTGTGTACAGTCAGGTGCAGCACTGATCGGTGGTGAAACTGCAGAACATCCGGGACTTATGCCGGAAGATGAATATGATCTTGCTGGGTTTGCAGTTGGTGTGATCGATAAGAAAGATCTTCTTACTGGCGAAGAACTGAAACCAGGAGACGTTCTGATCGGTATGGCTTCTACAGGCGTTCACAGCAATGGATTTTCACTTGTCCGCAAAGTGTTTGAAATGACAAAAGAATCTCTGGATACATATTATGATGAACTTGGAACAACTCTTGGTGAGGCACTGCTTGCTCCGACAAGAATTTATGTAAAAGCACTGAAAAGTGTTAAAGAAGCCGGAGTTCGTATTCATGCATGCAGCCATATTACCGGTGGTGGCTTTTATGAAAATGTTCCTCGTATGCTGAAAGATGGCACAAGAGCTGTCATTGAGAAGAACAGCTATCCGGTTCTTCCGATTTTTGACCTTCTTGCAAAGACCGGAGATATCGAAGAAAAGATGATGTACAATACTTTTAATATGGGACTTGGTATGGTTCTGGCAGTAGATCCTTCAGATGTAGATAAGACAATGGAGGCTATTCGTCAGGCAGGAGACACTCCATATGTAGTTGGCCGTATTGAGGCCGGAGAAAAGGGAGTGACTTTATGTTAAAGCTTGGTGTTCTGGTATCAGGAGGCGGTACAAATCTGCAGGCGATCATGGATGCGATTGACAGCGGTGTGATCACAAATGCGGAAGTCGGTCTGGTGATCAGTAATAATCCAGGCGCATATGCACTGAAACGCGCAGAGAGCCGGGGAATCCCGGCTAAGTGCATTTCTCCGAAGAAATTTGAAAATCGAGAAGAATTTCATAAAGCGCTTCTGCAGGAATTACAGGAAAATAAGGTGGAGCTGGTCGTACTGGCAGGCTTTCTGGTGGCAATTCCACCTATGATCGTGGAAGCATATCCGAACAGAATCATCAATATTCATCCATCCCTCATTCCGTCTTTTTGTGGCGTAGGATTTTATGGTCTTCATGTCCATGAGGGTGTGCTTGCACGCGGAGTCAAGGTTAGCGGTGCAACGGTTCATTTTGTGGATACCGGTACAGATACAGGACCGATCATCCTTCAAAAAGCGGTGGAAGTACAGCAGGGAGACACTCCGGAGGTGCTTCAACGTCGTGTTATGGAGGAAGCAGAATGGAAAATCCTTCCGAAAGCAATTGATCTGATTGCGAATAACAGAGTTTCGGTTCAGAATGGAAAAGTTGTTATTGATTAAGAATGCTTTATTAATAAAAATTTGTTGTTGATAGAAGAAGTCTAATAGTAGGAGGCAGATAAAAGCTCATGAAAGTACTGATTGTTGGAAGTGGCGGAAGAGAACATGCAATCGCATGGAGTGTTGCAAAAAGTCCAAAGGTAGACAAAATTTACTGTGCACCTGGGAATGCAGGAATTTCAGAATATGCAGAATGTGTGGCGATCGGAGCCATGGAATTTGAGAAGCTTGCTGATTTTGCAGAAGAAAATAAAGTGGATCTGACAATCATTGGTATGGATGACCCGTTGGTCGGCGGCGTGGTGGATGTATTTGAAGCCCGCGGACTGAAGGTATTTGGACCTCGTAAGAATGCAGCAATCCTTGAAGGCTCCAAGGCGTTTTCAAAAGATCTGATGAAGAAATACGGAATTCCAACCGCGGCATATGAGAACTTTGATGATCCACAGAAAGCACTTGATTATTTGCATACGCAGGCAAAATTCCCAATCGTTCTCAAGGCAGACGGACTTGCTCTTGGAAAGGGAGTTTTGATCTGTAATACGCTGGAAGAAGCGGAAGCTGGCGTTAAAGAAATTATGGAAGACAAAAAATTCGGAAGTGCCGGAAATACTATGGTCATTGAAGAATTTATGACTGGTCGAGAAGTGTCAGTACTTTCTTTTGTAGATGGTAAAACTATCCGTACTATGACATCTGCGCAGGACCATAAACGTGCCATGGATGGTGATAAAGGATTAAATACAGGTGGGATGGGAACGTTTTCACCAAGTCCATTTTATACAAAAGAAGTTGACGAATTTTGCAAACAGCACGTTTATCAGGCAACAGTGGATGCGATGGCAGCAGAAGGTCGTCCATTTGTCGGGATTATTTTCTTTGGACTGATGCTTACAGCAGAAGGACCGAAGGTACTGGAATATAATGCACGGTTTGGAGATCCGGAAGCACAGGTTGTACTTCCAAGAATGAAAACAGATATTATAGAAGTTATGGAAGCCTGCGTGAATGGAACACTGGATAAGATAGAGCTGGAATTTGAGGATAATGCGGCTGTATGTGTGGTCCTTGCAAGTGAAGGATATCCTGTAAAATACGAAAAGGGCATTCCAATGTATGGATTTGAAAACTTTAAAGGTAAAGATGGATATTATTGTTTCCATGCCGGAACCAAATTCCAGGATGGACAGATTGTTACAAATGGCGGCCGTGTACTTGGAATTACAGCAAAAGGAAAGACTCTGAAAGAGGCACGCAAAAATGCTTATGATGCAACAGAGTGGATTCAGTTTGCGAATAAATATATGCGTCATGATATTGGAAAAGCCATTGATGAGGCCTGAAGTAATAAACGGAATGATAATATAAAAAAATCACCAAAAAAGTGTGCCATTTTTCGTGAAATATGGTATAATTTATGATATATCATGCGGAAGCGATAAATGAAAGGAAAACAAAATGGGTATTAGTGTAGAAGATGCAGTCAAAGAACTTCAGGCAAGGGAGACAGTGTTTGTGGCATATTCACAGGCAACAAAACTGCCTTATGTAACTTGCGGAGAAGAAACATATAATGATCAGGTGTGGTTTTTTGCAGAAGAGGAAACTCTGAAGGAATATGGCAAAAAGAAACTGGAAGATAAAATCCTTCTTATGGGGATGCGTTATGAGAAAAAAGATTTTCCGAGAATGTACGGACTTCTGTTTTCTATTGGCGTAAACTCTGTAATCTGGAATAACGGAGCAGATGAAATTGAGATTGATCTGGAAAAAATCGTAAGAAAACCAGATCTCAGTCAGATGGAGCCGGCTAAACGTCCGCTGATCAATCCAACATTACAGCTTTCAGGTATCTATTTTATGCAGGAACTTCGACGTCCGGTTGAAAAAGAAGAACACAAAAATTTAAGAGCACTGGAAGAGGAACTGATTGCAAATCTGAAAAAATCTCATTTCCTGGTAGCAATGGAACGTGACGAAGAAAATCCGAAAAAAATTAATATTCCGTATCTGAAAAATAAAGAAGGCCAGATTTTACAGCCGGTATTTTCTGATGTTATGGAATTTGAAAAATTTGCAAAAGGTAAAAAACTTCGCCTGGCAAAAATTCCATTTGACAAACTTCCGGAAATTCTGATCAATCAAGCGGAAGCAATGGTATTTAATCCAATGGGATTTAATCTTATTCTTAATAAAGAACAGTTTAAGAAGATTCTTGGTTGATAAAAATGACATAATGATAATAAGACAGGTGGCTGAACAGGCTGCCTGTTTTTATTTTTTACTTGCAAAATCTGCCGTATGTGCTACTATATGTATAACATTGAAAAACAATGGGAGGCTGACGGAAATGGTCATTGAAATAGATTTTAACAGTGATGAAGCTATATATGTACAGCTTATGAATCAGATTATAATGGGAATTGCTACTTCCAGACTGCAAGAGGGAGATCCGCTTCCGTCAGTTCGACAGTTGGCGGATACAGTAGGAATTAATATGCATACGGTAAACAAAGCATATTCTTTGTTGCGTCAGGAAGGTTTTGTTACGATCGACCGCAGACGTGGGGCAATTATCGCTGTGGATGTTGATAAGATCAAAGCACTGGAAGAAATGAAAGAAAATCTTCTTGTAGCGTTGGCAAAGGGCTGCTGCAGAAACGTCAGCAGAAGTGAAGTGCATGATCTGATCGATGAGATCTATGACGAATACGAAATTGACAACTAGGAGGAACAAACTATGCAGGATAAATTTACCAGACAGGCTGCAAATGCGTTAAAACTGGCAAAAACCACCGCACAGTCCTGTAATCATTCATATATTGGCACAGAGCATATTCTGGTAGGTCTGCTAAAGGAAAAAGAGGGTACGGCGGGCAGGATTCTGGAAGAATTTAATGTAGAAGAAGATGCGCTGCGCCAGCTGATCGAAGAACTGATCGCACCGTCAGAGGTGCTGGCTGCGGAAAAGGCACCGGAATACAGCCCAAGAGCGATGAGAGTGCTTGAAAAATCTGTACAGGAGGCAGAAAATCAGAAAGAAGCACAGGCCGGAACGGAACATCTTCTTGTGGCAATGCTTAAAGAGACGGATTGTGTTGCGACCAGGCTTCTTTATACAATGGGAGTCAATATCCAGAAACTGTATGTGGCAGTTCTGACCGCGATGGGAATTGAGAATCCAACAGCAGAAGAACTACAGGGTGGCAGAAATCAAAAAACACAGAAGAGTGGGGCAGCGACGCCGACGCTGGACCAGTACAGCAGAGATCTGACTGTGATGGCAGCAGAAGGCAAATTGGATCCTGTGGTTGGACGTGACAGAGAGATTACACGACTGATTCAGATCCTGAGCAGAAGAAGTAAGAATAATCCGTGTCTGGTTGGAGAACCGGGAGTTGGTAAGACTGCGATTGTTGAAGGTCTGGCACAGAGAATTGTTTCAGGACTTGTTCCGGATTCTGTGCGTGATAAAAGAGTTGTTGTTCTTGATATGTCAGGAATGGTTGCCGGAAGTAAGTATAGGGGAGAATTTGAGGAACGTATCCGTAAGGTAATTGATGAGGTGCGTGTAAACCAGGGAATTCTTCTTTTTATTGATGAACTTCACACAATCATTGGCGCCGGAGGGGCAGAAGGTGCTCTGGATGCGTCCAATATTCTGAAGCCTTCTCTTTCAAGAGGAGAAATTCAGCTGATTGGTGCAACAACACTGGAGGAATATCGTAAATACATCGAAAAGGATGCTGCGCTGGAGCGAAGATTTCAGCCGGTTACCGTAGAAGAGCCGACAGAACAGGAGGCCCTTGAGATTTTGAAAGGACTTCGTCCGTATTATGAGAAACATCATGGGGTAAGAATTGAAGATGAGGCTCTGGAGGCTGCGGTTAGAATGTCAGTTCGATATATTAATGACCGATTTCTTCCGGATAAAGCAATCGATATTATTGATGAAGCTGCATCCAAAGTACAGCTTGGAAGCTATCGTTCCGCACCAGAGATAGAAGCACTGGAAATAAAGATAAGAGAATTGCTGAATCAGAAAGAAGAAGCAATAAAACTTGCAGATCTGTCTATGGCAAAGAGAATTCAGCAGGAGCAGAATGAAGCGGAAGAACAGATTGAAAAACACAGAAAAAAAGAAGTGCGTAGAAATAAACGCAAAAATCTTACGGTAAATGAAAATTCTGTAGCAGATATAGTATCGGACTGGACTAAAATTCCAGTAAAAAGACTTACGGAAGGTGAAACCAAGCGTCTTGCGGCCCTGGAAAAAGAACTTCATAAAAGAGTGATCGGACAGGAAGAAGCTGTCAAAGCGGTTGCGCAGGCTGTTAAAAGAGGCAGAGTAGGGCTGAAAGATCCAAACCGTCCGATTGGCTCATTCCTTTTTCTTGGACCGACCGGTGTAGGCAAAACAGAACTTTCAAAGGCACTTGCGGAAGCTGTGTTTGGCAGTGAGCAGGCAATGATCCGTGTTGACATGTCAGAATACATGGAAAAACACAGTGTTTCCAAAATGATCGGTTCACCTCCGGGATATGTTGGATATGATGAAGGCGGGCAGCTTAGCGAAAAAGTAAGAAGAAATCCGTATAGTGTACTGTTGTTTGATGAGATTGAGAAAGCACATCCGGATGTGTTTAATATTTTGCTTCAGGTTTTAGACGATGGACATATTACAGATGCACATGGAAGAAAAGTTGATTTTAAACAGACGATAATCATTATGACATCCAATGTTGGAGCGCAGGCAATCATTGAGCCAAAGAAACTTGGCTTTATGTCCCAGGATAATGAAAAACAGGACTATGAGAGAATGAAATCCGGAGTGATGGAAGAAGTAAGAAGACTTTTTAAACCGGAATTTTTGAATCGAATCGATGAAATTATGGTATTCCATCCACTTAAAAAGCCGGAGATCAGGAAAATCGTGAATATTCTTTTGAAAAATCTTGAGAAACGATGTGCAGAGCAGATGGGTATTCAGCTTAAAATTACAGATTCGGTCAGAGATTATCTGGCAGAATCCGGTTTTGACAGTAAATATGGCGCAAGACCTCTGAGAAGAGCCATTCAGAATAAACTGGAAGATCCGATGGCCAATGAAATTCTTGAAGGCAGAATTCGAACCGGAGATACAGTGAAAGTTCAGCTTCATCAGAAGAAAATTTGTTTTATTCCGGTCAGAGATACGGAATAAGCGCAGAAGGGATTATGGCAATTTAAAATCTAAAAAAGATGTTAAATCTTGGTTAGGATACTGGTCAAAAAAAGTACTGAATGTTATAATAATGTAACTGAAATATCTGCGTCAGATGGGATATTAAGATAACACGGTGCAGATATGCAAGGACTAAAACACAACAGAAAAGTCTAGGGAGGACATAAGATCATGGCAGTAGTAAAAGAACTGATCCGAACAGAAGAAAATGGGGGCATCAGCTTTGGTAATTATGAATTACCGACAAAATCTAAAGCATCTGATTTCCCATATCAGGGAGATGTTTATAAAGTAAAAACATTTAAAGAGATTACCAAACTGGAACGCAATGGAATGTTTGTATACGAGTCTGTACCGGGAACTGCTGTATATTCATTGAAGCAGGATGGTACTGGCATGGAGTTTGAAGTAGAAGGTGCGGAGGACGCGCAGATTACCGTTGAGATGGAAGCTGATACAGAATACAGCATTTCTATTGATGGTGAAGATGCAGGAAAAATGCAGACAAATCTTGGCGGCAAGCTTTCTTTCAGTGTAGAACTTGGCGGAGATGCAGCTGTAGCAGTAAAGGTTGAAAAATGCTAAAAAATAAAAAGGTTGTTTATTTTTGTCAGGAATGTGGGTATGAGTCTTCAAAGTGGATGGGACAATGTCCTGGATGCAGAGCATGGAATACATTTGTTGAAGAAACAGTTTCCACAAAGAAGGTATCTTCGACGGGAAGCGGTCTACAGAACGGTTTGCGAAGAGCTGAACCGGTAGTATTAAAAGACATCAGACTTTCGGAAGATGAAAGAAAACTGACGAATATAGGAGAGCTTGACAGAGTACTCGGGGGCGGCATTGTCCCCGGGTCTTTGGTATTGGTGGGTGGAGATCCGGGAATCGGAAAATCCACCCTTCTTTTACAGGTTTGCAGAAATCTGGCGATGTCGGGTAATTCTGTATTATATATATCAGGTGAAGAATCTTTGCGGCAGATTAAATTACGTGCTGAACGTATTGGGGAGTTCAATGAGAATCTCCAGTTACTATGTGAGACAAATCTGGAAACAATCAGAGAGGTGATTGAAAGAAAAAAACCGGATATGGTCGTGATTGATTCAATTCAGACGATGTTCCATGAAGATATCAGTTCGGCACCAGGCAGTGTTTCGCAGGTTAGGGAATCAACGAATATTCTGATGCAGATTGCCAAAGGTCAGGGTGTTTCTATTTTTATCGTAGGACATGTGACAAAAGAAGGCAATGTAGCAGGTCCGAGAGTTTTGGAACATATGGTGGATACAGTGCTGTATTTTGAGGGAGACCGTCATGCGTCTTATCGTATTCTTCGTGCTGTCAAAAACAGATTTGGATCTACAAATGAAATTGGTGTATTTGAAATGAGAAATACAGGACTGGAAGAAGTGAAGAATCCGTCAGAGTTTATGCTGAACGGAAAGCCGAATGGGACATCTGGTTCCATTGTTGCGTGCTCGATGGAAGGAACACGACCGATCCTTGTGGAGATTCAGGCACTGGTCTGCCAGAGCAATTTTGGAATACCAAGAAGAACCGCGGTGGGAACTGATTTTAACAGAGTAAATCTGCTTATGGCAGTATTAGAAAAAAAAGTAGGAATTCATCTGGCAGCCTGCGATGCATATGTAAATATCGCAGGTGGCATGAAAATGACAGAGCCTGCGATTGATTTGGGAATCTCACTGGCAGTTGTATCAAGCTGCAAAGATATTATCATTCCGGATTCTGTGATCGCATTTGGCGAAGTTGGATTAAGTGGTGAGGTCCGGGCAGTGAGTATGGCAGGACAAAGAGTGGCCGAAGCGAAAAAACTTGGTTTTGATACGGTGATCTTGCCGGAAGTATGTAAATCGTCTGTGGGAAAAGTTTCTGGCATTAATCTGGTATATGTGTCCTGGATTCAAGATGCAATTCGTTATATCATGAAGAAAAATTAAAAATTATAAAAAAGTGTTGACAGCCCGGTTGGAAAGTGGTATTCTAACTAAGCTGTCACAAGGAATTGTTCCTTTTGAATAAACAATTTGAAAAGTTTTGAAAAAAACAAAAATAATTGTTGACAAAGAAACGAACATGTGATAGAGTAAACAAGTCGCTTGAGAGCGACACACAAACATCAAAACACCTCGAAAAAAACTTAAAAAAAGTACTTGACAGGCGCTGGTGAATGTGATAAAGTAAACGAGCTGTCTGAGAGACGGCGAGTTAAGAACCTTGATAACTAAACAGTGAAACACATACGATTCTCGAAAATTCTTTAACGAATCATCATTCAATAGAATGAACTTTTTATAACAGTAATGACGAGAGATAACTAAGCTAGTTGGTTGTCTTGAGTACATCAAACACTTTATCAGAGAGTTTGATCCTGGCTCAGGATGAACGCTGGCGGCGTGCTTAACACATGCAAG
>OGZO01000369.1_pt1 | contig 32665 bp, 28 predicted proteins | sample 1576721 | NCBI WGS metagenome assembly OGZO01 (sample SAMEA3541516, study PRJEB24748) | human gut metagenome | biome: human gut; feature: human-associated habitat; material: faeces | place: China | collected 2012 | reverse complement strand
CAAATAAATCTGACGTGTATCTGTTCAGTTTTCAATGTTCTGTCTCAGCCCGTCTCCCGGACTGCCTGTCTATAATACCCAATATCCGCACGTTTGTAAAGTGTTTTTTGAAAGTTTTTTGTTTATTTTCTTTTATTTGTCGTTTTTAGCCCTTGTATGCTACATAATTTAAAATTAATTATTTTACCACCAAATACAATAATATGCTTTATACAGGCTTATTTAGCTACAACAGGCAATAAAAAAAGCATCCCATTATGTGGGATGCTGTATTGGTATTTATGAAATTAAGCTAATTTCTTATAAACATCAATAAATTCCTGAGCTAAATCGATAACTACTAATGCGCACATTAAGTGATCCTGTGCATGTACCATTAATAAGTTAAGTGGAGTTTTTTCTCCTCTGATTTCAGCCTGAATTAATTCAGTCTGAGCATGGTGAGCTTCATTAACTGTTTCTTTAGCAGTCTGAATTGATTCATCTGCCTTTTCGATGTCTCCTGCTTTTGCATACTGAATTGCTTCAATTGCTGAGCTTCTTGCGCTACCAGCATTAACAATTAAGTTAATGACTGTCTGTTCCTGTTCGTCCATTTTAATTCTCCTTTAACAACAATTCCAGATTTCATCTGTATTCTCATTATACCAATTTCTGTAAGCAATTTCAATACCCTTTTCCAATATGACAAAATTAGTCTTTAATGTAGTTAAAATGCTTACATGCAGCAGTGATTCCTTCTTCTTCAATATTTGTTGTAATATATTTTGCGACTGATTTAAGTTCTGGTACTGCATTACCCATCGCAATACCGAGTCCTGTTTCTTCAATCATTTCTATGTCATTACGTCCATCACCAAAAGCAATGGTATCATCAATATTTCTTCCTAGTTCCTTCACTAATTCTTCAATTCCTACTGCTTTAGATGAACCCTTAAGGGTTAAATCAAATGAACGGTCACTTTGATGTCTTTGTACATCAAAATAAGGGCTCAATGCTTCTACCATCACTGGTATATCATCCTTAGAATTGACTACTATCATACCAATATAAGTTTCTATATTCTTATAATCAAATGAATCAATGATTGTTTCTTCCTTCATGCCCCAGTTATTTGCGAATGCCTGGTGGACTGGATCTTTAGAATCTCTGACATATATAAAATCATTACCTTCAAAATAATAGTTAAAATGATGTTTTTCACATAGATCCATAGTAGCTTTAATCGCTTCTGCTGGTACAACATTCTTATAGACACATTTGCCTTTATACTCTACATAAGCACCATTACATGTTACATAGCCTGAAAATGGATACTTCATAACACCATCTACAATAAAACATTTACATCTACCAGTTGATAAGAACACATCATGTCCTTCTTCCTTTAGTTTATCTAAAGTACGGATAGTTTCAGGTGTGATCTCATATATATCCTGATTACAATCAATAAGTGTCCCATCTATATCAAAAAAGAATAATTTATTCATATTGCAATCTCCTTTTCTAGCAAGTACTTCCATTATATCAAATGTATATAGAAAAGAAACTACTTAAGATAAGTCTCACAAAATCTTTAATAAGCGATAAAAAAAGATGGGTATTTCTACCCATCTCACTAACATTCTCCATTAAATACTTCTGGAAGGAATACTTTATGTGTTTTACTTCTATGTCTTACAATTACATAAGTAAGAAGTACAGATACAACAAGTAAACCAACGAAGAATAAGATTTCTGTTGTAGGAACTGCAGTTGCATTCGCAATAACTGATCTAAATCCATTTACACTATATGTGAATGGTACAAATGGATGTAATACTTTATACCAATGTGGTGCAGTTTCTAGTGGATAAGTACCAGCAGAAGCACCAAGGTTAAATACCATGAAGATTAAAGCGATAAATTCACCGATACGACCAAATGCGATTGCAAGGAATGCGATGAATGCCATAAAGGCAAGTGATAATAAGAGCATGAATGCGATACATAATCCTGGTCTAGCAGGAGTGAATCCACAAAATCCTCTTAAGCTGAAGTATAAGATTAATGCCTGTACAATTGATAATGGAACCATGACTGTAGCTTTTGCAAGTAAGAACTTAACTGGGTTATCTGTAGTAGTCATACCCTTACCAAATGGATACATTAAGCTTAATGCCATACATGCAACATATAAAGCAACACTCATCATATAAGGTGCCATTGCATGACCATTGTTTGGAATGTTAGTTATTTCTTTCTTTTGTGTATCTACTGGAGTAGACATCTGTTTGTATGTCTTGTTAGTAGATTTGATATTACTCTTCTTAGAAGCATCTTTTAAGCTGCTTGTAAGTGTATTAGTTCCATCACCAATAGCAGTTAATCCTTCACCTAATGTTGCAGATCCTGCTGCTAACTGGTTAGATCCAGAACTGATCTTTAATGCACCATCAGCTAACTGAGAAGCACCACTATTTAATGTTTTATTGTTTGAAGCAAGTGTACCTAAACCATTATTTACCTGTTTAACGCCACCTGTATAAGTCTTTAAACCACTCTGTAATGTACCTAAGCCTTCATCAATCTGGCTTACTGCACCAACCATACCAACTGAATTAGAAGTTCCCTTCATATTAGCCTGTACTGTCTTTAAGTTAGATACTAAAGAGTTAACTGCTGAATTGTTTGCAGTGGCTAATTGTTGTGAACCAGCTAATAATTCCTGTGTCTTTGCATTCGCTGTTGACTGATTCTTTAATACTTCCGCATTACCATAAAGTAATGTAGTTAACTGTTTTAAATCACTTGTATTTAATTTATTTGTTAACTGAGAAGCTACCTGTCTTAATGTCTGTGCCTGTGTGGCATGACTTGTTGCCTGCAACATTAATTGTTGTGCTAGTAGAGGCTGAGTTGCCTGTAAACTTTCTGCCTTTGCCTTTTCTGCTGCAGCTAATTTATCTAGCTTATCCGCATTTGTATTCATAGTACCAATTGTAGTTGTCATTACAGAAACCATACTATCTAATTTTTTAGCTGCCTGTAAGTTGTTTTCTACTAAATTGTTATCATCAATGCCTGCCTGAATCTTAGTAAGTGCTTCTGATAACTGTTTTGAACTTTCGTTCATTTCATTATTCTTCTGAGTTAATGTATTTAACTGTTCAGCGTTCTGATTCAAACCATCAGATAACTGTTTTTCAGCAGCCTTCACAGAACTTAATAACTGTGAGCTACCAGACTTTAATTGAGCAGCACCATTATTTAATGTGGCACTGTTGTTATCTAACTGCTGTGTACCCGCTTTTGCAGTAGATACACCTTCTGTATAAGCACTTAATCCTTTTACTAAAGAATCAGCACCATCATTGAACACTAATGCGCTTGAAGCAAGAGTATTCAAGTTTTCTGTGATAGTCTTATTACCTTCACTTGCAGTAGCTACACCATCACTTAATTTCTGTGAACCATCTGCAGCTGTATTGAAACCTTTACTTAATGTTTTTACATTCTTGAATAAGATTTTTGAATAAGTCTTAGTCACTGTTGATGAGATTTCAGCTTTTACTTTAGCCATAGCTGAATCATCCATCTTAGTCGCAATGTAGTTTGTCTGTGGATTTGTAGTATATGTGAGCATCATTGTCTGTGGATCATCATCCAATAATGTCGTCGCATTTTTAGAGAAGTTTTCAGGAATAGTAATTATCATGTAATACTTTCCATCCTTTAAACCTTTCTTTGCTTTTGTTGATGAAACAATATTGAAATCCATTGAATCATTCTTTGATAGTTTATCACTTAGCTGTTTACCAATATCCATAGTAGAACCATTATATTTAACTTCTTTATCCTTATTTACAACGGCTACTGGAAGCTGATCCGTTTGACCATATGGATCCCACATAGAACCTAAGAAAACACAAGCATAAATCATTGGAATGATCATGATTGCACAAAGTACAATTTTAAGCCATGTACTTTTCGCAATGTTTTTCCATTCTGCTTTAATCATATTACCCTTTCCTTTCTGTCATCTTCCTAATGACTAGTAGTCATTTTAGTTGACCGTTAGTCATTTATCAATTTACAAATAAGGTCATTTGATAAAAAAACATGATGTAAGCGTATATCATTTTTTAATAAATATAAAAAAAAGACTGCTGACATAAGTCAACAGTCTAATGAACTAAAATTATTCAATGATTTCAGTTACGTTACCAGCACCTACAGTACGTCCACCTTCACGGATAGAGAACTTAGTACCGTTTTCGATAGCGATTGGGTGAATTAATTCTACAGTGAATTCTACGTTATCGCCTGGCATAACCATTTCAGTTCCTTCTGGTAATTCGATAACACCAGTGATATCAGTAGTTCTGAAATAGAACTGTGGTCTATAGTTACCGAAGAATGGAGTATGACGTCCACCTTCATCCTTAGTTAATACATAAACATGAGCGTTGAATTTCTTATGTGGATGTACTGAACCAGGTTTAGCTAATACCTGACCTCTTTCGATCTGGTCTCTGTTGATACCTCTTAAAAGAACACCAATGTTATCACCAGCTAGAGCGTAGTCAAGTAACTTTCTGAACATTTCGATACCTGTAGCAACAGTCTTCTGAGTTTCATGGATACCAATGATTTCAAGTTCATCGTTAAGGTTTAACTGTCCACGTTCAACTCTACCAGTAGCAACTGTACCACGACCAGTGATTGTGAATACGTCTTCAACTGGCATTAAGAATGGCTTATCAGTTTCACGAGCTGGATCTGGGATATAAGAATCCATAGTGTCTAATAATTCATGGATTGCAGGAGTCCACTGTGGATCACCTTCAAGAGCCTTTAATGCAGAACCACGGATGATTGGAGTGTCATCTCCTGGATAGTCGTATTCAGATAATAAATCACGAACTTCCATTTCTACTAAGTCGATTAATTCTTCGTCATCAACCATATCGCACTTATTTAAGAATACGATGATGTATGGAACACCAACCTGACGAGATAATAAGATATGTTCTCTTGTCTGAGGCATAGGTCCATCAGTTGCAGCTACTACTAAGATAGCACCATCCATCTGAGCAGCACCAGTGATCATGTTCTTGATGTAGTCAGCATGGCCTGGACAGTCAACGTGTGCATAGTGACGATGAGCAGTTTCATATTCAACGTGTGCAGTGTTGATTGTGATACCACGTTCTTTTTCTTCTGGAGCAGCATCGATTGCAGCATAGTCCATAGCTTTAGCCTGACCTTCACTAGCTAATACAGTAGTGATAGCAGCTGTTAAAGTAGTTTTACCATGGTCAACGTGACCGATAGTACCAATATTTACGTGAGTTTTCTCACGGTTAAATTTTTCCTTAGCCATTTAAGGTTATCCTCCTATATAATTCTAAAATTTTACATAACTATTTTAATAGATTTTATTGAGAATTGCAATAAAAATCATAGTTATTCTTATTTTACGCCGTTCTTTTTAATGATTTCTTCCTTGATTGATTTAGGAACAGGTTCATAACGGTCGAACTGCATTGTATAGTTACCACGACCCTGTGTGAATGATCTTAAGTCTGTTGCATAACCGAACATTTCAGCTAGAGGTACAGAAGCTTCAACCATTACAGCATTTCCTCTTTCTTCCTGACCATCGATCATACCACGTCTAGATGAGATATCACCCATAACGCTTCCTAAGTATTCAGAAGGTGCAGTTACTTCTACCTTCATGATTGGTTCAAGGATTACTGGAGCACACTTATTACCAGCAGCTTTTAATGCCATAGAAGCAGCTACTTTATATGCCATTTCTGATGAATCGACATCATGGTAAGAACCGTCGAATAATGTAGCCTTAACGTCAAGTACTGGGTAACCAGCGATCATACCAGTTTCTAAAGCGTCTTCAAGACCAACTTTTACAGAACCGATATATTCTCTTGGAACTGATCCACCAACAACAGCGTCAACGAATTCAAATCCTTTACCTTCATTAGGTTCGAACTTGATCCAAACGTGACCGTACTGACCACGACCACCAGACTGTTTAATGTATTTACCTTCACATTCAGCAGCCTGAGTAATAGTTTCTCTATAAGCAACCTGAGGAGCACCAACATTTGCTTCTACATGGAATTCTCTCTTTAATCTGTCAACGATGACATCAAGGTGTAATTCACCCATACCAGCGATGATAGTATCACCAGTTTCAGGGTTTGTAGATGTTCTGAAAGTTGGGTCTTCTTCAGCTAATTTAACTAAAGCTTCACCAAGTTTGTTCTGGTCAGCTTTTGTCTTAGGTTCAATTGCTAATTCGATAACTGGTTCTGGGAATTCCATCTTTTCAAGGATAACGAAATCGTTTTCCGCACAAAGAGTATCACCAGTTGTAGTGTTCTTGAAACCTACTGCAGCAGCGATATCACCAGCATAAACTTCATCAATTTCTTTACGTGTATTAGCATGCATTAATAAGATACGACCAAGTCTTTCTTTCTTATCTTTTGTTGAGTTCAATACATATGAACCAGCAGTTGCAACACCTGAGTATACACGGAAGAAAGTTAACTTACCTACGAATGGGTCAGTCATAACTTTGAATGCTAAAGCTGAGAATGGTTCTTCATCAGATGCATGACGATCAACTTCGTTACCTTCAGCATCTACACCCTTGATTGCAGGGATATCAGTTGGAGCTGGTAAGTAGTCAATTACAGCATCAAGCATTGGCTGAACACCCTTATCTTTGTAAGCAGAACCACAAAGAACTGGGAATAATTCAACAGCGATTGTACCCTTACGGATAGCAGCTTTAACATCTTCGATTGCAGGTTCTTCACCTTCAAGAATCTGCATCATTAAATCATCATCAAATGAAGCAGCTGCTTCTAATAAAGTCTGATGATATTCTTCAGCCTGATCAACATATTCAGCTGGGATTTCTTTTTCGATTACATCGATACCTTCAGCACCATCGAAATAGATAGCTTTCATCTTTAATAAGTCGATGACACCTTCGAATGTATCTTCAGCACCGATAGGTAACTGTAATGCAACAGCATTAGCACCTAATCTTGAATTTAATGAGTTAAGTGACATGATGAAATCAGCACCAGTAGCGTCCATCTTGTTTGAGAAAACAATTCTTGGTACGCCATAAGTAGTAGCCTGTCTCCAAACTGTTTCAGTCTGAGGTTCTACACCTGCTTTAGAGTCAAGTACTGTAACGGCACCATCAAGTACACGTAGTGAACGTTCAACTTCTACAGTGAAGTCTACGTGGCCTGGTGTATCGATGATGTTAATACGATATCCTTTCCAGTGAGCTGTAGTTGCAGCAGAAGTGATAGTGATACCACGTTCTTTTTCCTGTACCATCCAGTCCATCTGAGATCCACCATCATGAGTTTCACCGATTTTATGGATTTTACCTGTATAGTAAAGAACACGTTCAGTAGTAGTTGTTTTACCAGCATCGATGTGAGCCATGATACCGATATTACGTGTTTTTTCTAATGGAAATTCACGAGCCATAATTTTCTCCTTTCAAATACTTTTTCTTTTAATTTATATGTAATTAAGATATTACCAACGGAAATGTGCGAAAGCTTTGTTAGCTTCTGCCATTTTGTGAGTATCTTCTTTCTTCTTAACAGCAGCACCTGTACCGTTAGAAGCATCGATAATTTCGTTAGCTAAACGATCAACCATTGTATTTTCGTTTCTTAAACGAGAATAGTTAGTTAACCATCTTAAACCTAAAGTCATTCTTCTTTCAGGTGTTACTTCAACTGGTACCTGGTAGTTAGCACCACCAACACGTCTTACCTTTAATTCAAGTACAGGCATGATGTTGTTGATAGCTGCGTCGAATACTTCCATAGCTGGCTTTCCAGTCTTTTCTTCAACTTTTTTGAATGCTTCATATAAGATGTTCTGAGCAACACCTTTTTTACCATCTAACATGATGTTGTTAATAAGCTTAGTGATTGTTTTACTATTGTAAATTGGATCAGGTAAAACATCTCTTTTCGCAATACGTCCTTTTCTAGACATCGGCAAATTCTCCTCTCTCTATTTTATTAATTTAAAAATTTATTTCTTAGGCTTTTTAGCTCCGTATAATGAGCGGCTCTGCATACGATCTTTAACACCAGCACAGTCCATAGTACCACGGATAATATGGTAACGAACCCCTGGTAAGTCCTTAACACGACCACCACGAATTAATACAACAGAGTGTTCCTGAAGGTTATGACCGATACCAGGAATGTAAGCTGTAACTTCTAATCCATTTGATAATCTAACACGGGCATATTTACGTAATGCTGAGTTAGGCTTCTTTGGTGTCATTGTAGCAACACGGGTACAAACACCACGCTTCTGAGGTGAATTATCATTAGTTGGTCTTTTTGCTAATGAGTTGTAACCTCTATTTAAAGCTGGAGACTTACCCTTTTTAGTCTTTTCGCTACGTCCTTTTCTTACTAATTGGTTAATTGTAGGCATGATTTTCTCCTTTCTAATTCTAACACACAATTCCGGGTGTTTCACAAATTTGTTTTTATATATGTGCCCTCGTCGGACACCTTTGTCAGTATATGACAAATAAAAGTCCTCGTCAACTACTTTTTTTAGTTTTTTTATCAATTTAATCCAAATGCCATCCACCATCTTCATGATAGATCATCTGTTTAGTCATTCCACCATCAATACAGATATTCTCACCATTGATGAATGTTGCTTTTGACGAACATAAAAATAAAACCATAGAGGAAATGTCTTCTGGATTCCCTACTCTTTCTACTGGCTGTTGATAAGCATCAGGCCCTGTATATGTATTCCCGTGAGTATCAATCCATCCTGGCGAAATAGAATTCACTCTCACTTTTCCACTTAAGCTCATCATTAATGCGTGTGTAAGGGCTGATATGCCACCTTTTGCTGCAGTATAGCTTTCTGTATTAGCCTGACTCATTCGGTCTCTAGAAGACGAAATATTGATGATTACGGCACCGTCATTAAAATACTCTTTAAATAGCTTAGTTAAATAGAATGGTGCAGTGACTCCTACAGACAATGCATATTGAAATTCTTCATAGCTACATTCATCAATACCTAGCATGAGTGGTAATGCATTATTTATTAGATAATCTATATGTCCATGTTTATCTAATACATAAGATACAAATGATTCTAGAGTTTCTTTACTCGCAATATCTCCTACATAGTGATTTCCTTGTACTTTATCAATTATTTCTACAAAAGCACCTTGTTTTTTGAAATCTTCTGCGATTGATTGTCCTATTCCATGTGCCCCACCTGTAACAACTACAACTTTATCCTTAAACTCCATATTTTCCTCCCTATATATGAAAACACTATGGACATTTGTCCATAGTGTTTCTTATTAATTAAGCGTCATGGTGAGCAGAAACAAATTCTTCTGCTTCATCAAACATTGTAGATTCAGGAGTGAAGTTTTCAGCCTCTTCTCTTGATTTTTCAAGTTCAGCCTGCTGAGCAGCTTCTTCTTCCTCTCTCTTAATTGTTTCGTCAGACTTTAAAGGTCCTCTTAAGCCAGTACCTGCTGGTAATAGCTTACCGATAATAACGTTTTCTTTTAGACCCTTAAGTGGATCGACTTTACCTCTGATGGCAGCATCAGTAAGAATTCTTGTAGTTTCCTGGAATGATGCAGCTGATAACCAAGAATCAGTTTCTAATGAAGCCTTAGTAATACCAAGTAAGATTGGTCTACCTACAGCTGGATGTTTACCTTCCTTAAGAACCTGTCTGTTTAATTCAGTGAAGTTCTTAACTGAAACATGAGATCCTGGTAATGCGTCTGTATCTCCGCCTTCTACAATCTTCATTCTTCTCATCATCTGCTGAATGATGATTTCGATATGCTTATCAGAAATTTCGATACCCTGTAATCTATATACCTGCTGTACTTCTTTTAAGATGTAGTTTTCTACAGCTTCTGCAGAGGCAACAGATAATAATTCTTTTGGAGAGATAGAACCTTCAGTAATCTTATCACCTGGTTCAACAATATCTCCTTCTTTTACAGCTAACTTCGCACCAATTGGTGTTAAGTAAGTCTTAGTTTCAAGATCATTTGCGACAGTCACTTCTGAACGCTGGTTGTTATGGTCACCCTGAGTTGTAATTGATGAAACATGTCCATTGATTTCAGAAATAATAGACTTAGCCTTTGGAACACGTGCTTCAAACAATTCCTGGATACGAGGAAGACCCTGTGTGATATCGGCGTCACCGGCAACACCACCCATGTGGAATGTACGCATTGTAAGCTGAGTACCTGGTTCACCGATTGACTGTGCAGCCATAATACCGATTGTTTCACCAAGTAATACTTCCTGACCAGTTGCTAAGTTTAGACCATAGCACTTACGGCAGATACCGTTCTTAGACTTACATCCGAAGATGTTTCTAATTTCAACAGTCTTGATACCAGCATCAGATACTGCTTTTGCTGATTTTTCAGTCATTAATTCATTTGCATGGACAATGATTTCACCAGTTGCTGGATCAACGATATCCTTTAATGATGTACGACCAATAAGTCTATCTACTAATGGTACGATGACGTTACCATCAGCTGTATTAATTAATTCAGATACTTTGAATCCCTTATCAGTATGACAATCATCTTCTGTGATAATAACTTCCTGAGCGACATCAACAAGACGTCTTGTTAAGTAACCTGAATCGGCAGTCTTTAAGGCTGTATCTGTAGAACCTTTACGGGCACCATGTGTAGAAATGAAGAATTCTGATGCAGTTAAACCTTCACGAAGGGCTGACTTGATAGGAAGTTCGATAGTTTCACCCTTAGGGTTACTCATCAATCCACGCATACCTACAAGCTGAGTGAAGTTAGAGATGTTACCACGGGCACCTGAATCTGACATGATGAAGATTGGGTTATCACGGTCAGCTTCGAACTCATCTTTAACGATACCAGTAACTTCTTCTTTAACGTCATTCCATAATTTGATTACGGCTGTATAACGTTCATGTTCTGTTAACTTACCTTTGTTGTATAACTTCTTGATGACTTCAAGATGTTCATCAGCATCATCGAATAAGTGATACTTATCCTGAGGAATCTGAATATCGTAAGCTGATACTGTAATACCAGCGATAGTTGAATAATAGAATCCCTGATTCTTTAATCTATCAAGCATGACATGGATTTCATCAACTGGACAGATCTTGAAGTATTCATCGATGATAGCTCCAAGAGTCTTCTTAGTGAACTGCTTGATTAAAGGCTGATTCTTAATATGTTCCTTGATATCTGTACCATAAGGTAAGAAATATTTCATAGGAGTTGCTTTTAAGCTTGCCTTATCTGGATCATTTAAGTATGGGAATTCACCTTCAAAGATCTGGTTGAAGATGATCTTACCTACTGTAGTGACTAAGTACATGTTGTTCTGTTCTTCAGTGAATGTCTTATTCTTTAATGCTGAAGCACGGATTGCCATTCTTGTATGCAAGTTAACAGTCTTATTGTAATAAGCCATTAATACTTCGTTTATATCAGCAAATACTGTACCTTCACCAATCTGATCAGCTTTTTCTGTTGTTAAGTAATAGTTACCAAGCACCATGTCCTGTGATGGAGTAACGATAGGTTTACCATCTTTTGGACCAAGGATATTTCTAGAACCAAGCATTAACTGTCTTGCTTCCTGAATTGCTTCTTCACCAAGAGGTGCATGGATGGCCATCTGGTCACCATCGAAGTCAGCATTGAATGCTGGACATGCTAATGGGTGAAGACGGATGGCACGACCTTCTACTAGCTTAGGTTCGAAAGCCTGGATACCTAATCTATGTAATGTAGGGGCACGGTTTAATAATACTGGGTGATGTTTGATAACATCTTCAACGATTGGCCAGATCTTATCATCCATCTTATCAATCATACGTTCAGCAGCTTTGATATTAGTTGCTAATTCGTTTCTTACTAATCCAGAGATAACGAATGGCTTAAATAAGTTAACAGCCATTTCTCTTGGAATACCACACTGGTACATCTTTAATGTAGGTCCTACAGCGATAACTGAACGTCCAGAGTAGTCTACACGCTTACCAAGTAAGTTCTGTCTGAAACGTCCCTGTTTACCTTTAAGTGTATGTGAAAGAGATTTTAATGCTCTTCCTCCAGCACCTGTAATAGGCTTAGAACGTCTACCATTATCAATTAAAGCATCAACGGCTTCCTGAAGCATACGCTTTTCATTCTGTACGATGATACTAGGTGTACCTAATTCTAATAATTTCTTTAAACGGTTGTTACGAGTGATGACACGTCTATATAAGTCGTTTAAGTCACTTGTCGCAAAACGACCACCGTCTAGCTGAAGCATTGGTCTTAAATCAGGTGGAATAACTGGAAGAACATCCATGATCATCCATTCTGGCTGGTTATTAGAGCTTCTGAATGCATCAATTGCTTCAAGTCTCTTTAATAACTTCTGTCTCTTCTGACCCTGAGCTTCTTTTAACTGAGTTTCTACATCTTCAAGTTCAGCATCTAAGTCAACCTTCTGTAATAATACTTTGATTGCCTCAGCACCGATTTTAGCCTGGAACTGACCACCGAACTTTTCAACACAGTTACGGTAATCTCTTTCAGATAATACCTGCTTGTATTCAAGTGGTGTAGAACCTTTATCAGTAACAACATAAGATACGAAGTAGATGATTTCTTCTAACTGTTTAGGTGACATATCAAGGATAAGTCCCATACGAGATGGAACTCCCTTTAAATACCAGATATGTGCTACTGGAGTAGCTAATTCGATATGACCCATTCTTTCTCTTCTTACTGAAGAACGAGTGACTTCGACACCACAACGGTCGCAGACAACACCTTTATATCTTACTTTCTTATATTTACCACAAGCACATTCCCAGTCCTTAGTTGGACCAAAGATTCTTTCACAAAATAAACCATCTTTTTCAGGCTTCTGTGAACGATAGTTGATTGTTTCAGGTTTTTTGACTTCGCCATATGACCATTCACGAATCTTCTCAGGAGAGGCTAAACCGATCTGAATTGCTGAAAAATTATTATTCTCTGCCATTATTCTTCCTCCTCACCGCTTTTTCCAAATAATCCTTCGATAATATCATCGACTGATTCTGGAGCTTCATCATCATCGAAGCTGTCTTCTACGATTTCATCTTCACCTTCGGCAACGAATTCTTCGTGAGTGTCAACTTCTTCATCTTCTTTTTCTTCTTTATCATCATTTTCTTCATCTTCTTTTGGCTTCTTAGGCGCATCGAATGAACGAGGGAAACGACGATCTTCATCTTCGATATTACCTACATTGATTTCATTACCTTCATCATCTAATAGACGAATATCTAATGCCAATGCCTGTAATTCTTTCTTTAATACTCTGAATGATTCAGGTAATCCTGGTTCAGGTAACTTCTGTCCCTTAACAATTGCTTCATAAGTCTTAACACGTCCTACAACGTCATCTGACTTAACTGTTAAGATTTCACGTAATGTATATGCTGCACCATAAGCTTCAAGTGCCCATACTTCCATTTCCCCGAATCTCTGACCACCGTTTTGAGCTTTACCACCAAGTGGCTGCTGAGTAACAAGTGAGTAAGGACCTACTGATCTTGCATGTAACTTATCATCAACCATGTGACATAACTTGATCATGTACATGATACCAACTGATACTTCGTTATCGAAATATTCACCAGTTTTACCAGAAATAACTTTCTGTTTACCATTTTCTGGCATACCAGCTTCCTTCATGATATTTTCTAAGTCCTTAGAATTGATACCATCAAAGGCTGGAGTAGCGAAATACTGACCACCTAACTGTCTAGCAGCATAACCTAAGTGTAATTCTAATACCTGCCCGATGTTCATACGAGATGGTACCCCTAATGGGTTAAGCATGATATCAAGTGGTGTACCGTCCTGTAAATGAGGCATATCTTCTGTTGGTAAGATCTTAGAGATGACACCCTTGTTACCGTGTCTACCTGACATCTTATCCCCTTCAGAAATCTTACGCTTCTGAACGATATATACTTTAATAACCTTGTTTACACCTGGCTGTAAATCATCTCTTTCAACTTCTTTATAAGCAAGAGAGTTTGCTGAACCATACTTGTTTTCAGTCTTTCTTTCTTTACCTCTACGAGTGAATACTCTGATACGATGTACGATACCAGAACCACCATGAGGTACTCTTAATGAGTTATCTTTAACTTCTCTAGATTTTTCACCAAAGATAGCTAATAATAGTTTTTCTTCTGCAGATAATTCTGCCTGTCCCTTAGGAGTGACTTTACCAACTAAGATATCGCCTTCCTTAACTTCAGCACCAACACGGATAATACCGTTTTCGTCTAAGTTAGAACGAGCATCATCACCTACGTTAGGGATATCTCTAGTAATTTCTTCAGGGCCAAGCTTTGTATCACGACATTCAATTGTATATTCCTGAATGTGGATAGAAGTATAGTAGTCTTCTTTTACAAGCTTTTCATTCATGATGACAGCATCTTCGTAGTTATAACCATTCCATGTCATGAAACCTACAAGAACGTTCTGTCCTAATGCTAATTCACCCTGTTCCATAGCTGGTCCATCAGCAAGAACCTGACCCTTAAGAACATGTTCACCAGCCATAACAATTGGACGATGGTTGATACATGTACCAGCGTTAGATACAGTGAACTTTAATAACTTGTATGTCTTTTCGCCACTTTCACCTTCAACGATGATCTTCTTAGCGTCAGCATATTTAACAGTTCCTTCTTCTTTTGCAACAACTGCAGCACCAGAGTCTCTTGCAGCCTGGAATTCCATACCTGTTCCTACATAAGGTGCATGTGGATTTAATAGAGGTACAGCCTGTCTCTGCATGTTACATCCCATAAGGGCACGAGTGGCATCATCGTTTTCCAAGAATGGGATACATGAAGATGCAACTGATACGATCTGTTTAGGTGAGATATCGATGAAGTCGATTTCTTCTGGCTTAGCCATGATGTTTTCACCTAAATGACGTGAAATAACCTGTTCATCAATGATACGGTCATTTTCATCAGTCTTAACTTTTGCCTGAGCAATAATATAATTCTTTTCTTCATCTGCTGTTAAATAACGAATATCATTTTCATCAATAACGCAGTTATTTACTTTACGATATGGAGTTTCAATGAATCCATATTCATTTACTTTTGCATAAGATGCAAGTGTAGAAATCAACCCGATGTTAGGACCTTCTGGTGTTTCGATTGGACAGATTCTACCATAGTGAGATGGATGGACGTCTCGTACTTCATAACCTGCACGGTCTCTTGATAAACCACCAGGACCTAAGGCAGAAAGACGTCTCTTGTTTGTTAATTCGGCAAGTGGGTTAATCTGGTCCATGAACTGAGATAACTGAGAACTTGCGAAGAATTCTTTGATTGCAGCAGTCAATGGACGAATGTTTGTTAATGACTGTGGAGTCATAGAATCATCTTCAGCTAAAGACATTCTTTCCTTAACTACTCTTTCCATACGTGATAAACCAATACGGAACTGGTTCTGAACTAATTCACCAACAGTTCTAACACGTCTGTTACCTAAATGGTCGATATCATCTAATAAACCAATACGGCTCATTAAAGACACTCTATCTTCTGCTGCTAAGTCCTGAGAATCAAAGATATCAACAAGGTTAAGCATATAAGAATATGCAGCAATAAAGTCTGAAATAGTGACAAACTTACTATCTAATGAAAGATCAGTACCGATTACTCTCATCTTGATAGACTTAGATTCATCTGTATATACATCTAATACCTGAATAGTATGATTAGAATGCATATTTTCGTTAGTTTTAATTTCTTTTGTATGTGCACCTGCTTCAAATACTGGCTTTAAGATTTCTAATTTATCTTTAGTAATCTTAGTACCTTCTGTCATTACAACGTTGCCATCAACGTCAACAACATCTTCAGCAAGAACACGATCAGCGATACGATCTAATAAGCTTAATTTCTTACGTAGCTTAAAACGACCTGCTTTTGCTAAATCATAACGCTTTGGATCGAAGAAACGCGCAAATAGTAATGAGTTAGCACCATCTAAAGTAGCTGGTTCACCTGGTCTCAATTTACTATAAATTTCCATCAACGCATCATCAGTGTTATGTGTTGGATCCTTTTCAAATGTATTGTAGAGGAACTGGTGTTCTCCGAAAACTTCAATAATATCTTCATTTGAAGAAAGTCCTAGAGCACGTAAAAGAATAGTACCTGGAATCTTCTTCTGACGGTCAATACGAACATTTAGAACATCCTTGGCATCATTTTCGAATTCTAACCAAGTACCACGAGATGGGATCACCTGTCCATTGAAGACAATCTTACCAATCTTGTCTGTTCCATTACCAAAATAAGCTCCTGGAGAACGAACTAACTGTGAAACGATAACACGTTCTGCACCATTAACAACAAATGTACCTGAATCTGTCATTAATGGGAAATCACCCATAAATACTTCACTTGTCTTGATTTCTCCAGTTTTCTTATTTACAAGACGTAAAGTAGCACGCAAAGGAGCTGCATAGATTGCATCTCTTTCTTTACTTTCATCTGCATCATATTTAGGCTCATCAAAACGACAGTCTACAAACTCCAATGATAATGTGTCGTTAAAATTTGTGATAGGATAAATATCCTCAAATACTTCTCTTATACCTTTTTCCTGAAACCACTTAAATGAATCTGTCTGAATTTCGACAAGGTTAGGTAGTTTCAAAGAACCACTAATACGAGAATAATTGCGTCGCTTAATGCGGCTTTCTGCAGTTCTTACATTCTTTTCCAAAATCCGTTCCACTCCTTTTTTAATCTCTATCTGCAAGCTAAAAAGGGTCAAAATGACCTGCTTTTATACATGAGTAGGCATTTTAGTATACTAGCACAAGGGTACTTTTGTGTCAACCCAAAAAGGGAAATTTATACAATTTCCCTATAGTTCATTATTTAATTGATTGAATTATGTAATAACCTTTATTTCGCTTCAATACTTCCGCATTCCCAAAGACTTCTTCCATGCATTTCTTAGCACTTGGTGCACCCTGCTTCTTTTGTATGACAATCACAAGGCGTCCATTCTTATTTAAGTGTGAATAACTTTCTTTAAGAATAGTAGTCACAACACTCTTGCCAGCACGAATTGGAGGATTAGAGATGATCATATCAAATGTCTTCTCTACATTCTCATATGCATTACTTTCATATACATGCATATCTTCAAGATGATAATCTTCAATTGTACGTTTAGCAAGTTCCATTGCGCGTCTATTGACGTCAACCATATCAAATGAGACATCTGGATAAACCATCTTTAAGCTGATACTTAAAGCACCATATCCACACCCAACATCCAATACTGATTTTACACCTTCTAGATTAACGGTGTCAAGTAGTGTTCTTGAACCGAAATCTACACTATCCTTAGAGAAAACACCACGATCACTATGAAACTCAATAGAATGTCCTTGATAATCGAAGTGAATAATCGTTGGTCTGCTTTCTATTTCATCATTTGTATAATAGTGTGACATTCTCATTCCTCATAAGAAAAAAGCCCTAAAATAGGGCTTTTATAATTGTGTTTGTATTAAATTACTTTAATTCAACAACAGCACCAGCAGCTTCTAAAGTTTCCTTTAACTTAGCACCTTCTTCAGCTGGTACGTCTTTCTTGATTTCAGATGGAACCTTGTCAACTAAGCCCTTAGCATCAACTAGTCCTAAACCAGTGATTTCTCTAACAGCCTTGATAACTTTAACCTTTGTAGGTCCAACTTCCTTAAGGATTACTGTTACGTTAGCAGCAGGTCCTTCTTCTTCAGCAGCAGCAGCAACTGCAACTGGAGCAGCAGCTGTAACGTCGAACTTTTCTTCGATTGCTTTTACTAATTCGTTTAATTCTAAGATTGTAGCTTCTTCTAAGTAAGCTAAGATTTCATCAGTTGTTAACTTTGCCATTTTAATATTCTCCTTTATTTCGATATTAAGCAGCTGCTTCTGCTTCAGCAGGAGCTGCTTCTTCTGCAGATCCGTCTGCTTCTTTGTCAGCTACAGCCTTAACAGCTCTAGCAACTTTTGATACTGGTGCCTTTAAGCAAGCCAATAACATTGATAACATACCTTCTTTGTTTGGTAACTTTGAAAGTTCCATAACTTCTTCTTTGCTCAATAATTTGCCTTCAACGATTGCAGTCTTGATTACAAGAGCTTCGTGATCCTTAGCAAATTTTGCTAGTACTCTAGCTGGAGCAACAGCGTCATCATGACCAAATGCAATAGCGTTTGGACCAGTTAAGAATTCATCTAATTCCTGTTTACCACAAGCTTCTGTAGCACGAAGAGCTAATTTGTTCTTATAAACTTTAAGTTCTACATTTTCAGCTCTTAAAGCACGACGAAGTTCAGTAACTTCATCAACAGTTAAGCCACGGTATTCAGCAACTACTACTGACTGAGCGTTAGATAACTTATCAGTGATTTCGTCGATGACTGCCTGTTTAGCGACTAATACTTTTTCGTTAGCCATTGTTACACCTCCATAAAAATTTTATTGCAACAATATACACGTTATATTAAAACCCCTAGTTTACCTAGGGGTTTGTCATTTTCATACATGACAATATCCCTCGGTAACAAATTGAGACTTGCGTCAGTTACTGTCTACGGTATATTGATTGCGGCATTAATAATTAAGCAGCAACTTTTACTGCTGGACCCATTGTAGATGAAACTACGCAGTTCTTAACGTAAGTTCCTTTAACTGCAGCAGGTCTGATTCTTAATAATAAAGCATGGATAGCTTCATAGTTTTCAACTAGCTTAGCGCTGTCGAAAGATACACGACCGATTGGAAGATGTACGTTACCATCTTTATCAGTTCTATAATTAACTTTACCGCCCTTAGATTCATTAACTGCTTTAGCAACATCCATAGTTACTGTACCAGTCTTAGGGTTTGGCATTAATCCCTTAGGACCTAAAACACGTCCTAATTTACCAAGCTTAGGCATCTGATCAGGAGTAGCGATCATAACATCGAACTCTAACCAACCTTTAGCGATTTCATCTAAGATTTCCTGGCCACCAACTACGTCAGCACCAGCATTTCTAGCTTCTTCAGCCTTTGGACCTTCAGCGATAACACAAACTCTCTTTGTTTTACCAGTTCCGTTAGGAAGCACGATAGCTCCACGTAACTGCTGATCTGCATGTCTAGTATCAAGGTTTAACTTGAATACAAGATCAACACTTGCATCGAATTTAGCAGTAGTAGTCTTCTTAACTAATTCAATTGCTTCTTCGATTGAGTATAGCTTGCCAGCTTCAATCTGCTTAGCAGCTTCTACATATTTCTTTCCTTTTTTTGACATTTTCTTTCCTCCTTAAGTGGTCTTAACGGATAGACCTCCCACTGTAATGACGGAATTCAACTCCATCAGATTGCTAATTAATTAAGCGTCTAAGCCTTCTACTTTGACACCCATGTTACGTGCTGTTCCAGCAACGATTTTCATTGCTGCTTCTAAATCATTAGCGTTAAGGTCAGGCATTTTGTATTCTGCGATTTCCTTTAACTTATCAGCACTTAGAGTAGCAACAGTCTGCTTTGAATCACTTGCAGCTTTCTTGATACCACAAGCCTTCTTGATCATTTCAGCAGCTGGAGCTGTCTTTAATACGAAATCAAAGCTCTTGTCTTCATAAACAGTCAAAATTACTGGTACAGTTTCACCATGACGATCTTTAGTCTGATCGTTGAATGCTGTACAGAATTTTGGCATCTGAATTCCTGCACCTGCTAGAGCTGGTCCTGGTTTAGCACCACCTGCTGGGAACTGGATCTTCATAATTCTTACTACTTTTTTACCATTATTTGCCACGGTACACACCTCCATTAAAATATTGTCCGTGCTGTGGTTCGTTTGGGCCGAAACCCTCCCACGCATTTGACGCCATGCGTCGATTACCAATTATACATAATACAAAGCAAAAATCAATGCTTTTTTAATTTTTTTTGACTTTTTTTACTCAATTGATTTTAAAGACTCTACCATATTCACTTGATCAAGAATATGACGCATCGCCAAATTGATAATAATTGTAAAGCCCACTGTCATACCAAACGCAATTAAATAGATATAAAGCGGCATTGTACGAATAAATAACATATTATCCATTTCTACCGTCAATACAACAAATCGATGAAGGAAATAACCAAAGAACATACCAAGTGATGCACCAATCAAAGAAAGAATGATATTCTCTCTAAAGATATAGTCACAATATTCTTTACGATGGAATCCTAATACCTTGATTGTTGCGATTTCACCTTTACGTTCGCCAATGTTGATGTTCGTTAAATTATAAAGAACAATAAAACAAAGTAAGGCAGCACATCCTGATAAGATGGCAACAATAATATTTAATGAAGACATTCTTTGCTGGAATTCATCAAGTGTTGCAGTGAGTCGTTCCATACTACCAATATCATGATGATCAAGATAGTTCTTCAAGGCGTTGATATTTGATTTCTTTGTATTCATATCTACATAAAGTATAGAAGCAGATGGTTTCATACCAGTCAGATTTTCATAGAAAGTCTTACTCATATAGACTTGATGATTGACATAGTGTTCTACGATATCTGCCACCTTGACTGTGTATTTACTATTATTAAGAGAGAAAGTAAATGTTTCTCCTTTTTTCACATTCAGCTTTTCCGCAAGCTTCTGTGAGATAACAACACCCTCATCATTTAAGATAATCTTCTTTTTTGTTTTATAATCCTTAAAGTGAATAAAATTCTTAATTTCATCCGCATTGTCATACACAATCATCGTACTATAATAATCTTCACTATTGCCTAGTACTGTAATGTTTTGACGCATAGCACTCGTTAAGTTATGAATACCTTCTAGACGCTTGATCTTATTTTCAATCTTTTTTGTATCTTCTACATTACTATTAAGTTTAATAAGTGCATCATATTTATATACTTCTACATATTGTGAAGGAATGATTTCAGAACAGCTGTTCTTAACACCAAATCCCAACATGATTAACGCCGTACATCCCGCAATACCAATGACAGACATCCAGAAACGTTTTTTATAACGGAATAAGTTTCTCATAGTCACCTTCTGATTGAAGTTCAATCGTTTCCAGATAAAAGGTATACGTTCCATCAGTATTCTTTTACCTGCCTTAGGTGCTTTAGGACGCATCAAGACAGATGGTGTAGAAACAAGTTCCTGTAAACAGACACTTAATGTCGCAAGCAATGTAACACCAACAGAAATAAGTATAGTTACAAGTGAAATAGACCATTTCTGTACCAGTACTGCTGATTGATTAATGCCATACATTAAATATGTGAATAAGAAATAGATAATACGAGGGAATGCCTGATTACCTACTAATATGCCTAAGATACAGGCAAAGAATGTTGCTAGAAAAGCATAGACAATATATTGCATTATAACATCCTTTTTACTATATCCTAGTGCACGAAGTGTTCCACAATAGCCTCTTTGTTCTTCTATCATACGTGTCATAGTTGTAAGAGAAACTAAAGCAGCTACTAAGAAGAAGATGAGTGGGAATACTTGTGCAATAGATGCAATGGCCTGTTTATAGGATTCATAAGTCGCAATACCGACATTTTCACTTTTAGTAAGTGAATATAGAGTGCCTTTGGGAATCTGACTTAATTGTGATTCTGCTTGTTCTATTTGTGCTTTTGCTTGATCTAGCTGCTCTTTTGCTGTGTTGAGCTGAACCTTCGCATTATTCTCTGTGACTTCAAGTTTACTTTGCTGGATATTAAGTTCTGCTTCAGCTTCATCTAATTGTGATTGGGCTTTTTCTAATTGTATACGCCCTTCTAGTAATTGGCCTACGCCTTGAAGTTTCTGATTAAACTGACCCAAACTTTCATTCATCTCAGTAAGTATCTTTGTATAAGCATCCTCTGCTGATTCTTTATCCTTAATACTACCTAGAGTATCTTTAATAGAGTTCTGAAGTGTTTTGATTTCCTGATCTATTTTTTTAGTTTCATTATAAGCCTGCTGTGAGGCTTGAGTAACCTGTGAGGCTTTCTTTAAATAGACCTTCTTTTGTTCATAGAATTGAATACGTGCTTGAGCTAACTTCACCTTTCCTTCAGATATCTGTGAATTAAAAGAATCTAGATTACGCTTATATTCCTGATAACCTTCTTCATATTGTTTCTTTGCATCATCTAACTGTGATTGCATATCTCCTGTTAATTGATCATATTGATCACTTATTTCTTCAGATAATGTACTCTTGATACGTGTATTTACTGTTTCAATCATATCATCATAATCAGAACTAAATAAATCATACTTCTGGGCACCTTCTACATCTACAAGTAAAGAGGTATAAAGATGATCATTGTTTCTTAACTGAGCCACCTTCTGGTTCAATCCAAGTTCTCTTGCCCCATCATTTAATACTTCCACAAATCCACTATTGGTTCCATCACCTAGTGTATTGGTGCCTCTATCTACATTACTGATATATCGTGGATCATTCACAATACCTACAATCTTATATGTCTTAGTCCCATTATCATTAGAAAGTTCAATCGTATGACCAATTTTGTAATTGTATTTACCTAGATTGACATCAATAATACATTCATCTTCTTTTTTAGGATAACGTCCTTTTACTATTTCAGGACGATCCAGCATATTTTGATCATAGTGATCCTGTGAATAAACAGTGACACCTGATTTACCATCCTTATGTGAAAATAAAACATCAAACTGATAACATGGTACAACCTTCTTCACACCCTTAAGGCTTCTTACCTTTGCGACATCTTCATCAGAAAAGCCAAGTGTCGCAATATAAGTAAGATCGGCATAATTATGATTATTGAGATATGTATCTACACTTGAAGCCATTGTATAAGGGGTATTTCTTAATCCTGAAAAGACTGCAGCACCTAAGAATATAATCATGAAGATGGAAAAGAAACGTCCTTTAGACTGACTGATGTTCTTAAAGACAGTTTTCCAATAGAATTTCTTTTTTACCATTCAATATTATCGATGGATTCAGGATGTTCATTATATTCCTGTCTTTCCACTTTTCCATTCTTAAGATGTATGACTTGATCAGCCATTGGGGCAAGGGCTGAGTTATGTGTAATAACAATTACAGTCATTCCATAGTTATCACACATACTTCTTAATAAACCAAGAATTGATTTACCTGTTTGATAATCAAGTGCACCTGTTGGTTCATCACATAATAATAGTTTAGGATTCTTTGCAATAGCACGGGCTATGGCTACACGCTGTTGTTCTCCACCTGATAACTGTGCTGGGAAGTTATCTTTACGGTCTCCAAGACCAACACGTTCTAGAATATCTACTGAATTAAGTGGATCCTTAGAAATCTGAGAAGCAAGTTCTACATTTTCTAATGCTGTTAAGTTCTGTACAAGATTATAAAACTGGAATACAAAGCCAATATCATCTCTTCTATAATCTGTTAATTGTTTATCATCATAAGTCGCAATATTATGACCATCTACAACAATAGTGCCACTTGTAGGTGTATCCATGCCACCAAGCATATTTAATATAGTTGTTTTACCAGCTCCAGAGGCACCTACAATAACTGTGAATTCACCTTTATTTACTTTAAAATTCACACCATTATTTGCATAAATAGTGACATCTCCCATTGTATAGCTTTTCACAACATTCTTTAGTTCAATAAATGCATCCATACACTTAACCTCCTAACATTATTGTAAGTGATACCATTTTTATCTTCAAGCACAAAAAAAAAGACATGCATAAGCACGTCTATTCTTCGATCTTCTTAAGCTGAATTAATTCCAAATCAATAGGAGTAAGGTTACCTAAGAAATCAACAAGTACTGTTGCTGTTTCTTTTTCTTTATCGATAGATTCTACTTTACCACTCTTAGCTGCAAATGGTCCAGCAAGAACTTCTACATAATCACCTACACCAAAATCAATTTCTACAGCTGTAGTCTGTACACCCATTGACTTTAAGATTGGATCTAATTCTCTCTTATTTACTGGGAAAGGTTTTGCCCCTCCACCAGATGATCCGATGAATCCTGTAACACCTGGTGTATTACGAACAATATACCAAGCTTCATCAGTCATGATCATTTCTACAAGAACATAACCAGGGAACATATTTACTGTCTTGTTCACTTTCTTACCGTTCTTAATTTCTGTTTCAACATGTTCTGGAATCACAATATTGAAAAGGATATTCTGAAGTCCCATTGATTCAACACGTTTTTCAAGATTTTCTTTTACTTTATTTTCATGACCTGAATATGTATTAACAACATACCATTGTCTTCCTTCATTATTGGAATCATGAGTTTCTTCAGTATTTTCTACTTTAGTTTCTAATTCTTCTGCCATATTAACTTAACCCCAATGTCTTTAAAATTAATGCAATTAATGCATCTGCGCCATAGAAATAAACACCTAGAATTACTGTAAATGCAAGTACTACAAATGCATCACGAGCTAATTCTTTCTTTGTTAACCAATGAACATTTTTAATTTCCTGACGAATACCTTTTAGAGAAAACCATTCTTTAAATTTTAATGGATTCTTATCTTCTTGTTCTTCTAAACGTCTTTGACGTTCTAATTTTTTTGCTTTTCTAAGCTCCTTGCGTTCCTGCTTAAGCTTTTCTTTTCTAGCCTTATCATCCATGGATGCAGCCTCCTTATTTCGATTCTCTATGTATCGTATGCTTACCGCATTTCTTGCAGTACTTACGTAATTCTAAACGTTTTACATTTGTTCTGTTATTCTTATAAACTGAATAATTACGTGATAAGCATTCCGTGCATACTAAGATTACCTTTTCTCTCATCTTATCACTCCTTAACCTAAATTAATTTATCATAAATACACAATATCGTCAATTGATAATTAAGAACTCCCCTAATGGATGTGCTCTTAATTTAGTCATTACACGATAAACACTGTTATAAACACACTTTATTGAAATATTAAGCATCAGTGCCACCTCTTTTTCAGGATATCCTAATAAAACAAGATGAAAGATCTTTTGATCTCTTTCTGATGTCTCATTCTGGATAATCGCATAAATAAGTTCCCAGATTTTTTCTAGATTCTGTGCCTTTTGTGGAGAGTACTCCACTTTTTGATCTGCAATCAATTCACCATAAGTGCGTGAATCTTCATAGTTCACAATCTTATCTAGAGAAACAGATTTCTTTTCATAACGAGTAAAGAAAGTATATTGTTTCTTGAGTAATGATTGCATCTTTTTAATAATACAGCTTTTCGCATATACATCAAATGTAGTATCCAAGTCATCACGATAGCTCCAGAATACTTTATCGAAGGTAATCAATCCTACCTGCAATAAATCCTGTGGTTCTAGAGACATAGATGAGATATACTTCATCTTTCTCATGACTGCTTTGACTAAAGCATCATAATAACTATAAAGATATTGTAATGCGACAGGATCATTAGATCTTGCTAAATAAATCAGTTCCTTTAATGTACGATCATCCATAGATCATCCTCCTCTTAGAGAGGATGACGTGAGTTATATACCTGATAAAGTAATACGGCAGTAGCTACAGAGGCATTGAGTGAATTGACATGACCTACCATTGGTAGAATGACATTCATATCACAATGTTCTTTTACTAAACGAGAAATACCAAATCCTTCTGATCCAATCACAAGAACTAGTGGCATATTGTAATCTACAGCACGATAATCTGTAGAGTTATCTAATTCACAACCTACTACCCAGAATCCTTCTTTCTTTAAAGAATCTAGAGTACGAGATAAGTTAGTTACCTGAGCCACAGGAACATGGTCAATAGCGCCAGTTGATACCTTTGCAACCGTCGCATTTAAACCAACAGAACGCTTCTTGCCAATAATAACACCATCTACACCAATTGCATCACATGTACGAATAATAGCCCCTAGGTTGTGAGGATCTTCCATACCATCAAGCATTAATAAGAGTGGCTGTTTCCCTTCTGGAATGTTACGTACGATATCTTCTAAAGGTGTATAGTCATAACCATCAATTAAAGCCATTACACCTTGATGGTTTACATTCCCTACAAGTTTAATAAAGCCATTTTTATCCGTCATCCTCATTTTTATATTATTCTTGCGACACAACTTCACAATATCATCATTCTTTGACTGGTTCAGAATCATAACTTCATAAACCGGTCTAGGTCCTGTTAATAGTTCTCTGACGGTGTTTTTACCATAAATCCATTCTTTCACTTTGTCACTTCCTCTTCTTCCACATATTTCTTAAATAATTCAAATATTTCATCTAATCTTTCTGTCTGCTTAGTGAGATAAAGATGTCCAACCATTGATTCAAAACCAGAAGACTGGTTATGAACAACAACTGATTTATTCTTAACTGAATGTCCTTTGCAATTACGTCCGCGTTTGAATAAACGTACTTCTTCTTCAGTAAAGAAGTTTTTAGAGAGGGCATATTTCATAAAACCTGCATGGGCATAAGCACTGACATATTTAACAGAAGCTCTTTGTAATTCATGAGGCTTCATAATTCCCTTCTCTGTGAGTAAATATTCACGGACATATACTTCAAAGACTGCATCACCTAAATAAGCAACAGCGAGCGCATTCATTAGCTCTGGACGCATTATAGAATGCCTCTTTCAGTTAATTCTTTTCTAACACGGTCTGCTTCATCAAAGTTCTTTTCTTTCTTGTAAGCATTCCATTGTTCATATAAAGCAATATCTTCTTCAGATAATTTAGTACCTTCAAATAAGAAGCCTAAAACATCCCCCATCTTAACAAGAGTTGCATATTCAGTCGCAATGACATCATTGTCTTTTTCTCTCACACGCATCACCTGATTAAGTACTTTTACCTGATCTAATACTTGTGTTAATGCAAGAGATGTATTTAAATCATCTTCTAATGCATTGACCATTGCATCCACAGTTTCCTTCTTATAATCATGAGCAGGAACATGATTCACCTGTAAATATAAAGATGCATTCTTAGTCGCATTTTCTACTTTAGATACTTCTTTACGTACGCCTGCAATGACATCATCTGTCATATTTAATGGATTACGATAGTGAGTAGATAACATCAACCATTTGAATACATTGCATCCAAATTCTACAATTAAATCCTTAGCCCATAATACATTACCTAAAGACTTAGACATCTTTTCACCATCGATATTGATCATCTGGTTATGCATCCAATAGTTGGCGATAGGATGTCCATTATAAGCCATGGACTGAGCAATTTCATTTTCATGATGAGGGAACTTTAAATCCTGTCCTCCACCATGGATATCAATCTTACCATCTTTGAATAGCTTATTAATCATGACAACACATTCAGTATGCCATCCTGGTCTACCTTTTGACCAAGGTGTATCAAACTGAATACCTTCATTTGTTTTCTTCCATAATGCGAAGTCAGTTGTACTTTCTTTCTTCTTGTCATCTTCGGATAGAGTACGATCACTTGCACCCGCAATCAAATCTTCTACCTTAATACCTGATAACATACCATATTCTTTAACCTTAGTAACACGGAAATAAACATCTCCATCTACTTCATAAGCATAACCCTTATCAATTAGTGCCTGGATGAAATCAATGATTTCAGGCATAGTTTCAGTGACTCTTGGTTTATATGTAGGATCTTCAATGTTTAATCCTGCTCTGACATCTTCATATGCTTTGATATATTTATCAGTTAATTCTTTTTCTGTAATACCTTCTGCTTTAGCGGCTTTGATGATCTTATCATCTACATCAGTATAGTTAGATACAAAAGTCACATCATTACCTAAATATTCAAAAGTACGTCTTAATACATCAAACACAATCATTGGGCGTGTATTCCCACTATGAGCATGGTTATAAACTGTAGGACCACAAATATAGATAGAAACTTTACCTTCTTCAATAGGCTTAAATTCTTCTTTTTTGTTTGTTAATGTGTTAAATAGTCTCATAACATCCTCCTCAAATAAAAAAAGCTCATGATAAAGACGATCCACCTTACCATAGCTTTTCACTCTTAACGCAAGTCAAACGTTCTTTCTTTCAAAAAGACTCAGATGGGTGCATCCTAGAACCTCCCACTAGATGCTTTCACCACTTCATCCTCGCTGTAAGCTTCTTGTTCTATTCATTCTCATCTATAATTTATTTCACTATATCAAATTATCGCCTATTCTTCAAGACAAACGCCGTTCTTATTTCTTTGTATCAGTTAATTTTTTTGAAAGCTTATCTAAACCTTTGGATGTAAGAGACAGACTTTTGACTCCAAAGTCTTTCAAATCATTCATACCATCCTTGAATTCTTCTGTCTCTGTGACCTTTTTTATACCTTCTTTCGCTTTCTTATAAGTGTCTGATTCAGAAATAGTGGTTGCTGCCTCTTTCGCACGATTAACACATTTATTAACGTTCTCTTCACTTAATATTTCTTCTGTATTCTCTTTTACCTTCTGAATACCTTTTTGTACTTCTTCACTTTCAGCAAACTCTTTGACTTTATCTAATATACTCATAATATCATCTCCTAAGCAAAAAGATGGAGGAAACTCCCCCATCTTTGTATTAACCAAGTAATGAACCAAATACTCTTAAGTATTCATCAGCTGAACGGTCCCAGTCTAATTTTTCAGTCATAGCACGATAAATTAAACCATTCCATTGATCTTTATCATCATAGTAGATATGTAATGCATAATCGATAGTGTCCATCATTTCATGAGCATTATAATTAGCAAAACTGAATCCAGTACCAGTACCATCAAATTCATTGAATGGCTGAACACTGTCTTTTAATCCACCAGTTTCTCTAACGATAGGAATTGTACCATAACGTAAAGACATCATCTGAGATAATCCGCATGGTTCAAATAATGAAGGCATTAAGAACATATCACAGCCTGCATAAATACGACAAGATAAACCAAAATCATATTTTAACTGTAATGAAATCTTTGGATTACCAAAACCAGCAATTTCTTCTAATGGTTCTTCATATTTCTTATCACCAGCACCAAGAATTAATAACTGAACCTTTCTCTGTAAGATTTCTTCCATACGATTAAGGATCAAGTCTAAACCCTTCTGCCATGTTAATCTAGTTACAATACCGATAAGTGCAACATCAGGATCCTGTGGCAATCCTACCTCAGCCTGTAATGCAAGCTTATCCTTCACCTTTTCAGTATAAACGCTATTAGCGTTGAAATGGTAAGGAATATTTGGATCTGTTTCTGGGTTATTTGTATCATAATCGATACCATTCAAAATACCATAAAGATCATCTTTACGCATAGCAAGGATACTCTGTAATCCTTCACCATAAGCATCTGTTAGAATCTCCTTGGCATAAGTTGGAGAAACAGTTGTAATTGCATCTGAATAAAGAATAGCTGCTTTCATCATATTCATACAATCATCATTACGTACATTACCGTTGTAATATAAGTAGTTATCTAAACCGAATAGATCATTCAATAAGAATGGATCACATTTACCCTGATAAGCGATATTATGGATTGTGAATGTAATCTTCACATTACCATAGAAATCATAATAGCAATATCTTTCTTTGTATAAAGGCGCAATCATAGCAGTCTGCCAGTCATGTAATGACAAGATATCTGGCATGATATTTAAACGAGATAAGCATTCAAGAACTGCAAAGTCATAAAATGCAAATCTTTCATAATCATCATCATACCCATATAAACCAGGTCTTCTGAAATATTGTTCATTATCCACAAAGAAATAAGTCACACCATCATATACTGCCTTAAAGACACCACAATAGCATCTTCTCCATCCTACCCATAAATAGAAGTTAGTCACATATTCTAAAGTTTCTGGAAACTTGATATCCTGATACTTAGGAAGAATGACATAACATTCATGACCTTTCTTCACAAGTTCTTTTGGTAAAGAACCGATAACGTCAGCGAGCCCTCCAGATTTAATATAAGGAAGTGCTTCACCAGCAGCAAAAACGATTCTCATTAGACAATGTCACCTTCTTTGACATACAATGGATCACTTGCATCGCCAATAAGTTCTTTTACATGTTTTACCTTAGCATCTTTATCCATAATAACATTTTCAAGATGAGCACCTGCTTCTACTGAAGAACCACTAAATAGGATAGAGTTCTTAACAACAGCGCCTTTACCAATCTTAACATTACGTCCTAAGATACTATTTTCTACAACTCCATCTACAAATACACCGTTCGCAATATAAGAGCTCTTTACTTCAGCATCCTTTAGATACTTTGAAGGTGGTGTATCGTTAGTATTTGTGAAAATTGGCCAGTTAGACTTGAATGCCTGAGTTGATACATCGATATCAAGGAATTCAAGAGATGTCTTGAAGTAAGCTGCATATGAATCAATGCATTTTGCGAATCCTTTATATTCATAAGCGTTGATCTTCATTTCATCTTTTAAATAATTTAAAGTATCTCTTAAATCGTAGAATACAGATACTTTCTGTGCTTTATAAAGCATCTTGATTAATGCTTTTCTATTAATTACATAAGTTTCAAGTGAGATTGAACGATCCTTGCGATTACCTTTATTTAATTCAAAATCAACAACCTGCTTGTCCTTAATCTTTAAGAAATCAGAACCGATAAATGCTTCATTCGCATTCTTAATTTTCTTATATACTACAGTCACATCACAACCAGATTTTTCATGTGCTTCTACAACATCAGAGAAATCCATAGTAGTAATGATATGTGCTGGAGAAATAACAACATAATCTTCAGTTGATTTTTCTAAGAATGCAATATTTTCTAACATATTGTTGATGTCATGGTTGTACATGTTACTGTTTGCATATTTTTCATCATATAATAATGAAATACCACCTCTTTTAGAGTTAAAGTTCCATGCATTACCAGAACCAATATGTTTTAATAATGATCTTGGTTTTTCTTTTACTAAAATACCAACTTTATCAATATGAGAATTTGAAAAGTTAGATAATACGAAGTCAATAACACCATAACGACCCAAGAAGCTAACTGAAGCAACTGGACGTCTTTCTGTTAATCCTTTCAAAGATACATCACTGTGTAAATTGATTAATCCTACTACATTTGCCATTTGCTCTTCACTCCTTATCTGCCATTGTCACTTACTAAAGCGACTTCTTTTGCTTCATCATTCACAACTGTTCCAGCTTTAACTACAACGCCTTCATCAATAATTGCTTTCTTGACAACAGCGCCTTCTTCAATAAGAACACCAGGCATTAATACTGAATCAATAACCTTAGCACCTTCACCTACGTTAACATTATTGAATAAAACAGATCCTTCAACTTCACCATTAACAACACATCCCTGTGTAACTAATGAATTCTTTACACTTGCATCTTTACCAATTAACTGTGGTTTACCAAGTGTATCTTCTGAGTAGATCTTCCAATCTTTCTTGATGTTATAAAGATCAAGTTCTTTATCATCAAGAAGGTCCATATTTGCCTGCCATAAGCTTTCAACAGTTCCTACATCTTTCCAATAGCCATCAAAAGTCCAAGCATATAACTTCTTCTTATCTGCAAGCATGGCAGGAATAATATTCATACCAAAGTCATGCTTACTGTTTTCATCTGCTGCATCAGCAATTAAGTATTTACGTAATTCTTTATAACTGAAGATATAAATACCCATTGAAGCCAATGTAGATTTTGGTTTTTCTGGTTTTTCTTCGAATTCATAAATATAGCCTTTATCATCTGTATTCATGATACCAAAACGGCTTGCTTCTTTTAATGAAACATTTAATACAGCAACAGTTAAATCTGCACCTTTTTCTTTATGCACATTCAACATTTCTTCATAATCCATCTTATAAATGTGGTCACCAGATAAAATCAATACATATTCTGGATCATACTGATCTAAGAAGCTAATATTCTGATAAATTGCATCAGCAGTACCTGCATACCAAGTAGCACCTACTTCTCCTCTTTCACGTGCTGGTAAAATTGCAGCAAGTGAGTTATTACCATCAAGACCCCATTTAGTACCAGAACCAACATAAGTTCCTAGTAGTACTGATTCATACTGTGTTAAAACACCTACTACATCAATACCTGAATTGGCACAGTTACTTAGTGGGAAGTCGATAATACGATATTTACCACCAAAGTAGACAGCAGGTTTAGCAACTTTCGCAGTTAATTCTTTTAATCTTGTTCCACGGCCACCGGCTAGGATCATAGCAACGATTTCTTTACCCATTTCTCTATCTCCTCCTAAAAATGTAATCGCTTTCTTTTCGATAAATCTATTCTATCACAATTGCTGCAATTATGATAGTTATAAGATTCATTTTCATTAAATTCCTCTATTTATTATACTACACATCTATTACATTTTAAAATAGGGTAGACAAGAAATAGTATTAATTTAAAGATTAATCACTATTTCCTTGCC